>Ga0316194_10000749_pt1 | contig 21851 bp, 20 predicted proteins | sample CroRivsedime1_MG_FD_204936 | JGI IMG/M metagenome (GOLD analysis project Ga0316194, IMG submission 204936) | Coastal sediment microbial communities from Maine, United States - Cross River sediment 1 | ecosystem: Environmental > Aquatic > Marine > Coastal > Sediment | place: USA: Maine...
AAACCACCTCGGACTGTCGTCCGGAAATTTCTTGCGACAGTATACATCCCTTCACATCGGGCCCGAATCAGGCCTGCCCATCGTAACCCTGAAACCAAAGGATCCCCACAAATTAATCTGCCCGTTTGTCACGGATGCCGGATGCCGGGTATATGAAAATCGGCCGTCTTCTTGCCGAACCTATCCGTTGATGCGAGCCGTCGCCCGATCGAGATCGACCGGTGAGATGACGGCACAGTACGTGGTGTTAAGGGAATCTCACTGCCTTGGCTTTGAAAAGGGCCGAACCCAGAATCCGCGGCAATGGACCGATGAACAGGGGTTGGCCGTCTACAATGAGAACAATGATAAACTTATGAAGATTATCAGCCTGAAAAACCAACTGATCCCGGGCCCGCTGGACCATGAATCCGGACGCCGGTTTCATACCGCACTATATGACCTGGATAATTTCAGATCGCAAATTCAAAATACGGACCTATTGGCTAATTTTGGTGTAAGTTCCAGGATCATGGATGCGGCGCTTAGGGATGATGTCGCGTTGTTGGATCTCGCAATTCAATGGGTGGAACGTGATTTGTTTAACCCATAACAAAGCAAATGACACCATTCTGGTTTCAGGTCTCTCAAGTCGGAAGTATGAGACTTGTGAATTGACAATGAGGTATTTCAAGACATAAGCAACGGTCGGCATCGTTACGTGTCGATCGGGTTGAATAATTGAGCGTTTGATGGATTTGCTCAATCGACATAATTTAAACAAGCAGGGTATCCGTTTTGCTGCGGCTGCGCATATTGTAGGTTGGGTTAAGCGAGATATCGGTACAACTTTTGTTGGGTTCGCCGATCTTAAGGCACCTCGACAGTCTGAATCAGCATCAATATCAGCGAACCCAACAAAATCGATTGTGGACTTTCGGCTTAACCCAACCTACGAATTATCGTTTTGACCTATGAAGGGATGTCCTCAGTTAACCAGCAAACCCAATAAATTAATTAAGCATGGAGTTAAACGGGAGGGTCGCCCTCGTCCTGGGCGCCATCAAAGGAATTGGCAAAGGAATCGGTCTCGCCCTGGCAGATCGGGGAGTAAAGTTTGCCTGAACTATTTCGACTGGGAAGAAAAACTTGAAGGTATGGAAAAGGATTTCAGCGACCCCGGCGGGCAACACCTGATTGTTCAGACCAACCTGCTCGAGGTCGATAAAATACCACAGCTGATCCGCCAGGTCGTCGATCGTTTCGGCAGGCTTGACATCCTCATTAACAACATCGAACGCGGCGGATGGCCGGTGGTCCACGGAGCCTATGTGCCACAGCAGTGGGATCTTGAGATGCAGACCACCTTGCGGGCCAAACGCTGGGTCTTTGAGTGTGCCCTGCCCCTCCGAAAGCCTCCGGCGATGGGGTGGTCATTAATTTTTCCTCGATTGCCGCCATCGTCGGTCGCAGTGGCCCTGCCGGCATGATCTTCAACGAAGGATACGCGGCGGCCAATCGCGGAATTTCCTTGCTGACCGAGACCTGGGCCCGTATGGGCGCCCCCTGTGTGCGGGTAAACGAAATCATGCTGGGCCTTATGGCAACCCGTCTCGCAGAAAAAACCCGGGGCTGGGGCCTGCTGAGCGAATCCTGCAAAAAAGCCCTCATCGATCATACGCTGCTGCAAAGCACCGGTACGGTGGACGATGTCGTCAAAACCGTCCTGTACATGATTAAAGATGCCCCTTTTATGACCGGTACCGTGCTGCAGCTGGATGGCGATTATGTATTGGGCGGAGATAAAGTCGGCGCCATGCCTGAAGGTGTAGTGTAGTAAGATTTTACAATGGATTTCAGTAATAAATAGAAAGTATCAGGCTTCGGTGTTCTGATCTCAGGAATTAAAAAATTTCCAAATAGCAAAATACAAATACCAAACAAATCACAATGACCGAAATTCAAAATTCTAAACAATTGACGTTTGATCTTATTTGAAATTTGTATATTGAAATTTATTTGAAATTTGGTGCTTGTAATTTGTTATTTCCGATCTATCATGGTTATAAATGTGGTCTGTGCTATAAATTCTCAAATTTCACTCCTCACCCTAACTACAGCGGCCTAATATCCTTACTTCGCATGCCCCACACAAATACTCTCACCCATTCAAAACCAAATTTCAACAATTGGACATCATGCGATTTCAGTTTTTTGAGCACCGCGGATTTTACCTTATACCGTTTTAGAAAGCTGCTTTGAAACACAAAATCCCTGAATCGGTCGATATTATAGGTGGCCATGAAGGCCATCTTTGCCTTGGGTCCTTCGGGGCCTTCAATTCCCCAGGGATCTTTTTGGAACAACCGCTTTAGACCTCCCCACCGTATCGTCATTTGGTGGTACAATTCGGCCTCCTGATCCCGGGTCCATTCAGGTATGGTCCATTCTTTTTTTTCGAACTGCCCCTGACAAAAATCCGGCGGTCTGAAAAAATGAAGGGCCGTATCCTTTTTTCGGTCGGCATCATATAGCATTCCCTGCTCGATGGGAAATGTTCTGCAGGTATCCGGCCGGTCCGGATACACCCTGCAGCCGGATTCGGTCAAAAACGGGCAGGTCTTTTGCGGATTTTCGGCCATGCGCAACAGCACATCCGGGAAGAAATTGGCGGGCCGCAACACGACATCGACGTGTCGATCCAGAAAATCGTCTGAAGAGAGGCCCAATGCATTTTTTAACCGGAGGACATCGTAAGGATACAAAAAAAGGTTCAAATTGCGGCAGCAGCGGTTAAAGCACGCAACCTCCGGATGACAGCGGAAACAAAACGTGTCGTTTTGGGAAATCCGGACCCCCGGCAATTTATTTATCTGATCTTCGTCAACGTGCTTCATGGTCCACAGGACGTTTGGCAAAGCGCATGGAACAGGGCGCATCGTGTTGTTAATGAAAATTAGCTCGCAAAACGTTATACCATTGATAAAAAAAAACTGAAACCCTTATCGGCTATGATGCGTCCTCATCAAACAACGCGGCTGATCTGCATCCGGACTGAATCAATTACCTGAAAAGATAGCTCGGAAGTTGCCTAAATGCTGAATTCCAACTTAAAAAATCAATCTTGACAACAAAACCTGCTTCAGCTATCCGAAAAGGTATTGGTTCAGCTTAATTGATGCCCCAATATGTGGGACTGCAGCTGAAACTGGTACGCAATTATCCGTTACGATTAATCCGCCCCGGAAAAGCAACTTCTTGGTGCGCCGCAGTAATTATCATTGTTGCAGGTAGTGCAGGAGTTCCACCAGTCGAAATTGTTAAAAGGTAACGACCATGAAAAAGCTCATAATGTTCGTCTTGCTCTTGTTATTGGGGCTGGCTGGATGCGCTACCAACCCCGTCACCGGCAATAAAGAGCTGAGCCTGATCTCGGAGGCACAGGAGCTCAGTATCGGTAAGCAACAATATGCACCGATGCGCCAGGCCCAGGGGGGTGACTATGTGGCGGATGCGATGGTCGGGTCCTATGTGAACGAGGTGGGGCAAAAGCTTGCAGCGGTCAGCGACCGCAAGCTGCCTTACGAATTCAAGGTGCTGAACAATTCGGTGCCCAATGCCTGGGCGCTGCCGGGGGGCAAGATCTCCATCAACCGGGGGCTGCTCACGGAGCTGAAAAGTGAAGCGGAACTGGCGGCGGTGCTCGGCCATGAAATCGTTCACGCTGCGGCCAAACACGGCGCCAAGGGCATGCAACGCGCTATGTTGCTGCAAGGGGCGGTCGCAATCGCTACCATCGCAGTTGCGACCCAGAATGCGGATTATGCCAATCTCGCCCAGTTGGGCGCCGGCGTCGGCGCCCAGCTCATCAGCCAGCAATACGGCCGTGATGCCGAACGGGAGTCCGATAAATACGGTATGCGGTATATGGTCAGTGCGGGCTATGATCCCCAGGGGGCGGTGGAACTGCAAAAGACCTTCGTCAAGCTCTCCGAAGGGCGCCGCCAGGACTGGTTAAGCGGCCTGTTCGCCAGTCACCCACCATCACCGGAACGGGTAGCCAATAACATCAAGACCGCTGCCGGTATGCCCAAGGGTGGCGAAACCGGGCGGGACCGCTACCAGCGCAAGCTTGCCCATCTGATTGAAACCAAACCGGCTTACGAGGCATATGGCAACGCGCAGAAGGCACTGGCCGATGGTGATACCGCTAAAGCCAAGGGACTGGTGAAGAAGGCCATCGCTATCGAACCGCGAGAAGGTCACTTCCATTCGCTGCTGGGCGATATCGAGCAAAAAAGCAAACGCTACAAGGCCGCACTGAAGTATTACGACAAAGCAATCAGCCTCAACGACAACTTCTTTTACTACCACTTGCAGAGTGGCTTAGTTAATGAACGGCTGAATAAAAAGGCGGCCTCCAAGCGCAGGCTGGAGCGCAGTCTGGAGCTGCTGCCCACCGCCAACGCCTACAATGGCCTGGGGGATATCGCACGCAAGGAACGCCGCTTCGACAAGGCCAAGCAATATTACGCCCGGGCGGCGGGTCACCCGAGTGACGTCGGCAAGGCCGCCTTCGGCTCACTGGTCGAACTGGATCTGGCTGACAATCCCGGCAAGTATATCGAATTGCGCATCGGTGTCGACAAGAAGGGACGCGTACTGGCAGTTATCAGCAATCCCACCCCTAAAAATATCACCGGCCTGGTCATCGCACTGCAATTCCCCGATGACAAGGGCCGGCTTCAGGAAGTGCAGCGTAAAATACGTGGACAATTAAGGGCTGAGCAAAAGCAGCAGGTCGATCTCGGTATCAAAGTCAATCCGAAGCAGGCCAGGCAGGTCCGCAGCAAGGTCGTAGCCGCGCGCATCGCGAAGTGAGACTTTAATATATCGTCTCTCTTTTTTCAAACTGCCCCTGATAAAATCCGGCGGTCTGAAAAAATGAAGGGATGTATTTTTTTTTCCGGTCGGCATCATACAGAATCCCTGCTCAATTCTTCCGCTTCGCAAAAACAACTTCTCATTTTTTCAATTGACACGCTATTTCAGAGTTTATAGATATAGATCGTTGTCAGGAATTATTCTGTAAAACGGAGGTATCAATGAAAATACTGGGAATTTCAGGTAGTACCCGGAAAGACAATGTTTCCGGGACATCCAAACTTGTTCAAATCGTGCTTGAAAATACGGGTTGTGATTACGAACTCGTTTCTTTAAGAGGAAAAAAAATAGCGGGATGTATCGCCTGTTTAGGGTGCGTCAAGGATAATATCTGCAAAGTGCAAGACGACATGGTCGAACTGCGCGCTAAAATTGTTGAGGCGGATGCCTACGTGATCGGCGCCCCCAACTTTTATTCGGCCATGAATGCCACGACCCATGCGTTTTTGGAAAGATGGTATCAGTTTCGGCATCAGGAAGGCGACACCCTTTGGGGTAAATTGGGGGTGGCCATCGGGGTTGGCGGTACCAGCGGTCAATACCCCGCCGACGAGATTGAAAAGCTCTTTCTTTACAATTTCGTTGAAACCGTCGCTAAAGTGGCCGGTCAGGGCGCCGCCTCCTGTTTTTCCTGCGGCTATGGAGAAACTTGCAGGGTGGGCGTTCCCACCTTGCTTTATGGTGAGGGCGTTAAAATCACACCGGATATGATTCCGGATGTGACCAAGCAACCGGATGTTATCGAATCGGCCACGGCCGCCGGCAAATTGTTAGGTCAACGTCTACGGGACGGACATGATTGCATGGCAGTCACGCAGAAAATGCAAGAACAGTTGATGGCCAAGTTCAAGGAGTCGGCTTAGCACTCAGGTTCGAATTCTATCAGGATTTTAAGGTAGCGCCCTTATCGACGATTTCCTTTTTCAGCGGAAGCGCTTCTATTTTCTGCCAATCCAATGATTCTGCAGTCCATGAAAATAATTCCAATGGCCCATACTTCAAATTTACGGTCAAGCTCTTGGGCTTCAGGGATGTATTAAACTGCATAAAATCCCGGACGATCACAAAGGTATTTTGTCCGTCCTTAATATCAGCGCAGACCTTGATAAAATCGTCTATATTTTTTATCGACCGTCCATCGAACTCGGTGACAATCACTCTAAAAAATCGATTCTTTTTGTCTCTGTATCCAAGCTGTGAGAAACTGCTGCCGTCCGCCGCAAAAGACATGTTGATGCCATCTCCGGCAAAATCGTAGATCCGTCGAAGTTGGGGCGTGATATTGTGAAAAATGCCACCGGCAAAACGCACGAAGCGGCGAATTTTCTTCCTTTCGATGTCCTCGACATGGACCTCAATACGAAGCGGCTGGCCGGAACGGAAAATTTCCACCGCCACCGTCTGCCCAACGTTCTTATCCAGCAGCGCATCGAATAAGTAAAGATTGTCATTTAATAATTCTTCTTCGAGCTTGTAAATAATATCGCCCTGCTTGAGTAGCTTCTCGCTGGAGGAGCGCGGGATTAGAGACTCTATCTGTATCACTTTCGGGGTGCCTTTGCTGAAGGGTCTCATTTCGGCGGCGATTTCTTTGGGTAAGCGATAATGCCGGATGGCTTCCCCCATTGTAATCAACTTTAAGTCGACACCGATCTCACCTCTTTTGATAGGGAGGTTGTTTTTGATTTTGTGCAGAACATCCAATAAATAATCGATGGGCAGTTCAAAATCCGACGTGCGGGTTCCCCGGGAATGGATGCCGACCACCTTACCCTTGGTATTCCATACCGGGCTGCCGCTGGAACCACCGGCGCTGTTGAAGGTCGTATGAATATAACTGGAATGGCGCTCGCCTTTGTTGATATTGATATTCGCCACAGTGCCGAATTTGACGGAATATTCCTCCCTTTCGTTATTGCCGATAAAAAGCAGCTCGTCACCCATGGACAAGTCGTTCCATGAACCGCATTCGACGGATTGTAAATTGAATTCCAATTTCTGCGGATCAAGTTGATAAAATCCAAAATCATGCACGGGGTCGAAATATAATTTTTTGGCTTGAGTAAAACTCCCGTTGTAAAAATTGATACGGACATTCGATGGACTGATACCCGTTACATGCGCATTGGTGGCAATGATACCTTTGTCGGCATCGATAATAAAGCCCGTACCATAGGATTTGCCTTGCTTCTCCGTTTCGAAAACAATTTCAGAAGACCGCTCAATGTTGACGACCGTGGGCTTGAGGGCAGCTATTTTCTCCGTCCAGTCATGCTGGGCATGCCCTTCGAAATTTTGGAATAACAGGATTATGATCGTTAGTAACATAATAATTTTTGATCTCATTTTTTTACCTCTGTCTTTATAATCCAGTGGCCCTTGACCGGCCACATCTTCAATTTTGGTCGGCTTATTTACAAAATCATTGCATTCCAAATAAAAATTGAATGATATCAATAAATTGGAAACAATTCCTCGTTCGAAATGATTCCATTTCGTATTCCTAAATGCAAAAACCATGCAAAATCAGATAGTTACGTTCCATCTGAGTAATATCAATAGGTTATCCCTTAAATAGGATTGGTTCTCACCGACTTTTGTGAATTAAATTACATAAAACTGGGAAATCTAATTCATAATATACCATATTTTGGTTGAAGTTGGCATTTAAGATCTGTTGTCAAATCAATATCAGCCAATCTCCTCCGACAACTTACAACCAATCGTTTATAATCGGCCATACGTCTTCTGCCGGCAATTAGACCAATCTTGCATCTTTTTATTTCGTGCTAACTTTGAAATATCGGCATTCAGTTCCGGGCTCTCTTCAGGATTCATCAAACCCGGAATACAAAGAGCGTAAGGTGCAATCCAGATGAATACCAAAACAGATAAACTCAGCGACGAATTAAGGGCAAATTTGGCGGCCATCCGGCTGGCAGTCGGTAAGCTTTCCGGTGCACGGCGGCCCTGGGATCCGGGAAATCCGATCGACTTGGTCGATCAGGGCGATCGCATGGTGAATTGTTATGAGAACTGGCTACTGGATGACGAGCAAAAACAAATCTTTAGTTTGCAGCCGCAGGTTATGTTCATCCTTTATGCATCCTCATATTTGTGCGACATCGGCCTGACGGATGATGAAGGGCTGCCACCGCGCGCGAAGGGGTTTAAATATGACCGCACGCCGGCATTATTCAATCAGTCGCTGGCTACCCGGTCCTGCCGGCTCATCCGCGATGGATGGCAGGACCTGGGCATCTCCGACAGGACATTCGTCGACATCATTACTCGCGTCTGCCGGCATGCGTCAGCGGCTGATAAAGGCGTTTTCACGGCGGCCGAATCAGAAGGGCCCGTCATCGACGGTGCGGTCGTGAACGTCCCCCTGTTGGCTGCATGCCTTCAACTCGGTAAAGCGTTTGACCTGAACTCCCCGACCACCGTTCTGCAGATTTTCTCACACATGCCGGCGGACAACCGCATCTCAGCCGACAGATTGGAGGCATATTTCAGTGTTGCCGATGCCGGGGCGCACTCATATCTGAACGGTACGATTCACTTGAAAATCCAATGCAGCCATCCGGACGTTCACAAAGCGCTGAAACATCACGAACGATCCGTGCAGCAGTTGCTTGAGCAACTAAACCAAGGGGTCCGTCCGAGATTTCTATATTCGGACGTGATCTATGAAATCGAACCGGATGGCTACACACCCATCGATTTGAAATTTACGGTTGATTCGTCCGCCGGCCTGCAGCTGTTTATGGGTAATCGATTGTACAGCGACAAGCGCGTGTTTCTGCGTGAATTGATTCAAAACGCAGTCGATGCCTGCAATTACCGAAAGCTGATCGACAACCATTATTCACCGGTCATTGCAATTGAGTTTAACGACGATGTCAGCACCATTAAGGTACGTGACAACGGTATCGGCATGACGCGGCAGTGGATCGAAAAATATTTCCTTGCCATCGGCATCTCTTTTTACCAATCGAACGAAATCCGAGATCACAACCGGAACCCGCGGATTGACTTTGGTTTTATCAGCCAGTTCGGCATTGGGTTTTTATCCAGTTTTCAGGTGGCGGACAAGATCATCATCAAAACACGAAAAGCATCCTTTCCGGGGCTGATGGTCACGATCAGTAGTCTGCGGGATTATTTTGATGTCTCGGTCCTGGAAGAAGATTACCCGGTCGGCACCGAGGTGACCCTGCATCTGAAAAAATCGAAAATTAATTATTGCCGGAGTGTGGAATATACCGGATACCTGAAGACCAACATCCGTTTTTTAAAGGTACCGGTCGAACTCAAAGACAGCGGCGGTAACACGATAACCATCGGTCGCGAACAACTGGCCTACGATACGGATAAGAGTGCAGGCACGGTGTTTATTGCACCCCTGAACTTCCCGCAATCGGAAGGATATGTTCGGCTTGGCGCAAAGAAGAACGGCCGCAACATCCATGCCCTCGAAAGCGCCGACGGCGGGGTTTCAGTGTTCCAGGACGGTATCTTTGTCACCCAGGTCGCCTCTTTACTCCCCGAAGGTGCCAGGCAATATGCCGTCACCCGAATCAACCTTTTGGGACAGGATAAATGCGAGTTGAGCATCGACCGCAACCGCATGTTCTGGAAAACCGACCAGCTGCAAAACATCAAAAGAGTTATCCGTCACGGCCTGGTAGACGTGGCAAACCAGCTGATGTCAGCGGTTCAGGCCCAGGATGGGTCGGTGAACACCCTCAACAGCATCGTCAATCACCTGGCGATCTTTTTTGATTTCAACGACGTCGACGACGTCATGTACAATCATCTGTCTGAGCCGATCCGCAGGGTGGTCGAAAAAGGATTCCGGGATTTCGTGCGCATCAATTTTGCCCACACGCCGAAAAAAAACCGCATTACCGAAGCAGACGACTACAGCGAATCCTGGCAGCAGCAGGTCTTAAAATCTTTGAATCCGTAAACGCCCACAACAATATTAACCTTGACAACAAAACCCGCTTCAGCTATCCGAAAAGGTATTGGTTGGGTGAATGAGTGCTTCAATAAATCTACGATAGGGGTATATCATGTCCGAGAAAACCGATCTTCCGAATGTTTCCATGACAAACACCAAGAAAGAGCTCCTGGAGGCCTATGAAGGAGCCAAAGAGCAGTTCGAAAGTCTGAGCAGCGATTTGCTCGATGCCGAAAAGGCCCGCAAGCGGTTGGAAAAAAAAGTGGCGGCCGCCGCCGCCGATACACAGGCAGCGCAGGATCCATTAAAGCGCCTCCATGATCTGCGGGGTGCCATCAGCCGTGAACTGACCGAACTGGCAGAACGTTTCGAGACCGAAATTGAGACCTACCGAAAAATACAGTCTGCTATTGAAACCAAAAAGGAGGAGCTCAACACCATATACGAGGTGGAAACGGCTGCCTCTGACCTGGCCGCTCTGATCGACGCTCAGCGAGTGAAGAAAGAGCGATTCGAGCGGCAGATGCAGGATCAAAAGGAGGCGTTCGAAGCAGAGATGGAGGAAATACGCACCCAATGGCAGCGTGAAAAGACGGATCGGGAGCGACGCGTTAAAGAGCAGGCCGAAGCCATCGACAAGCAGCGCAAAAGGGAGAAGGAGGAGTATGAGTATAACTTTGCGCGAGATAAATCCCAGCGTAAAAATACCTTGAATGATGAGTTGCAGACCCTTGAAAAGGAGCTCATCGTAAAGCGAAGCGAATTCGAAACCGCAGCTCAAAATCGAACGGCCGAACTCGACGCCAGGGAAAAAGCGATTGCAAGCCGCGAAAACGATATGGAGAGCCTCCAAAAAGAGGTGGAAAGTTTCCCAAAACGCAACGAAGCCGCCGTTCAAAAGGCGGTGGCCGATACCACGGAGAGTCTTACCAGGAATTTTAAGAGTGACAAAGCGCTTATGGAAGCCCGATTCGAGGGCGAGAGAAACGTTCTTATGGGAAAAATCGAGGCGCTTGAGAAGGCGGTGGCGTCACAGGCGGCACAAATCAACGATTTGGCCAAAAAGAATGAACTGGCCTACGAAAAAGTTCAGGATATCGCCAACCGGGCCGTCACCTCTGCCCGGCGAGAAATTTATTCAGTTCCGATCCAACAATCCAGCGTTCCGGTGCGTGACGACAGCAAAGGCGGACAATGAGCCGCTCGTGTCAAACTACAGGGAATGACTAATGAAGAAAATGTGTGCTGATTTGGCAGAGGAAGAAAGTGAGCTCGATGCATTCGTTTCAGACCTGGATGAGGCCGCTTGGGACACCCAGACGCCCGCAGAGGGATGGACCATCAAAGACCAAATTCGGCACTTGGCCTATTTTGAAGAAAGAGCACGGCTGGCGGCTTCTGATCCGGAATTCTTTAAACGGTGGCTGGCCGAGATCCAGCAAGATTCGGATAGATTTCGGAAACATATTGAGGAAACAGGAAAGGACCTGAGTGCAAAAGAAACCCTGAAATGGTGGCGGGAGGAACGTAGTGCTCTGCTTGAAGTTCTTGAGCCCATGGATCGCAAGCACAGATTGCACTGGTATGGACCTGATATGAGTGTGATATCTTTTGCGACTGCGCGCCTTATGGAGACCTGGGCCCATGGCCAGGATATCGCAGACGCCTTGGGTATTACTCGGAAGCCCACCGACCGACTGCGTCACATTGCCCACCTGGGGGTGAGCACATTTGGCTGGAGTTATGCCAATCGACAAATGGATGTCCCCGACATAACTGTGAGGGTTGAGCTTCGCGCTCCCTCAGGCGATCTGTGGGTCTGGGGTCCGCCGGAAGCAAAAAATAGGGTCAAAGGTTCGGCCAAAGATTTCTGTCTGGTGGTGGTCCAGCGATGCCACGTTGCCGATACCAATCTTATCATCAACGGTGAAACTGCCAAACAATGGATGTCTATCGCCCAAGCCTACGCCGGAGGTCCCGGGCAGGGACGAAAACCGGGGATTTTTCCGAAATGAAACGTCTAATCCATCGAATTATTTACATTTTATTTTAAATCCGCAATCAAACCAAAAAAGGAGCGAAAGCATGGATCTAAAAGACAAAGTTGCAATCATTACCGGTGCCAGTAGCGGCATCGGCAGGGCCGTAGCACGCAACTTGAATGAAGCCGGAGTAAAATTCATTTTGACCGGACGCAGGGAGGGTCATCTTACAGAGTTAAAAGACGAATTAGAGCATGCGGCTATTCTGACGGGCGATATCAGTCAGGAGGGGATGCCGCAAAGTTTGCTGGCGAGCGCATTGGACACTTTCGGGCGCTGTGACATCGTCTTTAACAATGCCGGAATTATCAAAGCGGGAAGCATTGATGAAATCGATATTGAAGACATGTGTTACATGGTGCGAGTCAATGTGGAAGCCGCTTTTCGGATGGCTTATGTCGCCGTAAAGCATTTTAAATCAACCGGTTCAGGTTACTTGCTAAACACTTCCAGTGTGCTCGGCACAAAAGTCCGGCCGACGGCCGGTGCTTATGCCGGAACAAAATTCGCAATCGAGGCGCTGACAGAGGCCTTGCGGCTGGAACTTGCCAAAACCAATATCGGCGTGTCATGTGTCGAGCCCGGCCTGGTGCAGACCGATCTTCACCGGGAGTGGCCGGTACCGCCTGCTCAGAGCCTCAACATCCCACGGCCGCTGCAACCGGAGGATATTGCCCGAGTGGTGCGGTTTATTTTGGAACAACCGGACCATGTCCGCTTGCCTCGCATTTTAGCCGTACCGGCTGATCAAGAATTATGAGATTTGTATCATTATCGATAGGTCGCGGGATTGAAACAAGACAACCCTGACGCGGTGCTTTATCGTAAATCGGGTACCTGGCGGGTGTTCCAGTCCGATAGCAGTATTGTCATCGACAAACACGATCGCTACATCGCAGTGGCGATCGGCGATCATCCGCAATGGGGGACGGGTCTCATGCGGATCATTCAGGCCGTAGGTAATGCGGTGGAAAGTCTTCATGTGCCCACGCCGAAGTGAAATTTTACCCACCGTTTTATCTCTACGCGCCCTGCCTTTGCTTATCCATTCCACAATCCCAAATCTAAAATTGAGGGATTCGTAAAAAATCGGAATTATGACCTTTGTTTATGGTGGCGCATTGAATTTAAAAGCAGTGAAGTTTTATTTTTGTGCTTTTTGCGCCTTTTTGCGGCTATATTAAAATTCAAAATCCGAAATTAAATATTCCACCTTCCAAATTCCACATTCTCTGCTCTCGGCACCATGCTCTATTCCATCTGCCCTCTGTCCTCTGACTTCCGTCATCTGTCATCTGACATCTGTCATCCGGCCTCTAACTTCCGTCATCCGGCCATTATCATCTCCGCGATGGTCATCTTAATCCTGTCGGATAGACCGATTGCCTGTTTGAATTCACCTTCCACCCTAGCCATTGCAAAATAAAACGGCGTGCGATCGAATTTGTGATAACTCTGATTTGAACAGCGGAGATCAAACATCCCGCAGCCCGATCCGCGGATAACGTTTTGTCCCGGCTTTCGGAGCTCGTGGGAAATGCCGTGCAGACGACAAATCATGGGGCGATAGGCGTAAAGCGTGCAGTATCCATCGGAATTGAGCGGACACATCAGTCTCACGGGCCTTTTCTTTTGATCCGCTTTTGCGGTTTCCCGGCAGACCCATGCTGCCCTTGATTGGATTTCCTGTCGTCTAGGAAGGTCCAGTGTATTCAATCCCGCATGAATATATAAAAATTCCAAATAGGTATGATGAAAAAAACGGGTCCGACAGCAATTGTCCTCACATCCGTTACAGTGGAATCCGTAGTGTTTGGCCGCCTCGGCATATTGTCGATCCATGTCGGCAAAAATACCGTGCAGCCGATCAAAAAAAGCGGTCAAAATAGGATCGTCGATATTAACGGGAAGATGTGTCACACTTAGGCCTTTTATTCGTTTTTGCTGAAAACATAACGTTTCATTTTCCGACAGGATCAACAGGATGGACAGGATATAAAAAAATGAACGTCGAACATTGATCGTCTATCATCGAAAATTGAATTTACGAGCCCTGATATTTTATTTTTGTGGTTTTTGTGCCTTTTTGTGGCCATATCAATCTTCAATTCTCCGCCTTGGCGGATCCGGATTCGGTATCGCTTACACCAGAGGAGATGGAAAAAAGATCTTTCTATACAGATTCATGGCATAGCGATCCGTCATAGAGGCGATGAAGTCGCAAACAGTACGCCCTTTGGGTTGACCATCATGATTGGCGCTGTTCATCTGCAGCTCACTTAATTTTTTTTCAAATATCGCTGAATTATCGAAAAAATAATGTTTTAAAATGCCGTCCCTGACTTCATAGGTTAGATTGAGTCCTTCTCCATTATTTTCCAATACGTCCACCACCCGCAAACTTTGCTCATTGTGCGAAAATCCGGGAGAATAAATCTCTCTGAGGGCTATCTCACCGCTGTGCCCAAAGGGCGTATGTCCCAGGTCATGCCCCAGAGCAATGGCCTCGGCCAAGTCCTCATTGAGAAACAGAGCCCTCGCAATCGCTCTGGCTATCTGGGCCACTTCCAGAGTATGGGTCAAGCGGGTTCTAAAATCATCCCCCAGTGGTGCAAGAAAGACCTGGGTCTTGTGTTTCAAGCGTCTAAATGCATTGGAATAAACAATGCGGTCACGGTCCTGTTGAAATACGGTGCGAACCGGACAAGGCTTTTCTTTGGTGTGCCGGCCCCGGCTTTTAGCGCTCAAGCAGCCGAAAGGAGACATGAAATTTTTCTCACGTTTTTCAAATTCTGTATGGATCGACATGTTTATCACAAAAATAAACTATAGGTTCAGCGGTCACAATTCCGGGTTGAGAAAGCGCACAGAGACCCCTATCAAAGGGATCCTGACTTAACAAAATTAAAAAAGTTGTTATATTACTCCCAATGGCGCTTGATTGTAAAGAAGTATCTGTTTGCGTGAACCTCTGAACGCTGGACCTCTGAACCCTGAGCCTCTGTACCTGCTATGGCTGGACATCATTTGATACTCGGTGAACGAACCGATTTTATCACCGGTGAAACCATTCCGGACACCCATGATGAACGCTACCGGCAAAAGATCGCCCGTCTGCTTATCAATCACAAAAGGTATCAAAAATATGATATTAAACCACGTAAAGATCTGCCGGTGCGGGCCGGAGAAAACAGGGCTGTCATAAAAATTGATTTTTTGATCAACCTTTTGGGCAAAGTTTGCATGATAGTTAAATTCGGCCCCGGTTCAATTGTCACGCGACGCAGACCGCTGCTGGCGGCATCGCGGGTTTTAGCCCCCTACCAAATTCCCATTGCAGTGGTGACCAATGGCGAAGATGCCGAAGTCCTTGAAGGGGCTTCGGGAAGGGTCATTTCACGTGGTCTGGAATCGATACCGAGCAGGGAACAATTGGTAGAAATTATGGGTGCAGATCATTTTAACCGAATTTCGGCCGCGCGGGCGGAAATGGAATCGAGAATCTTGTATTGCTATGAGGTGGATGGAAGCTGTCCATGTGATGAGAATGTATGCAGACTTTAAATTTTGGATTTCGGATATCAGAAATTGGATTTAAGGAAATTATCTCACCACGAGAGACACTAAAAAATACAAATTCTGTTCTACAAATATTTCGTGTGTTTCTTGTATTTCGTGGTTATAACAATTTTAATGTCCAAATTAAGAAAATTTTACTTGCATTTTTTACTTGCATTTCTTAATTTTGTTATATATTCAACTGGATGGATGTATCTCGATATGAATTTTTAACCAAAGAGGTCTCTGTCGGCTGTTTGCGAACAATTTTCAAGGACCGGCAAGCCCTTTCAATATTTGTGCATGTGCGCAAATCTAATCCACAAATGTTAAAGCGAGGAGGTAGAACATAGCTGCACCAAGACGACACAATCGACCCATTCGAACAGATAGAACGAACATCAACAGAAACATCAGGGCTAGAGAAGTGAGGGTGATAGACCCTGACGGCGAACAAATCGGTGTTATTCCTACAAGACAAGCCCTGGAAACGGCGTCTGAATTCGGTCTCGACCTGGTAGAGGTTTCTCCCAATGCAAACCCACCCGTTTGCAAGATCATGGATTATGGCCGCTATCGTTATGAACAGACCAAAAAGAAGCAGGAAGCAAAAAAGAAGCAGAGCTCATTTCAAGTAAAGGAAATAAAGGTTCGTCCGAAAACCGGCGAACATGATCTGCAGACCAAAATCGGCCATATAAGGAAGTTCATCGATAGAAAAGACAAGGTTAAAGTAACCGTTATATTTCGCGGACGCGAAATCACGCTGTCGCGGTTCGGTATGGCATTGCTCGAAAAAATAGCCCAGGAAACTGAAGAAATTGCTGCGGTAGAGCAGCATCCCAAATTTGAAGGCCGAACCCTGGTCATGATCCTGGCACCGAAATAAGCGTTTAGTTCGCTTCGCATACAATTAAATTTTCTAGCAAGCTGTTATAGAAATAGCATATGGTGGCGTGGGCCGGGTTTCGCTCACGCCATCTACTTTTAATTATTTATATTCGTTAACCCGATCCGATTTTTTGCACATGAACCCAACGCCACTGATTCTACGTTGTCACATTATCAGAGCGATATTTAAGATTGAGGAGAAGAAATCATGCCCAAAATTAAAACCAATAGAGCGGCGGCCAAACGGTTTAAAAAAACCGGCAGCGGAAAAATTGTTTACCGTAAATCCTGTGCCAGCCATATGCTGACCAAAAAAACCACCAAGCGCAAAAGAACACTGCGGAAGGCGCACCTCATCGCCAAATCCGACCGCAGAGAAATAAAATTGCTGTTACCCAATGGATAATAGGGCAGATGACAGATGTCGGAGAACAGATGACAGAGAATATAGAAGTCGGCCCGCCCTGGCGCGACTTAATTGGTTTAGAGTACTTAATATTAAACGATCTTAACGAAATAAACGACAAGATAACGAGGTAAACAAAATGAGAGTGAAACGCGGATTCAAAGCCAGAAGGCGTCGCAAGAAGATTTTGAAACTGGCCAAAGGTTTTCGCGGCGGCCGCAGCAAATTATTTCGCACTGCGGCAGATGCCGTCGATAAAGCCCTGATGTATTCTTACCGTGATCGCCGAACGCGTAAGCGGGATTTCAGACAACTCTGGATTGCCAGAATCAATGCCGCCGCCAGGCTGAACGACCTGTCCTACAGCAAGTTCATTCACGGATTAAAGCTTGCCCAGGTTGAGCTTGATCGCAAAGTTCTCGCCGAACTGGCAATTTCCGACCCTGCCGGATTTAAGCAAGTCGCTAACTTGGCGGCTCAGCAACTTTAATAAATGTCTATTGACAAATGAAGATTGACGAATTGTGGAAGACAACTTAGATCACATACATCAGCAAGCGCTCAAAGATCTGGAGGCGCTTGAAAACACCGATGACCTCCAGGATATCTCCGTGCGCTATCTGGGCCGTAAGGGTGTTTTGACCCAGTTTTTACGGAATATTTCCAAGTTGCCGGTCGCGCAGAGACCGGCGGCCGGGAAAAAGGCAAACGAGATCAAAAGTTTGTTGGAAAAGGCCTTCAAGGAGGCCACCGAAAAACTTGAATCGCAGGATGAGGCTGCGGAGGCAGCCATTGATGTTTCTCTGCCCGGCAGAGCAGTAGCATGCGGCGCTTTGCATCCGATTACCCAGGTCAATCAGCAGATTTGCGACATCTTCTCAAATTTAGGGTTTGATATCGCTGAGGGGCCGGAAGTGGAATCAGACTATTACAACTTCGAGGCACTCAACTTTCCCAAGGATCACCCCGCAAGGGATATGCAGGACACCTTTTTTATTACCGACGACATTGTTTTAAGAACCCATACGTCACCCAATCAAATTAGAAGCATGGAGAAACAATCGCCGCCGGTAAGAATCATTGTGCCGGGCAAGGTCTATCGGTGTGATTCCGACCTGACCCATACCCCCATGTTTCATCAGGTCGAAGGGCTGTTGGTTGATGAAAATATATCTTTCGGTGATCTCAAAGGGATCCTGACAACTTTCGTACATCAATTGTTTGATGAACAAACGAGCCTCAGATTTAGACCCAGCTTCTTCCCGTTTACAGAACCCAGCGCTGAAGTGGACATCCTGTGCGTAATCTGCCGGGGTGAGGGGTGCCGGGTCTGCTCACATACCGGATGGCTTGAAATTCTCGGTTCGGGGATGGTACACCCGGCGCTGTATGAAAACGTGGGATACGATGCCGATCGCTATACCGGATTTGCCTTTGGCATGGGGGTGGATAGAATTGCCATGCTGAAGTACGGCATCGATGACATCCGCAAGTTTTTTGAAAACGATATAAGGTTTCTGGAGCAGTTTTAATGAAGGTTAGCCTGAGTTGGCTAAAAGATTATATTGCCATCAATATGGATGCGGCCGATCTGGCCGATGCCCTTACCATGGTCGGCCTGGAAGTGGAGTCGGTTGCAGATCGCTATGACTATTTGGGCAGTGTCGTTGTGGGCTCTATAGAAGATGTGAGTCCACATCCAAATGCCGACAAACTGAAAATCTGCCGGGTCAATACGGGAGATCAAATTTCGTCGGTGGTGTGTGGTGCACCCAATGTCGAAACAGGCATGTTGGTGCCCCTGGCAAAACCCGGTACTGTCTTCCCGGACGGATCTGAACTGAAAAAAAGCGTGATCCGGGGAGTAAGCTCCGAAGGGATGCTTTGCAGCGATGCGGAGCTGGGCCTTGGCATCGACAGCAGCGGCATCAAAGCCCTTGATTTGTCATTGAAAGTTGGAGACCGGCTGGCCGATGCCCTCGGCCTGTACGATATCGTTTTGGAATTCGATCTAACGCCCAACCGACCGGATTGTCTCAGCGTAATCGGCATCGCCCGTGAAATAGCTGCAATACAAAAAACACCCTTAAATTATCCCGATTACACCATTGAGGATAAAGCGAATGCCATCCATAATATCTCGTCGGTAAAAATTGAGGCACCGGACCACTGTCCACGCTATTCTGCCAGGCTCGTGGAAAAGGTGAAAGTAGAGGCATCTCCGTTCTGGCTTCAGGATAGGCTGTTGTCCATTGGACTGCGTCCGATCAATAATATCGTCGACATCACCAATTTCGTCATGATGGAAACCGGTCAACCGCTGCACGCCTTTGATTTTGATTTTTTGGCAGAAAATCGCATCGTCGTTCGCACCGCCGCCGAAGGTGAAAGATTTGTCACCCTGGATGAGAAAGAACGGACACTAGGGGCGGAGATGCTTATGATCTGTGATGGCGCTCAAGCCGTTGGCATAGGCGGTGTCATGGGTGGTCTCAACTCGGAAATTGAAACGACCACCACCCGGGTGCTCATCGAAGGCGCCTATTTCAATCCGGTAAGTATCCGAAGAACATCCAAAAAATTGGGTTTAGGTACAGATGCTTCCCATCGTTTTGAACGCGGAGTGGACCCCCAGGGCACGGTCCGGGCCGTCAACCGGGCCGCAAAACTCATGGTAGAACTCGGCGGAGGAAGCCTTGTTGAAGGAATCATCGATGAATACCCAAAACCCCAAACCTTAAATAGCGTCGATTTGAGTGTAAGACGGACGCATCGACTGCTGGGAATCACGCCGGACGCCGGACAAATAAAAAACCTTCTCGAATCCATTGAGTTTAAGGTTGAAAACATGAGGTCCGAAGATGTTGACGAACGTCTGACCGTCGTTCCACCAACCTTCAGAGTGGATATTTCAAGGCCGGAGGATCTGATGGAGGAAGTGGCCAGACTTTCGGGGTATAATAATATCCCGACGACTTTCCCGGCGATGCCTGCCGAAGGTCGAACTTCGGACCACTCTTTGGGACTCAGAAACCGGATAAAAAGATTAATGAACGGCTTTGGTTTCACGGAAGCGATCACCTACAGTTTTGCTTCCGAACGGACCGGTGACCGCCTCCGGCTTAAAGATCAGGATGCCCGGCGGAACTACCTTCATATTTTAAATCCTTTGACTGAAGACCAGACGGTCATGCGCACATCGCTGGTACCGGGTCTGATCGAAGCTGCGGTCTACAATATCGCGCACCAGGTTAAGAATCTAAAATTATTTGAAATCGGCAAAACATACATTAAATCAGATCGGCAGAACTTACCCCTGGAGCCGGAGATTCTGGCAGCCCTGTGGACCGGATCACGGGCTGACACCTCATGGCACCAGGGGGAAATCCCTTGTGATTTTTATGACATCAAGGGTTGCGTTGAGGCGCTGATTCGGGCTTTGAAAATAGATAATGTCCGGTTTACTAAAATACCCGACGAAACCTGTGAATATACCAGACCCGGGCACACGGCGCAAATTTTGATCGCAGGCCTACAAGTGGGGATCGCAGGTGAAATCCATCCCCTGGTCCGGGATAACTTTGATTTAAAGCAAACGGCATTTATCTTTGAACTGGAGCTGGACAAAATTATGTCGCTGATACCGTCGGATGCGGCCTCGAGACCGATCCCCCGGTTCCCAGCTATCTACAGAGACATTACCATTATTATCGACCGGGGAATTGAGACCCAAACAGTACTGCAAGCGGTTGATGATATCGGTGAAAACCTGGTGGAACGGTTGCATTTATTCGATGTCTTTGAAGGCAATCCCATCGCTGCCGGCAAAAAAAGTATTTCGTTTCGTGTTACCTATCGGTCATCCACCAAAACCTTGGAAGACGATGATGTAAATGACCTGCACAGGGCGATTACAGACAAACTTTTAAATGCGTTCGGTGCCACTTTACCCTAACCCGCTCAGCGCAGGTCCATGGGTTCACAATGCAAGATCAAAAGCCTTATCAAATAAAAATACCTGATAAGTTCTATTTTAAAATTGGTGAGGTCAGCAAAATCGCCGAACTTCCGAGCCACGTGTTACGGTTCTGGGAAACTGAATTTAAAAGAATAAAGCCGCGGCGCACCGAATCGGGACAGCGGTCGTACACAAAAAAAGATATTGAGATAATCCTTGAGATTAAGCATCTGCTTTACGAAAAGAAATTTACCATTGACGGCGCCCGTAAATTTATAAACGCTAAGGCCGAGGCTGAGTCCCCCGCCACCAGGCGGTTCTTGGAGGACCTGAGAACGGAACTGTCAAGCATCAGGAACATGCTCGACAATAATTAGTTTGATGAAAAATATTGACAACCGTGTAAATTTGTCTTAATTATACTAATTTAAGCGGTTGACGAGCGGGCATAGCTCAGTTGGTAGAGTACAAGCTTCCCAAGCTTGGTGTCGCGAGTTCAAATCTCGTTGCCCGCTCCAGTTTGATTTCGCCTGATCCTTGCGTATGGGCAGCGGTGGTATGATTGTATTGTGGGATGAACTTAACTTTTTCCTTATGGTTATTGGTATGAACAGATAAACTATCTCGCTGTGCATCAATAAAGGTCTACCTGAGACATGAGGAAACGGGCGATAGCCCGTTTTTGCGTTTTAAAGAGGGCATTCGCAGTACGGTGAAAAGAAAGAAGCATCATTTTAAAAGAAGGTCCAGGCCGGTGGACCACCGTCATTCACCTGCCAACCTGCAAAAAATTGCCGACCAGGTCTCAGCTCTGGCCAAGCCGGTGTGTGAGTCCGAAGGTCTGGAGCTGATTTACGTTGAGTATCAGCGAGAATCAGGGGGTCGAATTCTGCGCCTGTATATAGACAAGCCTGAAGGGATCAACCTGGATGATTGTGCCATTGTCAGCCGCCAAATGGGGGATATTATAGATGTCAACCTGGGAGATATCGGGCCGTTCAATCTCGAAGTCACCTCTCCGGGACCCTCGCGGCCGCTGGCTTCAACAGAGGATTTTAATAAATATAAAGGAAACCGGGTAAAAATTAAAACGGCTCGATCGATTAA
>Ga0316194_10000753_pt1 | contig 21828 bp, 23 predicted proteins | sample CroRivsedime1_MG_FD_204936 | JGI IMG/M metagenome (GOLD analysis project Ga0316194, IMG submission 204936) | Coastal sediment microbial communities from Maine, United States - Cross River sediment 1 | ecosystem: Environmental > Aquatic > Marine > Coastal > Sediment | place: USA: Maine...
CCGGGGAGAGTGCATTCAGTGGAACAAACTCCTGGAGCACCTTTTTATCGACAGTTATCTTGTTCGCAGCGTGCATATCCACCTGATCCACTGTGTTCATCCGATTTTCGACAACCCCGATTGCCGGGGCCCGTTGCAGCCAATTGCCGCATACTGCTTATCGGCCCATGGGGATTGATATTTAGTATCCCGGGGCTGCGGCTGCGCCTGTCTGGCTGCAAACAGAAAATGACAGTCATGACACAGAAAGATGTATTCAACGACAGTCCGGAGACGGCGGCCACGGAAAGTGGAACGACTCATCCCGCCGTACAAACTATCAAGGCAACAGCAGGTATTATGTTTTAAATCGTGCACTTATATTACCTTCCGCAATGGAATGACGGCAGAAAATACAACGTATAGCAGACCGGATGCCGCTGGCCCGGCCGGCTAAGCAGCACCTGATAGTACCGGCTTCGACACGCTGTGATCATCCGGGCACAACAGCAACGCCCTGGCATAAGCAACCGCCCTGCATGCAACTGCAGTGCATGGAAACCGGCAAATTAAACCGGCAAATTAAACCGGCAAATTAAACCGGCAGCAATGACTCATGCAGGAGAAGCACGCACGCACAACGATTCACTATTCGGGAAAATCCCCGGTTCACTGCATTCCGAAAGTGGTAAAAGTCTACTATTTAAGGCATTTCCCGCTGCAAAAACGCTTTAACATTTTATTTATTGTGCTATCTTACGCGTGCTGTTTTACCAATTATTCACCAAGAGGAGCGATACCTGATGGCTGTGAAGAAAAAAGTAACGGTAAAGAAGAAGACAACCGCACAGGTTGCAAGAAGGCCTACCACCAAATCTGAAACCCTCAACTTTATTTCTGAAAAAACCGAACTCCCCAGAAAAGATGTCGGCGCTGTGTTTGATTCCCTCGCGATGCTGATGAAGCGTGACCTCAAGGGCAGAGGCGGCCCCGGTGTTTACACGGTTCCTGGCCTGATGAAGGTCAAGGTTGTCCGCAAGCCTGCCACCAAGGCCCGCAAGGGTACCAACCCGTTTACCGGTGAAGAAATGATGTTCAAGGCCAAGCCGGCACGTAACGTTGTCAAGATACTGCCCCTGAAGGGCCTTAAAGAAATGGTCTGAGGTCCATGGAACGGGGTCGAACTACGGCCCCGTTTTATTATTTATTAGCGCTTATCGGCGACTTTCCTGCAACTTGGCCCGAATAAACTGATTGTGAGGCACATAGAGCAGGTCTGCCACCTTCCTGACCAGATGTTCTTCGTGTGCATCGATATGGCCATCGGCACAGCTTACTTCCCACAACATTCTGACAATCCTGATCCTGTCCTCCATGCTGCACTCGCTGGTAATCAGTCGAGTAAACGGAAACAGGGAGGTCGCATCATCGGCCTGCCTTTCAGCCGCATCCGCAATCTCACGAGCCCGCTTCGGTGACAGAGAATAGTGATTTTCAATAATACGCCTGACTGCCTCACGCTCCTCGTCTTTTATATCATGATCAGCCCGCGCCACTTCCATCAGCAATGCAGCCGTGGCCATACGCAATGCCTGCTCGCTGTCTCGCTGAACAGCCGCCGGAACCTGCATATATTTCTTCAGTAGCCCCTGAATGGAGGTAATCATGCAGGTATAATACACGACTCACTGGATTACGACGTAACAAGACAGACTCATGAGCAAACACGAAACTGTTGGTCGTCACAAGGTTGTCTCCATGCAGTATTCCCTTACGAATACAGACGGCGTGGTCGTCCGTGAGGCAAGCGATACGCCGGTAACCTACCTGCATGGAGTCGGCCTGTTGTTTCCGAAACTGGAAAACGAGCTGGAATCGCATACCATTGGGGATATCGTGACAGCCAGATTGCTGCCGGATGATGCCTTTGGAAAACGCAACATTGACCTGCTCTACCAGGTCCCGCTGAGTGAACTGCCGTCTGAAGACAATATAGAAGTCGGTGGCCAGATTGTCGGCTCAGACGAAGACGGCAATGAAGTCACGTTTATCGTGACCGCTATAGAAGACGGTATTGTCAGTCTGGATGGCAATCACCCTTTTGCCGGGCAGTCCCTGGTCTTCGAAGTAGAAATCCAGGCTATCCGGAATGCAACCGCAGAAGAAATCCGCCAGCAGAAGGTTATTGATTAGCAGGTTTACAACGGATACGGAAAAAAATCACGCCAAGTGCTATTTTTAGCAGCATATAAAGAAGTAGCAGCTTATTTCTCAACACGAAAACGGGTGCCCTGATAGTACAGCTGGATACTGCCAGGCAATATCTCTTCCAGCACTGCACCACTGCCCAGCGTGTCACCTTCGCGAAACTTTTGCAGATCAACCAGGATAAAACGCTTTTCCGGTTTATCAGAATACACGTGTACATCTAGATGCGGCAGGGTAAAGCCGCTGCGAAATTCCAGTGACAGCTCGCCCCACTCAGGCACGCCGGATGTATTCGCTGGCGGCTGCGCAGGAACGGGCGGCCTGACAAAGGCCGGTGCCGGCGTGGCTGGTGCTGACTGGCTTACGACAGTCTCTGCCGGTATAAATCCTGGCGACACCTGTTTTACAGTCATCGGCTGCCTGTCAGGGACAGCAGGCGGCACATATACCGGTTCCCGCGGGCGGGCTATCTCGCGTGGCGGAGATGCCTTCGACCTTTCAGCCCCCGGGACAGGTGCCACCGGCACCGAATCAGCCGGCCCTGACGACACGTCACCACTGGAAACAACCGCGTCATCGGACCCCAGCAACATGACCAGCAGGATGCCATTGATCAACAGCAGCCCCCCTAATACCCAGATCCAGCGGTATGAACGTTTACTATGCCGTTCACCCCAGTGAGCAGCCTCCAGATCGGGCACCTTGCCGAGAGTACGTTCCTGGTCTGCCTTCTTTAGTGCGTCGAGAATATAGGACATGGTTTACGGACCGCCCAGCAAGAGGGGCACACCCTCCCGCCCTGACGCGCTATTCAGATGGATCATGGTGTTTTTACCGACAATCCCGTCCGCCACCAGCCCATGATTGCGCTGAAATGCCAGCACCTGCTTCTGGAGCGCATAGTCAAACACCAGCGGGTCCGAAGCAGGAATACTCTCACCCTGCACCTGCTCCAGCTGCTGACGCAGCCAGGACACCACCGGGCCACGATCACCCATTCTCATATAGAGACGACCGCCCGGCGGCGCTTGCAACAACAGGGTGTAGTCTCCGTACCAGCTCCGCTCCACCTGTTCGATATCCAGCCGGTAAAGCTCGCTGCCAACGATGACTTCTGCAACCGAATCTTCCAGGCGTCGCAGCACCACCGGCACCCGACGAGCATCGGGAGCTGCCAGCTGCAGTATGACAGGACGATTGAACTGGCGCAGGGTATTCCAGTTACCCTCTTCAATCATGCACAGTAATCCATACTGTATTGCAAAGTCACAAAAATCGGTCGTTACACTTGCAGGCAGTTCCACCGACCACAATGACAACAGTTCTGCCCAGGCCGCACGGTAACTGGAATCGTCGGCCTCCAGTAACAGCGAGGCCAGTGTACGGGGTTCGGGTCCAGCGACCTCCGCCAGATCGGCAGCTTCATCCCGTGCAGCCACTTTCTCCGACTCCTTCTCCAGCACGTCCACGGCACCACCCGGGGTCGGCCCCGTGGGCGCTACCACCTTCTCCAGGGATGTTACCGGCCGGGTGACCGGGGACACAGCGGCCCTTTTATCAGGCGGCATAACCACAGTCTCATGCGGCTGCTTCCAGGGTTGCACAATTGCAGCCAGCGCCATGAGCACCAGCACCACAAGGCTGGCCGTGAGCCATGGCAATCCGCTGCGCCCGTCATCCCGCTTCTTCTCCGTTGCTGCCAGCACCTCACGGGCTGCCTTATTGACCACTTTTGGATCGATCTGCGTCTTGCCCTCCACGTAGGCACCGAGCATGGAACGGTCACACAGCACATTGATCAGGCGCGGTATTCCACCTGAGAGCTGCTGTATTTTGTCAACAGCCCGTTTGCTAAAAACAGTCTGCGTGGTGCCGCAAATCATCAACCGGTGTTTTATGTAGGCTTCGGCCTCTTCCCGGCTGATCGGATCAAGATGGTACCGTGCCGTCACCCGCTGTGAGAGTTGCCGCATATCATCACGCGCCAGCAGGCTACGCAGCTCCGGCTGGCCAATCAGAATGATCTGCAACAGTTTCTGGGTAGATGTTTCAAGGTTGGTGAGCAAGCGCACCTGTTCCAGCACATCCGCGCTGAGATTTTGCGCTTCATCAATAATCAGCAACGTACGGCGCTCACGCGCATAGGCATCCAGCAAATAACGGTTCAGCACGTCCGTCAATGACTTGATACTGGTGCTCCCCTCCGGATATTCAATACCAAGCTCATCGCACACCGTGGCAATCAGTTCCGTTGAGGTCACTTTGGGGTTCAGCACCAGTGCAACATCAACATTCTCCGGCACCTGGTCCAGCAGGCAGCGACAAATAGTGGTCTTGCCGGTACCCACCTCACCGGTCAGCTGCACAAAACCACCGCCCTCACCCAACCCGTACAAGAGGTGCGCCAGCGCCTCACGGTGGCGCGCACTCATATACAAAAAACGCGGATCAGGCGTAATGGAGAACGGCCGTTCAGTCAGATTGAAGTGCTTGAGATACATATAGTCCTGTCACTATTTCCATCAGCCCCGGATTACTGCGGTGGATCCCCTCTCACCAGTCGATGCCGGTTAGCGTCACCTTCCCTGCGAAACCGCATAATATCCTTTCCTTACTGCCTGTTGCGACCATTATCCTGATTATTTCAGCCGCCCGGCCCGGCAACACACCGACATCCGGCCTGGCATGCAAGCATGCGGCTGGCCGTGCAGATTGTTGGCACGCTTCTCGACAGCAGTAGTGAGATTGCTGCTACCGGCATTGGCATGTGACCAGCGCAGACCCGGATAGCAGAGGCTGATCAGTACTTTGAGGTTATTTCAGAGGAACCGGGGCGCCATCAACAGCTAACTGGCGACACAGGCAAAACAACAGAATCGCCGCGATAAAAATGATTCAGGTATCGCGGGCAACCTCGTCTTCCGGCTGACTAATCACCGGCGAATGCAACACGAGGTCCATCCCGTACCAGTTTTCAACGTCAACAAACTCACGTTTGCCGCTGATATCTTCCAGCACAATGCGGCTGCGCTTGCCCGCCAGATAGACAATCGCCCTGACCTGGATCAACTGGCCGGAAAAATTACTGTACCAGTAACCTGGAATTGGCTTCTGTTGCAGAAACATTCTGCCTCCTGCACCAGGACGAACTTATCCTGGCGAACTGTTTATTTTTATCCTGCCTGTCAACAAACACATTTAACAGGCCCTGGATATATTTATAGTCAAACCGCCAGCATCAATCAATGGGCCAAAAGTATTAGGGTGGTGTGACGGGTAACAACATGCACCACGCCAACCTGGCTAGCCACACTTGGATTCGCCGCAATTCAGGCAGGTCAGACAACCGTCCATCTTGATGGCCGCCTTGGTATGACACTTTGTACACAACTGCGAACCTTCCGGGAAATCACTCGTCACGACGGCCTCGGTGTCGTTAGTGCATACAGTCCCGGAAGCTGCCTCGAACTGGGCCCGTTTCTCGGCCACCAGTTTCTTCTGGTGCTCATCAAGCCCGTCATCCTTCAGCAGCCCTATCATGCGCATGTGGCACTCAATGGCATCACCTATCTCGGCAACCAGGGATGGCATGTACTTGCCACCCTTCTTGAAATAACCGCCACGCGGATCAAACACCGAACGCAGTTCTTCCACCAGAAAAGTCACATCCCCGCCCTTCCTGAACACCGCCGATACAATCCGCGTCAGTGCAACTATCCACTGGAAGTGATCCATGTTCTTGGAATTGATGAATATTTCAAATGGACGACGCAGTTCGTTCTCGGTGCCATGGTTGAGAATAATGTCATTAATCGTGACATACAGCGCATGCTCGGACAGCGGCGTCTTGACCTTGTAGGTCGAGCCAATGAGCATTTCCGGGCGCTCCAGCTTCTCATGCAGTTGCACTACATTGTCTTCGGGCTCTTTCCCCGCAGCATCGCTTGCCTGCGTAACGTCTGCCGGCGCCGCACTCGCATCCTCCCGGCCTCCGACCCTGTAATCAACTATCTTCTTTTCAATACGTATTGCCATGTTGTTCTCCTGCGTGATCGTGTGTATCCGCCCAGGGCTCTTCAAAATTATTCAGAATTTACCGTAGTAGCCTTCTTTCAGGGCATCGTAGAGATTTGCAGCCGTATGCATCTCTCCGTCATATTCAACTTCCTCATTGCCCTTGAGGCTGACTGTGGAACCGTCATCCAGCGTAAACTCGTATACGGTGTTCTCCAGGTCCTCGCCCTTTACCAGCACGCCCTGGAAGGCTTCCGGATTAAAACGAAAGGTGGTGCAACCCTTCAGGCCCTGCTCGTAGGCATAGCGGTAGATATCCTTGAACTCGTCAAAGGGATATTCGGTAGGCACATTGGCCGTCTTGGAGATGGAGGAATCGACCCATTTCTGGGCCGCTGCCTGGATATCGACATGCTGCTTCGGTGTCACATTATCCGCCGCAATGAAGTAGTCCGGCAGCACATTGTCGTCGCCAACCATACTGGCAGTTGCCTCCGGATTGACCAGTTCCCGGTAAGCCAGCAATTCAAACGAGAATACATCCACTTTCTCCTTGGTCTTGCGGCCTTCACGAATAACGTTACGGAAGTAATGGTGTGCAAAGCTTGGTTCGATACCGTTACTGGCATTATTGGCCAGTGACAGTGAAATAGTGCCGGTCGGTGCAATGGAACTGTGGTGTGTAAAACGTGCGCCGGTTTCCGCGAGTTCCTTTACCAGCTCAGGCGCCACTTCAGCAACACGCTGCATATAGCGGCTGTACCTTGCATGCAGCACCTTGCCCTTCACGGAATCTCCCGGCAAATAGCCGTCACGGCGCATTTCCGGACGCTTGCGCAGCATCTCCTCGGTAACCTCGAAGTCTTCTTCCATCACCGGTGCCGGACCCTTTTCCTTTGCCATGTCCAGCGCAACTTCCCAGCCGGTAATGGCCAGTTCCCGGCTAACACGTTCGGCAAAGTCCAGTGATGCCTGCTCGCCGTATTTCATGCGCAACATGGTGACCGTAGAACCCAGGCCCAGAAACCCCATACCGTGGCGGCGTTTTTCCAGAATGGCATCACGCTGGCCTTCCAGCGGCAGACCGTTGATCTCCACAACGTTATCGAGCATGCGGGTAAAGATGGCAACGACCTTGCGAAACTCGTCCCAGTCGAACCTGGCCTGCTCCGTAAACGGGTTGCGCACGAACTTGGTCAGGTTTACCGAACCCAGCAAACAGGAGCCATACGGTGGCAGTGGCTGTTCGCCGCAAGGGTTGGTAGCGCGGATATTCTCGCAGAACCAGTTATTGTTCATCTCGTTGACCTTGTCGATCAGAATAAAACCCGGCTCGGCAAAGTCATAGGTGGAACTCATGATCATGTCCCACAGGCGCCGCGCAGGCACGGTCTTGTAGACCTTGCAGGCAACCAGCCCGGCATTATTGGTAAGGTAGTCACCCTTGTAGGGCCATTCACGCCAGATCACCCGTGACGTATCCTGCAGATCGATACCCTCATCCATTTCATTGCGATCGAGCGGAAAGGCCAGCTTCCAGTCAGCATCAGTCCTGACCGCATCCATGAACTCAGCAGTGATCAATAACGACAGGTTGAACTGGCGCAGGCGGCCGTCTTCACGCTTGGCACGGATAAAATCCATCACGTCCGGATGGCCTATATCAAAGGTCGCCATTTGTGCGCCACGCCGGCCACCGGCCGAAGACACGGTGAAACACATCTTGTCGTAAATATCCATGAACGACAGCGGACCGGATGTGTAGGCGCCGGCGCCGGACACGTAGGCGCCTTTCGGTCGCAGCGTGGAAAACTCGTAACCAATACCACAACCGGCCTTCAGGGTCAGGCCGGCCTCGTGTACCTTTTCGAGAATATTATCCATGGAGTCCTTCACCGTGCCGGACACCGTGCAATTGATGGTGGAGGTTGCCGGCTTGTGTTCCTGTGCACCGGCATTGGAGGTAATGCGTCCGGCCGGAATGGCGCCATGCCGCAGTGCCCACAAAAATTCCCGGTACCACAGCTCGCATAATTCCGACGTCGCCTCTACATCTGCCAGTGCCCGGGCTACGCGCTGGTAGGTTGCATCAATGGTGTCATCTACCGGGACACCATCTCTTGTCTTGAGTTGATATTTGGTTTCCCAGATATCCTGCGAGGCAGGCTGTAACGGAATGTCTGCGACACTGGTGGGTACTACTTCTAGCTGCGCGGTAGTCGTCATACGCTTATTATCCTCCAGGCAATTCTTCAGGTTCTTGTTAGGATTACTGTCTTTGCTGCGGCTTGTCGGCCCCCCGGCAAGGGCGCTCGGACAGAAACACTGGATTTACTAAAAACACTATATATTGTGTTCAGGCCAAAAAGATTATGCCGCCCTGAACGGGCTGTCAAGTTTATTTTGAATTAGCTTTTTATTATATATTTTTCAGTATTTTATATTGTATTTGCAATTGGATGCAGCGGTATCGGAGGGAGCTTGCACTATTACAGTGAAACACTATATATAGTGTTTCTAATATTACCCTGAACCCCCCTGTTCCAGCACCAGATCAGCACTGACCCATGCTAATGGGGGTGGGAATGATGCCCGTGCCCGGACGGATTCGCAAGCAGCATCATGACGCCCATAACAATCACCAGAATGCCGGCGACCAGCCTGACCCGCGGGTCGCGCACGTAGCGCTCGAGGGTATTGAACGCCAGCCCCATGGTCAGCATGGTCGGCAGGGTGCCCAGCCCGAAGGCCAGCATAATAGTGCCGCCGTCGTGCACAGAACCACTGGCCAGCGCCAGCGCCAGTACGGCATAGACCATGCCACAGGGTAGCCAGCCCCACACCAGCCCCAGCAGGTAGGCCTGGCCGGCACTGCGAACCGGGATAAAACGACGCCCCAGCGGCTCAATATATTTCCACAACCGCGCCCCAGCCCGCTCCAGCAACAACAGGGCGTGCCACCAGCCGGCCAGGTAGATGCCGAACAGGATCATAATGACCCCCGCCACGATACGACCAATCGGGAAACCACCCGGAACCGCCCATTCACCGAACTGCTGCCCGAACAGTCCCAACAACAAACCGGCAACCGTGTAACTGCTGATGCGCCCGGTATTGTAGGCAAGCTGCGCTCCGACCAGGCGCCGGCGCGAGGTCTGCATCTCCAGGGAAAGGCCGGAGCTCAGCGCACCCACGATGCCACCGCACATGCCAATACAATGGGTACCACCCAGCAGGCCGACCAGAAATGCCGCGCCAATGGATTCAAGGTTCATAGGGATCTCGTTTATGCGGTTAACGGGGAATCATGGAAACTGGCGCGCTGACGCTCGGCTACAACAGTCTTCATTAAAAAAACGTATGCCACAATTTCACGGCCTGTCAGCCGTCGGCATACAGCGGCAACAATATGGTCGTTTCCGTTTGCGGAATCTGCAGTCTACCCGACAGCCGCCAGTCATCGGCCTCCAGTTGCAGGTACCACTTGCCACGGGTCAATTCATCGACGGGTCCGGAATAAAGACCAGCGCCGGTATGCTGCAGCATGATTACCTGATCATGCCCTGGCTGTGTGGAGTGCAGCAGGGAAAACTTGAGTACCGCTGGTAATTCACCCGCCGCGCTCTCCAGCAGTAACTGCACGCGGTTATCCCGCAAATCAATATCAATACTTGCCTTGAGTTGATGACGTGCCGCCGCCTCATCCCTGGCAAGATCCATGTTGATCGCCTTGCCGCGCTTGTAGTAGTCATCAACCACCAGGCCGTCACTGGTTGTCACCGCCAGGTAGATGGTGATCATGCCGCCGACAACCGCGGTCATCGGTAATGCGATCATCAGCCATACCCAGGGTTCGCGGTACCAGGCGGTTTTTCGTTTGTCTATGTTCATATATATGGAATTACAGCTGTGCTCGCGCGCAAGCATTAAAGATAATCTCCAGAGTCAGGTTTCGCCCTGAAGGGCGAGGTACCTTTCTTTGCGCCGCCAAAGAAAAGTACCCAAAAGAAACGCGGGCCCGACGGCTTGCCCGCTCCGCGGGTTCCCTGTGCTTCCCGGTATTTTGAGCGCTCGCCAGACTCGCAGCATTTGCCGCGCCTGCGGCTAGCAAATCCAGCTCGACAGGGTGGCTCGCTTGTCCTCAAAATCCCTGCGATGCTCGGCGGCGCCAACGGGGTTTGGAAATGTCACCCCCGGTCCCGTGGCACTCACCGAGTACCGCAGCCAGTCCGGGGAAAGGCGCGCGCCCTGTTCGAGGCAAGTTTTCCGGGGCCGGCTTGCCGGCCCCGGAAAACTCCGAGTTGTGCGCGCCCCCGAATTGGCGAGGAACGCAGGGCATCGGCGGCAGCCGATGAGTGCGCCGGGTGCCCTTCTCTTTGGGTACTTTCTCTTGGGCACACAAGAGAAAGTATCTCGCCCGAACGGGCGAATCCCACTATACAGAAATCATTAAAAAATTAAATTATTGCCGCCACCCATAGATAACAGAAAACTACTGCGGCCCCAGGAAACGCGCATCTTCCCTTGCCACCAGCCCGGCATCGTCTGTCGCAACCAGTTCGAACACAACATCATTGCTCCGCGCCTCAAGATCCGCCTCATCGGCCCGCAAACGCACCGGCAGCTCCAGAACGCCCCCGGACTCTACCTGAATAACCGCCATATCCTTGTGCAAGGTCAGCCCCGGGATACCCGAGACGCTCAGGTCATACTGATGCACGGCATCATCCATGTTGAGGACCTTCAGGATATAGACGTTCTCGATCAGCCCGTCACTGGTTTCGCGATAGAGGGTATTACGGTCACGAATAACATCCAGCCCCAGTGAAATACGCTGGCTGAATGAATAGGCAAAAGCGGAGATAATGGCCAGCAGGATTACCGCATAGATCACAATACGCGGCCGCAGGATGTGCGTCTTCCCGCCGTGCATGGCATGTTCCGTGGTGTACTTGATCAACCCCTTCTCGTAGCCCATTTTGTCCATGACATCGTCGCAGGCATCGATGCAGGCCGAGCAGGCAATACACTCGTACTGCAGGCCGTCGCGGATATCGATACCGGTCGGACACACCTGTACACACAGCGTGCAATCAATGCAGTCACCCAGTCCGGCGGCAACCGGATCCACACTGCGCTTGCGCGAGCCTCGCGGCTCACCACGAACAGGAATATAGGAGACGACCAGGGTGTCCTTGTCGAACATGGCACTCTGGAAGCGCGCATAGGGGCACATGTACTTGCACACTTGCTCGCGCATGAAGCCGGCATTTCCGTAGGTAGCGAAGCCGTAAAAGATAATCCAGAAGGTCTCCCAGGGACCGAGATTGAATGTCAGCAGATTTCGGCCCAGCTCGACAATCGGCGAAAAATACCCCACAAAGGTGAACCCGGTCCAGAGAGAAAAGGCCAGCCAAAGCAACTGCTTGGTAGCCTTGATACGGAACTTGCGGGCATTCATGAGCTGCGCATCCAGCTTCTGCTGCTGCATACGGTTACCCTCGACCTTGCGCTCAATCCACAGAAAGGCCTCGGTCCAGACCGTCTGCGGACAGGCATAACCGCACCAGATACGCCCGGCCAATGCCGTCACAAAAAACAACAGCAACCCGGCAATAATCAGCAGCAAGGCCAGATAGAAGAAATCCTGCGGCCAGAGAGTAATGAAAAAGATATGAAACTTTCGCGCCGGCAGGTCCAGCAACAGGGCCTGGTGACCGTCCCAGTGCAGCCACGGTGTTACGTAGTAGATACCCAGCAGCCCAAGCACTCCCAGCACGCGCAGGCGCGCAAACAGGCCATGCACCTCGCGCGGATAGATTTTCTCCGCCTTGGCGTAGAGGGATTGAGCGACCTGCTCGTCAGAGCGGGAGGCCGCACCGGGTCCGGTAGCGTCGGGGTTTGTCATACTGCCCCCTTACTAACCCCGGGAGCCCGGGTTTTGTCGCATGCAGTTGGTAATTGCGAAGTACAGGGTACCAATACCAGAGATGGCAGATACCAGCCAGAACAGCAGGAAACCAATAGAGTATATCCCCAGGCGGCTGACCCCTGTTTCTTCACCAAAGGGAAACAGGTCATCCGGGTCAAAGGCGGAAAAAAACAACCCGGTCGCCACAATCGCCACCATGAAGGACGGCCACAGCACCGCTATACACTTCTGCGTTTTGGGTACCTGCCTCTCTGCCATGGTGTTATAAGTCTGTCGACCGCAAGCGGGACTATTCTTCCAGTTCTTCCTGCCCCGTGGACAGGCTGTAGACATAAGCAGCCAGCAGATGGACCTTGTCCTCACCGAGAAAATCCCGGTGCGGCGGCATGAGGCCATTACGTCCCATAGCGAGCGTATCCATCACCTGCTTGCTGGAACCACCGTGCAGCCAGATATTATCAGTCAGATTCGGCGCACCAAGTGCCTGGTTGCCGGTACCATCAGCACCGTGGCAGGCCACGCACAGTGTCTGGAACTTCTCTGCACCCCGCGCAGCGGCAGCTGCATCAACATTGCGCCCGCTCAGGCTAAAGACATATTCAGACATGTCGGCGACACCCGCATCGCCTCCCAGCGCATCCTTCCAGGCCGGCATCACACCGTTACGGCCATTCAGAATGGTCTGCTCAATGGCCTCTGGCGAACCGCCATATAGCCAGTCGTTATCGCGCAGATTCGGGAAGCCACGTGCACCGCGGGCATCCGAACCGTGGCAGGTGGCACAGTAATTCACGAACAGGCGCTCACCCATGCGCCGGGCATCCGGATCATCGGCCACGGCAACAATGGGCATTTCCTGGTATTTTTTGAACAGTGGGCCGTATTTCGCATCGGCGACATCTATCTCGTGCTGGTACTGCCCGATCGAGGTCCAGCCCAGTAACCCCTTGAAGGTACCCAAGCCTGGATACAGCGCCAGGTAGCCAATGCCAAAGAACAAGGTGACATAGAACATGCCCAGCCACCAGCGTGGCAGTGGATTATTGAGCTCGACCAGGCTTTCGTCCCAGACATGGTCCATCTCCTTGCCCTGCTCCTCCGGCTTGATGGCACCCGACAACCAGCGGATCAGGAGAAAACAGGCAAGAATACTGCCACTCGTTAGAATGATGATGTACCAGTTCCAGAAGCCGCTGGTGAAATCAGCCATGGGAATTCTCCTTGGATGTTTGTTCTATTGGCGTGTCATCCTCGCTAAAAGGAATGTTCGCCGCCTCATCAAAATCTTGCTTGCGCTTGCCGCTCCAGGCCCAGAGGACAATACCGACAAAGATCACCAGTACCACCACTGTCCAGATCGATTGCATCAGGGGAAAATCCATCCTGTTATCTCCGGGTCTTGATGGCCAGTCCCATACCCTGCAAATACGCGATCACGGCATCCATCTCGGTCTTGCCTTCCAGTGCCTGCGGGGCGTTTGCGATCTCTTCATTGCTGTACGGCGCACCCAGCAAACGCAGCACTTCCAGTTTTTTCTGGATGGCGCTGCCATCGGCCGGCGTGGTCTCCAGCCAGGGGTAACCCGGCATAATGGATTCAGGGACCACATCGCGCGGGTTGTTCAGGTGCACCCGGTGCCATTCATCACTGTAGCGGCCGCCGACACGCGCCAGGTCCGGGCCGGTGCGCTTCGAACCCCACTGGAACGGGCGGTCATAGACGTATTCGCCAGCTACCGAGTAATGTCCGTAGCGCTCGGTCTCGGCACGGAACGGGCGGATCATCTGGGAATGACACAGATAGCAGCCTTCCCGCACATAAATATCACGCCCGGTCAACCGCAATGGCGTATAGGGCTCCAGGCCGGCCACTGCTTCCGTCGTGGATTGCTGGAAGAACAGCGGTACGATCTGCACCAGTCCACCAATGGATATGGTGATAATGACCAGGATGATCATCAGGCCGATATTCGATTCAATCTTGTCGTGTCCAGTCGCCATAACCTGTCTCCTTAATGCGCTGCGGCGGGGGCCGGGATAGCGGCCGTGGCCGGTTTGGCGCCCGCGATGGTCTTCCAGATATTCCAGGCCATCACCAGAGCCCCGAGCAGGAAGAAGGTACCACCCAGGAAACGCACGATGAAGTACGGATGCATGGCCTGCACCGACTCGACAAAACTGTAGGTCAGGGTGCCATCGCTATTGGTTGCCCGCCACATCAGTCCCTGCATGATGCCAGCCACCCACATGGAGGCGATGTAGAGGACGATACCGATGGTCGCCGTCCAGAAGTGCACCTCAACCAGCTTCAGGCTGTATAACTGACGATCGAAAAGGCGCGGTATCAGATAGTACAGGCTGCCCATGGAGACCAGTGCCACCCAGCCCAGCGCTCCGGAATGCACGTGGCCAATCGTCCAGTCGGTGTAATGCGACAGGGCATTCACAGTCTTGATGGACATCATCGGACCCTCGAAGGTCGACATGCCATAGAAAGAGATGGAAACAATCAACAGCCGCAACACCGGATCGGTGCGCAGCTTCTCCCAGGCACCGGAGAGCGTCATGATGCCATTGATCATGCCACCCCAGGAGGGCGCCAGCAGGATCAGCGACATCACCATACCCAATGACTGGGTCCAGTCCGGCAGGGCCGTGTAATGCAGGTGATGCGGTCCGGCCCAGATGTAAGTGAATATCAGCGCCCAGAAATGCACCACCGACAGGCGGTAGGAGTAGACCGGACGATTCGCCTGCTTCGGCACAAAGTAGTACATCATGCCGAGGAAGCCGGCTGTCAGGAAGAAACCCACCGCATTGTGCCCGTACCACCACTGCACCATGGCATCCTGCACACCTGCGTAGGCTGAGTAGGACTGCGTCAGCGTTACCGGCACGGCGGCACTATTGAAGAGATGCAGTACGGCGATGGTGATAATGAAGGCACCATAGAACCAGTTGGCCACATAGATGTGCTGCACGCGGCGTTTCATGATGGTGCCAAAGAACACCAGCGCGTAGGAGACCCATACCAGTGTTATCAGAATATCGATCGGCCAGATCAGTTCGGCATACTCCTTGCCCTGTGTAAAACCGAGCGGCAGGGTGACCGCGGCCAGCACTATGATCAACTGCCAGCCCCAGAAGGTAAATGCCGCCAGCTTGTCACTCAGCAACCGCACATGGCAGGTACGCTGTACTACGTAATAGGAAGTTGCAAACAGGGCCGAACCGCCAAAGGCAAAGATCACGGCATTGGTATGCAATGGCCGCAGGCGCCCGAAGGTCAACCAGGGGATATCGAAGTTCAGTACCGGCCACGCCAGCTGGGCCGCAATTATCACGCCCACCAGCATGCCAACGATGCCCCAGACAATGGTCATGATTGCAAACTGTCTGACCACTTTGTAGTTGTAGGTTAGCTGATCTGCCATGCCGAACTCCCTCTTGATGTCTTCAAAAACAGCGGGTTATGTCACTGCTTATAAACTATTCAGAATATTCTAACATTCTTCCTCATTGCTGCGCTAGCGCGTAAACCGGGGCTCCAGACCCATGCCCCACAGAATAGCGGTGGCAGCCAGCAGGGCAACAAAGGCGACCAGGCCGACGGCCAGCACCGCACTGGAAAACAGGAACCCGCGATCCTCTGAGATACCCATCATGACGGGCACCCCCGTAAAGAGCAGGTACACGGTGTAGGCCAGTGCCGGGATACCGAGCACCATATTGACCCACAACACCGGATAGAGCTCCATCAGGCCGATAAGAAACAGTGGAGTGGCGGTGTAGGCAGCCAGCACCACGCACTGTGACAGTGGCACTTCCGCGCCATAGGTGGCACCCATCCAGTGGACCATCCAGCCGATCGAATAGACGCCTACCAGCATCGCGAGATAGTAGAGGACCGCAATCAAGCCCGCACTCTGCAGGGTCAGCTTAACCGGGTCACCGGCACCAATCTGCCAGCCAAACTGGGTAGTGCCAATAAACCCGGAAATGGCCGGAATGGCAGCAAGGATCATGACATGTATGGCGTAACATTTGCCAATGGTGCATTCATCATCGCGAATGGCTTCCCATTCACGCTTTGGATTGGTAAACAAACCCCAGACGTGTTGTAGCACCATTAGGTTATCTCCCCGTGTTTTTTGCTGATGGTCAGTGGTGACCCGCTAGTCACATACCCGCAGACAGGTGAGTCAACACCGTGTCCCCGTTATTTTCTTCAGTTGAACTTACATTGGCGAAATTATCTTTTCATTGCGGCCAGCAGAAGTTGATCTATATCAATTAATATCAAAATTCTAATCCTTAATGAGGGCTTATGTAGCAGCCAGTACGCTATGCTACACGCATCAGTGCAACGGGCGGCACCCGACCACCCCACACGTCCACCCCTTAAGAAATATTTTTTAAAGTGTCTTTTCCTGATTCGCTTTCAACCCTGAGAAACGGGACCACCGCAACGGATCCGGCAACGGCCTGTTTTCATTGCGGCCTTCCCATCCCCCGCGGACTCGAGTTGCATGTGGCCATTAACGGCCACGACCAGCCCATGTGTTGCTATGGCTGCCAGGCCGTGGCACAGGCCATTGTCGATTCCGGTAACACGGAGTTCTACCGGCACCGTACCGCACCCTCGCCCACCGGCCAGGAGCTGCTGCCGGATTTCATTTGCCAGACACAGGTCTACGATCACCCTGAAATCCAGAAAACCTTTGTACGCACGTCCGGTGAACATGAGCGGGAAGCAGCCCTGATCCTGGAAGGCATCACCTGTGCAGCCTGCGTATGGCTGAATGAGCGACATGTGGCGCAACTACCGGGAGTGCTGGACGTGCAGGTCAACTATGCAACGCAACGTGCACGCATCCGCTGGGATGACACCCGTATAAAACTCAGTGACATCCTGCAGGCCATCCACAACATCGGCTACAGCGCGCACCCGTACGATCCGCAGCAGCAGCAACAGGCCTTCGAACGTGAACGGCGCAGCCAGTTGCGACGCATCGGCATTGCCGGAGTACTGGGCATGCAGGTCATGGTGTTATCGGTAGCCCTGTATGTCGGCGACTGGTCCGGCATGGAAGCCGGCTTCAGGACCTTCTTCCGCTGGATTGGCCTGTTACTGACCACGCCCGTGCTGCTGTATTCGGGTGCGCCGTTTTTTCGTGGCGCCTGGCGCAATCTGCGCAATCGCAGTGTGGGCATGGATGTGCCGGTGGCACTCGGCATCCTGGTTGCCTTCGGTGGCAGCCTGCATGCCAGCTGGACCGGCCAGGGCCAGGTCTACTATGACTCGGTGGTGATGTTTATCTTCTTTCTGCTGACCAGCCGCCACTTCGAACTGATGGCACGCAAGCGCAGCGCGGAAACACTGGAACAGCTCAGCCAGGCCATGCCTGTCATGGCAACCCGGATCACCACGACCGGAAACGCAGAACAGCATGACATTATCCCGCTGACAGAATTGCAAGCCGGCGACACGGTACTCATTAAACCCGGCGAAACCGTGCCGGCTGACGGCACCATCATTGCCGGCGTGTCCAGTGTATCCGAGGCTCTGCTGAGCGGTGAAAGCACCCCCATCAGCAAGGCCCGGGGCGCACACCTCATCGGTGGCAGCATTAACATGGAAAGTCCACTGTATCTGCGCGTGGAGCAGGTCGGACTGGATACCGTACTGGCGGAAATCGTGCGCCTGCTGGAGCGGGCGCAGAATGAAAAACCCGCCATCACACGACTTGCTGACCGCGTGGCCTCCTGGTTTGTCGGCACAGTACTGGTCGTTGCCGCGGCTGTTGGCTACTACTGGTGGCAACAGGCACCCGACCACTGGCTACCCATCATGGTCTCGATGCTGGTCGTGACCTGTCCCTGCGCGCTGTCGCTGGCGACGCCCACCGCCATTAGTGCGGCCACCGGAACCATGCTCGGTCACGGCCTGCTGATCATACACAACCACAGCCTGGAGACCCTGGCACGCAGCAGTCATATTATTTTTGACAAGACCGGCACGCTGACCTTTGGCAAGCCGGCAATCACCCGGATCCAGTGCCTGTCCCACCTGGATGAACGTACCGTGCTGGCGCTGGCCGCAGCACTTGAACAGCAGTCGGAGCACCCGGCCGGCAAAGCCATCGTCGCCGCCGCTGCCGGCGGAAAACCCCGCACAGCCAGCAACTTCAGGAACTTTCCCGGTGCCGGCATCTCAGCCCGTATCGATGACCGGCAGTGGTTTATCGGTAATGCAGGGTTCATTGCTGCACACACGGATGCCGACAGCGAAATGCTGCCTGCCGAGACCGGATTCGGTACCCAGGTCGTGCTTGCCGATGCACACCAGCTGCATGCACGCTTCCTGCTTCAGGACACCATCCGGCCAGAGGCGCCCGCCGTCATCAAGACACTGCGAGACACCGGCAAACAGGTGCTGCTAATGAGCGGTGATAATCAGGCAGCAGCGCAGCAACTCGCCAGCGAGACCGGCATCGAGGATGTACGCGCCGGAATGACGCCTGCCGACAAGCTGCAGCAGGTGCAGGCATTGCAGCAACAGGGTGCTGTGGTGGTAATGGTCGGTGATGGCATCAATGATGCACCGGTACTGGCGGCCGCCGATGTCTCCATCGTCATGCGTGATGCCGCCCATATCAGCCAGGCCAGCGCGGACATGGTATTGTTGTCCAACAAACTGGATGCACTTCCTCGCGGCATCCGGCTGTCCCGCAAAACACTGGGGATAATCAGACAGAATCTGACCTGGGCGGTGAGTTACAATCTGGTTGCGCTACCGGCTGCGGCACTGGGTTTTGTTGCCCCGTGGATGGCCGCCATCGGTATGTCATCCAGCTCGCTGCTGGTGGTATTGAACGCCCTGCGACTGACCCGGAGCAAGTAGTCTTATGGAAATACTCTATCTGCTGATACCAGTGTCTCTGGTACTGGTAGGCATCATTGTCTGGGTTTTTTTATGGGCGGTCCGCAGCGGCCAGTTTGATGACCTAGAAGGTCCTGCATACCAGATATTGATGGATGATGATCGCCCGGCCATCGAAAAGCCGGATAAAGCCGAAAACGGGACCGATGAAAAACCGCCAGCTACACCTCAATGACCAGCTGAATCACTGACTTTGCAGCAAAGCCGATAATACCCAACCCCAGGGTCAGAAAAATCATGAGGGTTCCGAAACGCCCGGCACCGGATTCCTGCGCCAGTTTGTACATTACATAGACCATGTACAACACCAGACCGCCGATACCCAGCGTCAGCGAGACACTCTCGAACTGTTCAATGTTCATAACAGCCTAGCGTGACACCGGGTCAACACCAGCGAGGTGATATATCCGCGAGAACCCCTTGCCCGCCAGTAATCGTGCCGCTCGGGCACTACGTACCTCACTTGCACCATACACGATAACCGGACATCGACTGTTCAGCCGCCGGTGTTCATAACAGAGCGAATCAATCGGAAAATTAAGCGCACCGGGAAGACTATGGCGTCTGAAATCCGCCGGTGGGCGGACATCAACCAATTGACCACCGCGGGCCAGCAGCTCTTCAGCACGTTCAGGTGATAACTCTCCTGCGCTGGCGCGACACAGCGTCTGAATGGCGAGAGTCACTTTTTACCACCCGACCACGCATCGATCTGCATAGCGGTTTTGTTGCCTGACCTGGCCGTGCAACTCATGATGGAGCACGTCTTTACAAACATCACCATAGCAATCACAAGACCAACCAAAGCAACTATCACCAGACTACCGATGTACATGTGACACCTCCGGCTCGATGAGCGAAAAACAGTTTTTCATTATATTAACATTTGCTTATTTATTGTCAATGGGTTCTTTATGCACTTGCTTATTCAGCTGGTCAGGCGCAGATGCTGCGCCACAGGATGGATCAAAAAACTGTTGAGAGGCCCGGCATCGGCACCAGGCAGACCTTATTCTGCAGAGGTATCGCTGAATCGTCCAACGGCACAGCTGACAAAGGATTTTGCCTTCGCCCTGGCCGATGCCAGACCGGTAGTACTGCCCGCTTCCGGGTATCCCAGTTTCTTCAGATGCTCACAGACCATTGACCGCAAGGCATCTTCACCGTCTACCGTGACACGTCCCTGTTCTACATTCACCTGCACAGCGCTCACGCCTTCCAGCGCCTTCAGACCACTGACAATACTGCCGGCACAACCACCACACTTGATATTTTCTACTTCAATTTCAAAGGACATAATCAGCCACCATCATTAGCAAATCATCACGACCGCAATCCGCACCTGCCAGTGTGTCCTGCCGGGGCAGAAGCACTTTGCTGGCGCGCTCAATACTCCTACAGGCAAGCCGGCCTGTCCAGCCGATTACCCATCACAATAAACCATCTGCTAAGGTGCTGTTTTGTCTCTTCCGGTTATTAGCAGGCATCATGCGCATCAAGGGAAAATTAACCGCCTGGAACGACGACAAGGGATCAGGTGTTGCCAGCGGGCCGGAAGGTGCGTTGTATTTCACCAGCGATACACACAGAGGGATTGTTCCGCCTGCGGCCCGTGCCAATAACAACACCATAACGGATGATCACCTGCCGCGGATACATTTGGCGAGCCAACAAGTTGTTGCAAGCAACAGCATCAGTACCGTGATGGCAATAAACGTCCACTTCAGCGATGTAAAAAAACTGGCAGCACGGACAATTGCGTCGGCCCGCTCAGGAAAGACACGCGTGACCGATGCCAGTCCCAGGTTTTCGCACCAGTCGGCGATGATAATCAGGGAGGGGAACAGACACAGATACCGGAACCGGCCGGACGAAGGAAACAGCTTGCGCAGGACCAGCATGAGCGCCACCGCCATCGCCATTGAATAAATGACCGGAAAGACCATGTCCGAGGTCAATGCCATACCGATATAGGCCCTGCGCCCGTCCGCGCCAAGCGCAACAAGATGTTCGTGGACCATGTCAGGGCTATAAAGGAAATACAGGTCAAGCGGCCTGATATCACCGATCCCGTGGGCGGGGAACAGCACCGTCGGAAACAGAACCGCGAGTAAAAGCAGCGCTAGCAGCACGGGAACACTGGAAATTTGCCCGATGAACCGGATTGCCGGTTGCAGCAAAGTACCTCCGAAAACCTTTACAAGGTGATGCATTTCCTGAATGCCATGGCCAGAGAACCAGAGTCAGAATGGACCAGCCTGTATGTCAGGTCGTCAACCGCCGGTAAATATCCGACACCTTCAACGGCAACTTGCGCACCTCGTCAATGACCGTGTAGTTAGCGGCACCGTACATGTGCGGGAGGTAATCGCGTGCCTCGGTATCGATGGTGATACAAAAGGAGTGGATACCACTGCGTCTGGCCTCGATCAATGCCTGGCGTGTATCCTCTATCCCGTAGGCACCGCGGTAGGTGTCGTAGTCATCGGGCTTGCCATCAGACAGCGTGATTAACAGCCTGGTGCGGGCATCCACCTCGTTCAGCAGGTGGCAGAGATGTCGAATGGTCACACCCATGCGCGTGTAGTCCTTTGGACGGATACCGCTGATACGCCCGCGCACCGTGCGATCATAGGCTTCATCAAAACGTTTCACACGATACACCTCGCAGCGCTTGCGCGTCATGCCGGAAAAACCGTAGATCGCATAACGGTCACCCAGTGTTTCCAGTGATTCGCACAGCAACACCAGC
>Ga0316194_10000754_pt1 | contig 21811 bp, 15 predicted proteins | sample CroRivsedime1_MG_FD_204936 | JGI IMG/M metagenome (GOLD analysis project Ga0316194, IMG submission 204936) | Coastal sediment microbial communities from Maine, United States - Cross River sediment 1 | ecosystem: Environmental > Aquatic > Marine > Coastal > Sediment | place: USA: Maine...
TGAAGAAAACTTCACCGGCCAGGCGGGTAGCCTGGCGCTGCGATTGCGTGGCTCTGCTGGAGAAGCAGGTTGGGACGTTGCCGCGGGGAAACACTATGCGGATCAGGTATATGGCCTCGGGGTGCGCCTGCCGGTGGGCGGAGCGCTGGTTCGCGCTGACCTGGTGGCAACCAACGTGCGTCACGCCGACTGGGAGTTCTCCGCGGTGATCAACATGGACTACAGCTTCACCTGGCTGCAGAAGAACGTTTACGTATTTGCGGAGTACTACCGCAATGGTTTCGGTGTGAACGATCTCCCCGAAAGCATTGTGTTGCTGCCTGAAGAGTTGCTGCTGCGGCTGCAGCGCGGCGAGATCTTCACCTTTCAGAAAGACTACCTGGCAGTAGGCACTACCATCGACTGGCATCCGCTGTGGAATCAGAATATTTCTTTGATTACCAGCCTGAACGACGAATCCAGCCTGCTGCAGACTCAGTTCAGTTATGAACCTGGAGATCATTCCCGGCTGGAACTGGGCCTGGTGGCTCCGCTTGGCGGGCGAGGGGACGAATACGGCGGGGTGCCCGTCGCCGGTGATGATGTCACCACCGGCGGGGCTCGCCAGGCGTTTATCCGCTTCGTCTACTTCTTATAGTTAGTCGCAGCCTGTCTGGCCGTAACAGGCTGGCGGAACTCAGACTTCGATGGGTGCCCCGGCTTCTTTAGCCGCTGCCTCGTTGGCTTTCTTCGCTTCGAGCAGTTGCGGGACAATCTTGTCGAGTTCATCGAGGCTCCACACACCGTCCTTCTTTTTGAACTGCTTGATCACCGCCGGCTGCTGCATGATCGAAACACCGCCATAGCCGGTGTGGAAAATTTCCGCACTGATGCCGGCAGCTTCGTCGGTCGCCAGCCAGGCGACAATCGGCGCAATATGCTGCGGCCCGCTCTGTTCGATTTCACTGTCACCCACGGTTTCACCACGCCCTTCCCGCAGCGGGATGGTCATTCGGGTCAGCGCTCCGGGTGAGATGGTGTTCACGGTGCAGGCGTATTTAGCCAGTTCCAGAGCCAGCACCCGTGAGAAACCGGCAATGCCCGCTTTGGCAGCACCATAGTTGGCCTGGCCGAAGTTGCCATAGAGCCCGGAGACGCTGGAGAAATTGATGATCCGCGCACCGGTATGGTTGTTTTCCCGGATGTAGCGCGCAAAGGGTCGGGAACAACAGTAATGACCCTTCAGGTGCACGGCCATCACCGCATCCCAGTCTGACTCTTCCATCTTGAAGATGGTGCGGTCTCGCAGAATGCCGGCGTTGTTCACCAGAATGTCCAGCTGACCAAAGTTATCGATCGCTGTTTTCAAGATCCCTTCACCGCCGCTGACTTCTGCCACCGAATCGGTATTGCCGACGGCTTCGCCACCCAGCGCTTTGATCTCGTTAGCGACATCGTCTGCGATCATCGTGGTACCGGTGCCGTCAGTGTTGCCACCGAGGTCGTTGACCACCACTTTTGCGCCTTCACTGGCCATCAGCATTGCTATCTCTCTGCCGATGCCTCTACCAGCGCCTGTTACTACTGCTACTTTGCCTTCCAGTCTTGCCATGGTTCTCTCCCGTCAGCAATCAATGTATTGGTATAGTTCTACAGCCAGGGATCTGTGCGGATCTCGTCGTTGCCTGGATATTTGCCCAGTTCCAACCTTGCCACAGCCCGCCGATGCACTTCGTCGGGCCCGTCGGCGAGTCTCAGCGTGCGCATGCTGGAATACATCTTCGCCAGTGGAAATACCTGAGAAACACCTGCGCCGCCGTGCATCTGAATGGCATCGTCGATCACCTTCAGAGCGATGTTGGGGACGGCGACCTTGATCTGGGCAATCTCACTGCGGGCAATCTTGTTACCTACCGTGTCCATCATCCAGGCAGCTTTCAGCGTCAGCAGCCTGGCCATTTCGATGTTGATCCGAGCGTCGGCCACCTTATCGTAGTTGCCACCCAGTTCAGCGATCGGTTTGCCGAAGGCTTCTTTTGACGTTGCCCGGCGGCACATCAGTTCTAAAGCGCGCTCGGCGACGCCAATAGAGCGCATGCAGTGATGGATGCGGCCGGGTCCCAATCTACCCTGGGCGATTTCGAAGCCGCGCCCTGAGCCGAGGAGGATGTTGTCCTTGGGCACCCGTACGTCGGTAAAGCGCACGTGACCGTGACCGTGTGGTGCATCGTCGTAACCGAATACGTGCATCATCTTGAGAACTTCCACACCTTCGGTTTCGACCGGCACCAGTATCTGTGATTGTCGAGAATGCCTCGGTGCGTCCGGTTCGGTGACACACATGACAATCATGATCTTGCAGCGGGGATCACCGATGCCCGAGGTCCACCACTTTTCGCCATTGAGCACCCACTCATCGCCATCGAGGCGGGCATCGAGCGATATCTGGGTGGCATCAGACGACGCCACAAAAGGTTCGGTCATCGCAAAGGCAGAGCGAATTTCACCGCTCAGCAACGGCTTCAGCCACTGCTCTTTCTGCTCTTCGGTGCCGTAGCGTTCGATAACTTCCATGTTGCCGGTGTCTGGAGCCGCGCAGTTCATGGCTTCTGAGGACATCGGATAGCGACCCAGAATTTCTGCGATGTGCGCATAGTCGATGTTGGTCAACCCGGCACCGCGCTCGCTTTCAGGCAGGAAAAAATTCCACAGGCCTCGCGCTTTGGCTTTTTCTTTCACCTCTTCCATGACCGCGGTTTCGGTCCAGCGGCCGCCTTCTTCGACCTGCTGCGCGTAAACCCTTTCGTTCGGCACGATGTGGTCTTCGATGTATTGGCTGATGTCGTTGATCAGCGGTTTGACCCGCTCGGAAATGCCCAGATCCATGTTTCCCCCTAGTTCCGGTAGCCAGTGTCTGGCCTGAAGATATTCGCGCTGATCCCGTCCGCCGGATTTCAAAAGGACCGTCTCAGGATGTCCGCTTGAAAAGGTCCGCTTGAAAAGCGGAGGGAAAAACGCGAACTTTCGATACTAATACAACGCATCTGGGCGTGCTATGGGACTGAGTATTGACTGACTACGGGGATGCCACCATTGATTTACTCGAGCGGACCTACACTCGAGGAGCCAGTCACGCGCTGGCGCTGATTCGCCATTCGGCCCGGGAGTACGAACCTGGCCGTCACGACCTGGACAACCCGCTGACGAACGAAGGGCGTGAATATGCCAGGCGGCTGGGGATGCGGCTGCCGAAAGCGCTGATGCTGCGTGGCTATGCCAGCCCTCCGCAGCGTTGTATGGAAACTGCCGAACTGGTGCTGGACAGCCATCGGCAGGGTGGTGGTGAGGTTACCCGGCATCGTCCGGTCGAAGCCCTCGGGGTCTTTTATGCACTCGATCAGCGCAAGATGTGGAAGGGTATGGTGGACGCCGGCGGTCTGGTGGCTTATCTGCAGAGCTGGTTTGCGGGCAAGGTCCCGAGTGATGCGATGATGGAGCCGATGCTTGCTGCTAATCAGGTGATTCGAGCGCTGACAGGAAAACTCGACCAGCCTGTTGCCGCGCAGCAGCTGGACCTCTGCGTCAGCCACGACATCACCCTGCATCTGGTCAGAGACCGACTTCTCGGGGAGGCTGTCGACAGTTCTCCCGTTGCCTATCTCGATGCACTGGTGCTGTTCCGTCTTGGCGATGAGCTGCGGCTTGCCAGTCAACGCGGTAGTGAGGTGCTGCTGCAAGAAGGCTGAGTTGCTGCAAGAAGGCTGATAGGATCTTCGATCAGTCGAAAAGATTACCTGGGGAGGGGTTCCAATGAGTTTCGATGCACGTACCGCAAGCTTCGAAGAAGCCTTTGATGCCGGCATGATGTCGGCCTTTCACGCAGCCCAGCGCCCGCGCGATCTGGCGATCGCATCACGATATGGCGATCGCAGCTTTGCCGAGTTCAATCAGCATGCGAACCAGCTGGTCCGCTATCTGCGCGCCCAGGGCATCGGCGCCGGCGATTCGGTGGCTATCGTTGCCAAGAACCGTCCGGAATTCATAGAAACGTATGCCGCCACCCTGCGTGCGGGTATCCGTTTCACACCCGTGAACTTTCATCTGACCGGGGAAGAAGCCGGTTACGTGATTGATAATTGTGAAGCCAAGGCGGTGATCTACGATGCTGACCTCGGCACCGGGGCCAGCGCAGCAGAACATGCCGCCGGCTGTTCGGTCCGCTTGTCTTGCGGGGGTGCGATAGACGGCTTTACCGCGTTCGATGATGCTCTTAACGGCCAGGATGGTGCGGACATTGCCGATCCGCTGCGCGGCTCACAGATGCTGTATACCTCAGGTACCACGGGGCGCCCTAAAGGCGTCTACCGACGCCAGACACCCACGGCCCGCTCGGCGGCGCAGGCAATGTCTGCCGGGTCTCCGGGTGACGTCAATCTGTGCACTGGACCTGCATATCATGCAGCACCACTGGCATTCAATGTCACCTCGCCGCTCAATTCCGGGGCGAGCATCGTGATGATGGATAAGTGGGATGCTCTGGAGACGCTGCGACTGATCGAAGCACATTCGGTCACACACACTCACATGGTGGCAACCATGTTCCATCGGCTGCTGCAGTTGCCGGAAGACGACCGGAACCGCTATGACCTGTCCAGTCTGCAGTTTGTGATCCATGGCGCGGCACCCTGTCCAGTGCATGTTAAAAAGGCCATGATCGAGTGGCTTGGTCCGATCATCACCGAGTACTACGCGGCAACGGAAGGCGGCAACAACTTTGTTATCGATTCGCCTACCTGGCTGCAGAAACCAGGTAGCGTCGGGAAGACGCCCACGCCCGAGAACACAAAAATTGTCGATGACAACGACCAGGAGTTAGCGCAGGGTGAAACTGGTTATATCTACTTCCGGGCACCTGATGTGGGTCGTTTCGAGTACTTCAAGTCGCCGGAGAAAACCGCTGAGTCTTATCGCGGTGACTGGTTCACGCTTGGTGATATGGGCTACTACGACGAAGACGGATATCTGTTTTTAAATGGTCGGAGTGCAGAAACAATCATCTCCGGTGGCGTCAATATCTATCCGCAGGAAGTGGATGCTGCGTTGCTCGGACATGATGCGGTGCTGGATGTCTGCACCGTGGGCGTGCCAAACGAAGAGTGGGGTGAAGAGGTGAAAGCCGTGGTGCAGCTGGCCGAAGGGTTTAGGGCCACAGATGATCTGGCTGCGGCAATAATGGGCTACGCTCGCGAACACCTGGCGGCATTCAAGTGTCCAAGGTCGGTCGATTTTGCTGATGATCTGCCCAGGCTGCCGAGCGGCAAAATCCAGCGGCGCCTGGTGAGGGCGCCGTACTGGGAAGGGCGGGAGAGGTCTATCTAGGGAGCTGTCACGACTCTTTATCCGTCACGACGCTTTATCCGTCACGACGCTTTATCCGTCACAACGCTTTATCCGTCACGACTCTTTATCCGTCACGACGCTTTATCCGTCACGACGTTGATCGTTTCTGCGACCGTCGTGGCGGCGGTCGTGTTTGCGATCGTTTTTGACTACGTCGAAGCCACCATGATGGACTTTGCGCTGATGTTTATAGGCAACCTTTCGTGATTGCTTTTTCGCATCGCGATAGCCCTGTTTGTACGCCTGTCTTGCGGCCGGAACACGATGGTATCTGTGTGCATTCACGTGTTTGCGATGCTGTTTTCTGACCATGCGTCTCTGGGCTTTACGTTCTTTGGCCTGTTCCCACTGCAGATAGCGAAATACCTGGCGGGGCGTCCACGCATGGCGATTGGCATGTTGATTGTGATAAACATGATGCCGCACGGGTGCATCCGCGTATCGAAGGCCTCTGTCTGACTGATGGGCGGCTGCGGTACCGCTGGCGAGCAGTACAGCTATCCCAACGCCGGTGATGGTCTTCTTGAGGTTTGAGCTGTTCATGTCGGTCTCCAATGTTTGATGACAGTGGAGACACCTTAGGCTTGTGCGCATGAACGCTAATTGAACTGAAAATGAACGGTGGCTAAACGATCTGCGAGGTTGAAAAACTGTGAATTGGGTCATCCTTGACCCGTTTTTCCGAACCCTTCACCTGCAGTCTAGGTCAGTTCGAAGATTTGTCTGCCTGCTTGAGCAACCGCAGCCAGTGGGCCGGCTGGGTCCGGGTAAACTGCAGTTGTTCGCAGCCATTGAACTGGGCAAACGTTTTCAGAGTGGCCTGTAGAGCCTGGGCGAACGCCTGTTCGTCTGATGCATCGCCGCGGGCTTGTTTACCGCCACGGCTTCTATCTCCGCCACGGCTTCTATCTCCGCCACGGCTTCTATCTCCGCCACGGGCGTTGAAACTCTCGATGTGCAGTGATTTCACTTCAAATCGACCTTCGCTGCGATGCGCTTTGCAATCGGCTCTGCCAACCAGTTTGTCTGCGTACAGCAGCGGCAGGCAGAAATAGCCAAAGCGACGTTTCGGCTGCGGTATATAACATTCGATCTGATAGTCGAAATCGAAAATCGCCTGGCCGCGCGGCCGTTGGATGACTACGTTGTCGAAGGGCGAAAGGATCTTCACCCGCGCCGGTGCGGCAGGTGCGCGTTGCTCCAGTATGCCCGGGCGGCTGTACATCACAGTGCCGTCTGCGCGCTGCAGATCCTGCAGTCGACCATCTTCGAGTTGTTCGTTGATGCTGACCTTCACCGCGTCGCGATACGTGCTGTGGATTCGTCCGTGGATCATGCACGCGACTGTGGCAACGCCATGGCTGCGCAGCGTAGTTTCGATCAGGTAGTCGGCCATTTCCGCATCTGTTGGTGTGCGGGTATCGACCCCGTCCGGTAGCACCCGTTCCCTGAGATCGTAGACTTTCTGGAAGCCTTCCCGGCCGGTAATCATCAGATCTCCCTGCATGAACAGCTGCTCCAGCGCGGACTTTGCGGGTTTCCAGTTCCACCAGCCGGAGACGCCGCGACCACTGGGGGTTTCGAAATCCCGCGCACGGGTAGGACCCTCGCCGGCAACATGACGTAACACTTCCTGCATCAACTTGTCGTCGTGGCTGCGTACCCAACGCTCTTCGCGTCGCCGCATCTTGCCCATCAATGGCAGTGCAAAGCGATAGTCGCGCATCGGCAGATAGGCGGCGGCATGATACCAGTGTTCGAAAATCGAGCCCTGCTGCTGGAGCAGATCCAGGTGCCGGGGATGATAATTAGGCACCCTGCTGTGCAGGATGTGATGATGAGCGCGCGCAACCACGGAAATGGTGTCAATCTGCACATAGCCGAGTTGCTCGATGGCCTTCCGAGTGGCGTTTTTACCCAGGCCGAAAGGCGAATTTTTCAATAAACCCTGTCGATCCAGATTGATCCTGCGCAGCTTGTGTTTCTCGGCGTGTGGTTGAGTTTTCCCCACGGTTCGGTTACATCAGCATTGGGAAGGGAGAAAGTAACATGAAATCCGCACGCTACCGTCAGACCGTTTCGGCGGGGAGGCTCCATGGAGCGTGAATACTGGCTGGAACTCTGGCAGAACGACGAAATCCGCTTCCACCAGCACAAAGTGAACCCGGTATTGCAGGAACTCTGGCCGAAGCTGAACCTGCCACCGGAAAAAGGTGTGCTGGTGCCGCTCTGCGGAAAAAGTCTCGATATGCGCTGGCTTGAGCAGCAGGGGCATCAGGTCTGGGGTGTGGAACTCGCGGAAAAAGCGATCACCGCTTACTTTGAGGAGGCTGGTGAAACCCCAGTTTATGAGACGGGTATCAATATTGATCGTTACCGTGGCTCGCGCACCGTGATCTATCACGGCGATTATCTGCAGCTGCAAACACCTGACTTGAGAGGTGTCGGCGCGGTATTTGACCGGGCGGCGCTCATTGCGTTGCCGCCGAAGCAGCGCGCACAGTATGCGGACCACATTCAGCGCATCATTCCGGAAAAAACCATCATCGTGCTGCTCACCATCGAGTATGACCAGAGCAAACATCCCGGACCGCCATTCAGCGTTGCGGAAGCTGAAGTGAGTGAGCTCTACGGCAATCGCTGTCGTGTTGAACTGCTCGACCGCGCTCCGATCGCGGGCCTGCCGCCAGTATTTGTCGAAGCCGGGGTCACCGATCCCCAGCAGTGTGTTTATCAGATCATCAAGGAGCACTGAGTTGGAAGAGTCCCTGATTCGAGTTGGCGACCTGCACTTAGCCACTCGCCGCTATGGCAACCCAGCGGATCCGTGCGTTGTACTGATCCGCGGTCTGGGCACCCAGATGATCGAATGGAGTCCCCGGCTGCTCGAGACGCTGGTTGCCGGAGGTCTGCAGGTGGTGATTTTCGACAATCGCGACGTGGGTGCTTCCAGCAAACTTTCGCACAGCTACTCAATTGAGGACATGGCGGCAGATGTCATCGGCATCCTGGATGCGCTGGCGCTCGATCGCGTTTACCTGCTCGGCATTTCGCTCGGCGGCATGATCGCTCAGCATATTGCCTTCCGGTTTCCGGATCGATTGCGTTGTCTGTTGTCGGTGATGTCCAGCAGCGGGTCGCGTGAGCTGCCGGTTGCAGCCCCGGAAGTTCGCGAGAGAATGACGGAACGCGCATCCGGACGGGAGGCAATCATTGCTCTGGATGCGAGTAATCGAGCGCTGTTCGGCAGTCCAGGCTATCCGGAGAGTGAAACGCTTCGACTGGCAATGGCTACTCGAGCATATGATCGCTGCTATTACCCGGAAGGCGTTGCCCGGCAGATGGAGGCCGCGATTGCCGACGGCAGCAGGGTAGAACGTTTGCGTCAGATTAACGTGCCGACCCTGGTTATTCACGGTGCTGACGATCCGCTGCTGTTACCCGCCTGTGGCGAAGATACCGCACGACACATTCCGGGCGCAGAATTTCAACTGGTGCCCGGTATGGGTCACAATATTCCAGATGAACTGGCTCCGGATCTCGCACAACGCGTCCTGGAATTCATCGTTCGACACTGATGCCCGGCTCCAGCCCAGCCTGGCGCAATACAGGCACGCAGATTTTCCAACACCGGGGTAGTGATGACGTTTAACCGGGAAACCGTTCGCCTGGTCATCTTCGAGGCGCAGACACCGGCCGGACGGGCGTTCGACGTCGCGCTGATTGTGTGCATTCTGATCAGCGTGCTCGCCGTGCTGCTGGATTCCGTGGCGGAGATCCATGAGCGTTATGGTGATCTGCTTTACAAGGTGGAGTGGGTCTTCACGATTCTGTTCACGATAGAGTACGTGCTTCGGCTCTGGTGTATCGAAAACACCGCGCGATACGCACGCAGTTTTTACGGCGTGGTCGATCTGGTGGGGATCATTCCCACCTATCTGAGTCTGGTAGTTGCTGACACCCAGTATCTGCTGGTGGTCCGTATTCTGCGTGTGCTGCGGGTATTCAGGGTGCTGCGTATGGTCCGCTATGTGGGCGAAGCCCAGGTCCTCACTGACGCACTGAAAGCCAGCCAGCGTAAAATCACCGTTTTTATCTCCACCGTTCTGGCCCTGGTGGTGGTGTTCGGGTCGTTCATGTACCTGATTGAAGGACCGGAATCCGGATTCACCAGCATTCCCAAGAGCATCTACTGGGCGGTGATCACTCTGACCACGGTTGGCTATGGGGACCTCACCCCGGTGACGCCGCTGGGCCAGGCTTTTGCCACCATTGTGATGATTCTCGGCTATGGAATCATCGCGGTGCCCACGGGTATTGTGACGATGGAGTTGACCGAAGCCCATCGTCGCAGCGCCAATACGCGCACCTGTCCAGTTTGCTCTGTAGAGGGTCATATTCGCGAAGCCACCTATTGCTGGCGCTGTGGCGAGCATCTTTTCAGGCCGGATCAGCCCAGATCAGGGATCGCTGAAGACCACGAACACAAAGATTTAGGCGAAGGCCTGTAATTTCGTTTTGAAGCTCGTATTCCGGGCGCAGATCGCGACGTGGCGAGCACTTTCAGGTAGAATGCTGCTCCATTTTTTCAGGGGCGAAGACCACAATGAGCCTGGACACAAGCTTGGATAGTTTCAAGAGTAAGAAGACGCTGCAGGTCGGCGATAAGACCTATACCTACTTCAGTCTGCCTGACGCCCAGGCGGCTGGAGTTGGAGACGTGGACCGGCTGCCGATGTCCCTGAAGATACTGCTGGAAAACCTGCTGCGATTCGAAGACGACAACACCGTCAAGGTAGGCGACATAAAAGCCCTGGGTAACTGGGCCAACGAGCCGCCTCCCGCGGAAGAAATTGCTTTTCGCCCGGCACGGGTACTGATGCAGGACTTCACCGGCGTGCCCGCGGTTGCCGATCTGGCTGCGATGCGCAGCGCGGTGGTTGCCGCTAACGGTGATCCCAGTGTGATCAATCCGCTGTCGCCAGTGGATCTAGTGATCGACCACTCGGTGATGGTAGACAAGTTCGGTACCGATCAGGCTTTTGAAGAAAACGTCGATCTGGAAATGGAACGCAACCGGGAACGTTATCGGTTCCTGCGCTGGGGTCAGCAGGCGTTCGATAATTTCCGTGTGGTGCCGCCCGGCACCGGCATCTGCCACCAGGTGAATCTCGAATATCTGGCCAAGACGGTCTGGACCAAAGAGGTCAACGGTGAAACCGTGGCCTATCCGGATACGCTGGTCGGCACTGACAGCCATACCACGATGATTAACGGTCTTGGTGTATTGGGTTGGGGTGTCGGCGGAATCGAAGCGGAAGCGGCCATGCTCGGGCAGCCGATCTCCATGCTGATTCCTGACGTGGTTGGTTTCAAACTCATTGGTGCGCTCAACGATGGCATTACCGCCACCGATCTGGTGCTGCGGGTCGTGGAAATGCTGCGTGCGCACGGTGTTGTCGGCAAATTTGTCGAATTCTATGGTGACGGTCTGGATCAGCTGCCGCTGGCCGACCGCGCGACCATTGCCAACATGGCGCCTGAGTATGGTGCTACTTGTGGCTTCTTCCCGATTGATGGGGAAACCATTAACTATCTGAAGCTCTCCAACCGCCCTGATGAGACCGTGGCGCTGGTGGAAGCCTATGCCAAGGCTCAGGGTCTGTGGCGTGTATCCGGGGCTGCGGAGGCCGTTTATACCGCTAGCCTGGAACTGGATATGACCAGCGTGGTGCCGAGTCTGGCCGGCCCCAAACGCCCCCAGGATCGGGTGGCGATGTCGGATATGCGCACCGCCTTCAACGAAGCCCTGGAGCTTCAGGGCAAATCTGGTAACACCGAACTTCGTGCGCCGGTGGTTGGTACCGATTTTGATCTCGGCCACGGTGATGTGGTGATTGCTGCGATCACTTCCTGCACCAACACCTCAAACCCGGCGGTCATGCTGGGTGCTGGCCTGGTGGCCAGAAAAGCACTGGCCAAGGGCCTGAAGGTTCAACCCTGGGTTAAAACATCCCTGGCACCTGGATCCAAGGTGGTGACCGAGTACCTGGAAAAAACCAATCTCCAGCATGATCTGGATGCGATGGGTTTCAACCTGGTCGGCTACGGCTGTACCACCTGTATCGGCAACTCCGGGCCGCTGGCGGAAGAGATCACTGCAACCATTAACGACAATGATCTGGTGGTCAGCTCGGTGCTGTCCGGCAACCGGAATTTCGAAGGTCGGGTGCATCAGGAAGTCCGCACCAACTGGCTGGCATCGCCGCCGCTGGTGGTAGCTTATGCGATTGCCGGTACCACCCGGATCGATCTGTCGACGGATCCGATTGGTCAGGATGCCGATGGCAACGCGGTGTTCTTAAAGGACATCTGGCCGAGCAGCGCTGAAGTGGCGGCTGAAGTGGCTCAGGTTTCCGAAGACATGTTCGAGCGCGAATATGCGGACGTGTTCACCGGTCCGGAAGCCTGGCAGGCGATCGATATCTCCTCAGCCGGCACCTACAGCTGGGAGAACTCTACCTACATCAAGCAGCCGCCGTTCTTCTCGGTCGGAGAAGACCTCGATCAACCGGTGACCGTGGATGGTGCCCGGGTGCTGGCGTTGCTGGGCGATTCGGTGACCACCGACCATATTTCCCCTGCAGGTGCGATTCAACCGGACAGCCCGGCAGGACAGTATCTCCAGCAGCATGCAGTTGACGTCGCAGAATTCAACTCTTACGGCTCTCGTCGTGGTAACCATGAAGTCATGATGCGGGGCACCTTTGCCAACATCCGTATCCGCAACGAGATGGTTCCCGGTACCGAAGGGGGTTATACCCGCCACGTACCCAGTGGCGACGCGCTGTCGATCTATGACGCAGCCATGCGCTATCAGGGCGAAGGTACGCCGTTGATGATCATTGGTGGTAAAGAGTATGGCACCGGCTCAAGCCGTGACTGGGCTGCTAAAGGTACCCGGCTGCTGGGGGTCAAAGTAGTTGTGGTGGAAAGCTTCGAGCGGATCCATCGTTCCAATCTGATTGGTATGGGTGTGCTGCCGCTGCAGTTCAAAGATGGTGAGAGTCGGGAAACGCTGAAGCTTACTGGAGAAGAGGTCATTGACGTGCATCTGCCGAAAGGTGTCACAGAAGTCACTCCACGCCAGGACCTGCTGCTGCGGATCCATCGTCCTGATGGCAGCACAACCGAAACTCTGGTGATGAGCCGTCTGGATACTGACAATGAAATCGCTTACTTCAAGAGCGGTGGCATTCTCCAGTATGTGCTCAACAACCTGGTGCAGTCGGCTGCCTGAGCGCGGCAAGACGCTGCAGAGCCTGCCCGCCGGATTTCCGGCGGGCGTTATCTTCGACATGGACGGCCTGCTGCTCGATTCGGAGCGGCTGGCTCGTGATGCTTTCGTCGCCGCCTGTACAGAGCATGGCTGGACGGCAGACCTGGACGTCTACCATCAGTGCATCGGTTCCACCTCACAAGCCACAGAAGCGAGGCTTCGTGCGCACTTTGGGGAGAAATTTCCTTATCGCGCTGTTGATACCAGCTGGAGCAGGCACTACCATGCGCGCCTCGCGAAGGCACCGGTACCTAAAAAGTCCGGTGCGCTGGAGCTGCTGCAGTATCTGGTCAATGTGAAAGTGCCTCGGGCACTGGCAACTTCGACCGCAAGAGTGACAGCCGAGCGCAAACTGCACGACAGCGGTCTGCTCGATTATTTTGAGCACCGGGTCTGTGGAGGCGAAACACCGCGCGGTAAGCCTTATCCGGAACCTTACCAGGCTGCTGCAGAGCGGCTGGGTCTGAAACCGGAACAGTGCCTGGCACTGGAAGACTCCGGCAACGGTGTGCGCAGCGCTCATGCGGCCGGCTGTGTGGTCATACAGATCCCTGATCTGGTGTCGCCAGGCCCGGAGCTGAGCGAGCTCGACCATCAAATCGTCGAGTCTTTAACAGACGTGCTGCGCCTGTTGAAGGAAAGGTGAGCTGGTGCACATTCGGAACTTTTTTTCTGGTGTGTAATCTGACAAACAAGCAGAAGTTGTGATTTCTGCAGATCAGGCGGTGATGGCCGTGATCGTTGAACTGATAAAAAAACGTAGCGCGGACACAACCTGCGCCACACAAGAGCAGTACCCGTTAGCAAGTCGACAAAACCGCAAGCTAAGAAGTACAGAACAGTAGTACCCCTGCCGAGGAACTCAATTGTGATCAACCGGACCGAGTCCGCCCTGATAGCCCAGGAGCGGCGTAATCAGGCCAGTAAAAACCCGAAAACTCCGAAACCGCAAGCAGCCAAGCCGAAGGTGAAGAAGCAGCGTCGAACGACCCACTGAGCGACGACCGCCGCCTCAGAAGTACATCACGCTCAGGACCCAGGTCAGGGTCAGCCACATCAGCACTGACAAAGGTACCCCCACCTTCACAAATTCTTTGAAGGTGTAGTTGCCTGCGCTCATAACCAGGAGGTTGGTTTTATAGGCCATTGGTGTGGCGTAACTCATGTTGGCACCAAACAGAACCGCAAGGACAAACGGTTCGGCAGGTAAGCCGAGCTGGTTGGCAATGGATATTGCGATTGGCGTGCCAATAACCGCCGCGGCATTGTTCGAGACTACATTGGTCAGCACCGCAAGCAACGCCATCAGCGCTGAGAGGATGGCGGTCGAACTCAGCCCGCTGGTTGCGGCAAGAAAGACGCTGGTAATAAATTCTGTGGCACCAGTAACTACAAGGCCGTGGCCGAGCGCTAGGCTGGCGACGACCACCAGATAGACACTCGGACTGATCGCTCGAATGGCTCCACCCAGATTCAGGCAACGGGTGACCAGCAGCAGCGTTGCGCCAACGGTGGCGCTGATGGCGATCGGCATGATGCCGGTTGCGGCGAGGACCACAACGCCAATCAGTATGGCCAGTGCTAACGGCGCTTTGCTGGTCTTCGGGACTTCCATGCTGGCGTCCAGAACCAGAAATTCGGTGCTCTTCTTGAGTTCGGCAATCTGTTCCCGGGGTCCCTGCACCAGGAGGATGTCCGCAGGTTGGAGAATGACCTCCTGTATGTCCTCGCGGGCTCTCCAGATATCCTTGCCTGCCCGATGCAGGGCCAGCACAGCCAGTTGGTAGCGAGTCAGGAAACGGGCGAATTTGAGGTTGGCGCGATCCAGTGACGAACCTTGAACTACCGCAATTTCCGCCAGGATCTGATTGTCTGCAGACAGTGGATGGGCTTCGTTGACTACCTGCTCACCCGAATACAGGGGTGTTCCCAACGCCGTCTCAAATGCTTTCAGACGAGCTGGAGTGTCGCGAACCCGCAGGCTGTCTCCAGGACGCAGTACCACATCCGGCAGAGGCATCACGTAGGTATCACCGCGGCTGATGCGTACTACATTGATATCCCCGTCGGTGGCGCTGGACACCTCGGCCAGACTGCTGCCAACCCAGGGGGAATTTTCGTCAATGTGCAGACGCGCCTCGAACAACCTGGGTGAAGCGTTCTCCAGATTGATGTCGCGGGGCGGCAGCAATCGAGGCGCAATCAGCCACAGATAGATGATTGCCACGCCACCGGCAATGACGGCTGGTAGCGCGAAGTCGAACATGCCGAACTTCTCCAGGCCGAGATCCTGGGCGACGCTGACTACCAGCAGGTTGGTAGAAGTGCCAATGGTGGTGGCCATACCGCCGACCAGCGTGGCAAAACCCATGGGCATCAGCACCGCAGCTGGAGAACTCGAGGTGCGCAGACAGACGCTGATCAGGATAGGCAGCAGCAGGACGACAATCGGGGTGTTGTTGACGAAGGCGGAAAGCACCGCGCCAACCAGCAGTGTAGCAAGCAGCGACAGGGCCGGAGCTTTGCCCCAGAATTTGGCCAGCGCCAGGCCAACGGGCTCGAGTGCGCCGGTGCGCACCAGCCCCTGCCCGAGCACCATCAGCGCACAGACTGCAATCAGCGCTTCGTGCGCGAAACCAAGGAAGAAGTCGGTTGGGTCAACCTGCTGATAGGGAAACAGCGCAAATCCGGCCGACAGTCCCGCTATCAGTCCCAGACTGGAGAGCTCCAGTGGAATGCGATCGCGGGTAAACAGATACAGCGCCAGCACCGTGGTGATCAGCACAGCGATGGCGTGGGGATTGGGTGTCAGAATTACCGGGTCGGCCGTCATTGGCGCAGGATCTGACGGTCAGCCGCAGCGGCGAAACAACTCGATTCAGAATACAAGCTCGAACACTTCCTGAAGATCAGCAACGAAGTGTACTTTGATTCCGTGACGAATGTGTTCCGGAACTTCTTCCCAGTCCCGCTCGTTGGCTGCCGGTAACAGCACGTGGCGCAGATTCTGTCGCTTAGCCGCCAGCAGCTTCTCGCGGATTCCACCGACCGGGTAAACCTTGCCGGTCAGCGTCAGTTCTCCGGTCATTGCGCAGCTGAGCTTGAGTTTTTTACCTCGTGCCAAAGACAGCAGCGCAGTGGCCATAGTGATACCCGCGCTTGGACCATCTTTGGGTGTAGCGCCTGCGGGGACATGCAGATGAATGTTGGCTTTGTCAAAGTATTTAGCCGGGATATTCAGTTCATCTTCGTGGGAGCGCAGATAGCTGTAGGCTATATTCGCAGATTCCTGCATTACCTCACCGAGCTGGCCGGACAAGCGCAGGCCGGCCTGGCGATCATGTACCCGGGTTGCCTCCACTGGCAGGGTGGCGCCGCCCATAGCTGTCCAGGCCAGACCGGTGACCACACCGACACCACTCTGCAGCGGCTCTTTTTGATACTGGGGTCTGCCCAGGTACTCCACCACGTCGCTGCCACTTACCCGGAGCGGGCGCGGCGCCCCCTGTAGCAGCTTGACCACACCTTTACGGACAATGGCTGCCAGGGATTTGTCCAGGCGTCGGACGCCAGCTTCCCGGGCATAGCCTTCGATAATCTTCTTCAGTGCCGACGCATCGATGCGCAGGTCGCCGGTTCGTGTCAGTCCGGCGCGTTCAAGCTGGCGTGGCAGCAGATGTTTGCGTGCGATGGCCTGTTTTTCGCTGTCCAGATATCCGGACAGGTGAATGACTTCCATCCGATCCAGCAGCGGACCAGGAATGCTGTCCAGCTGGTTAGCGGTACAGATGAACAGCACTTTGGACAGATCGACGTCGACGTCCAGATAGTGGTCGTGAAAGTTGCCGTTTTGTTCCGGGTCCAGTACTTCGAGCAGAGCGCTCGCAGGGTCACCCTGATATGACGCGCCAATCTTGTCGACTTCATCGAGCATGATTACCGGGTTGCTGACTCCTGTGTCTTTGAGTGCCTGTATCAGTTTGCCCGGCATCGCGCCGATGTAGGTGCGACGGTGGCCTTTGATTTCCGCTTCATCACGCATGCCGCCAACGCTGAAGCGGTAGAAACGGCGTTCCAGAGCTTCGGCAATGGCTCTGCCGAGAGACGTTTTGCCGACGCCGGGAGGGCCGACAAAGCAGATAATGGAACCGGCGACATCGCCTTTCATGATGCCGAGAGCGAGAAACTCCAAAATCCGTTCTTTGATGTCATCCAGGCCTTCGTGGTGGCTGTTCAGGATGCTGGTAGCGCCTTCGAGGTCCTGGGTATCTTCGCTGAAGGTGCCCCAGGGTACGCTGGTCAACCAGTCGAGATAGTTGCGGGTGACGCTGAATTCCGCAGAACCGGTTTCCAGCAGAGACAGCTTATGCAGTTCATCATCGATGCGTTTGCGGGCGGATTCCGGCAGTTCCCGGTCGGCAACGCGCGCACGGAATTCTTCGAGTTCCGCGGTTTTATCGTCTTTGGCGATGCCAAGCTCTTTCTGAATGTACTTCAGCTGTTGGCGCAGCACAGCTTCCCGCTGGTGTTCGGAAATCTCTGCTTCCACATGTTCGCGGATTTCCATCTGAGCCTTGGCGATTTCCAGTTCTTTGTGCAGAAGTTCCACGACCTGCTGCAGGCGTCGCTCGAGGTCGACGGTTTCTAAAACCTGCTGTAAGTCCTCTTTTGTCGCAGACGTCAGACTGGCTGCGAAGTCGGCCAGCACGGAGGGTTCATTTGGATTGGAGCGGGCCAGAAAAATCTTCAGCTCTTCGCCGTAGAGTGGATTCAGTGGAATCAGCTCCTTAATCATGTTGATGATCGCGACAGCGTAGGCTTTTTCGCTTGCGGGATCGCGGCTCAGACGTTCGGGGAAATACTGAGCGTTGGCGAGCAGCGGCGGGACTTCGCTTACCCAGCGGCGGACCTTGAAGCGCTGCAGCCCTTCGAGCAGAACCTGCAATTGTCCGCCTTCGGAGTGGACCCGATGAATGCGGCACACAGTGCCCATATCGTAGAGTTGATCAGGACCCGCGACCTGGTGCTGTGCTTCGGAAGTCCTGGCCGGAGCGCCACGGGTGGCAATAAGCCCGACTACATCGTGCTCTCGCGCGCGGATCGCCTTCAGGGTTGGCCCCCAGGTCTGCGCGTCCATGATCAGTGGGAAGGCCTGACCTGGAAAAAACGGCCGGTGATCCTGTGGCAGCACGTGAATGATGCCCGGCATGGCCTCGCTGGGCAGAATGATCTGGCCGCCTGCCCCGTCGGTCTTCGGGGCAGGTTTGCCGATAAAATTACCTTCCTGGTCGATGTCCATAACACCCGTTCCTGCAACTGCTGTCTCTAATGTGAGGGCAGGTGGGGTGATTTCAACGGTGGGTCAGAGGTGGGTCACAGCCGGCAGGCCGGTAGGCAATGGGCGCAGCGCGCTGCTGGCGCGCTCAGCCCGTCTTAAAAAGACTATTGAACGGTGGTTGCCTGGTCGCCTGTAGGCAGACTTTCGACCAGCGCAACCTGCCGCAGCAGGCTCATATAGTCGATCAGCACGTTGCCGGATTCGATCAGCATGGCATCGTCGGCTTCTTCTTCCGCCTCGGCCAGCGCTTTCTGAATTTCTTCCAGTTCGTCCAGACTTTCAACAGGCTCTTCGCCTTTGGCGACACGCAGCTGATTTTCCAGATTCAGGCGCCAGGCGTCGTCGTCAGCCTTTTCCTTTTCGCGGACGCTTTCGTTCAGCGACAGATGCGTTTTCTGGCTGTTTGCCTTGCTGCGGGCTGACAGCGTCCGCATGTACTCGAAGTCCGGATTATCGGATACCCGGTCTTCGTGGCGACCCTGCAACTCGCTGAGCAGCGGTGTGATCTGTTCTGAGTGCGGGTAAACGGCGGGCTGAATCATGTCCCAGGGCATTGCGTCATCTAAAGAAGATTCACCGACCCGTTCGCTGTCATAGACTTCAGGGAAACTGATGTCCGGGAGGATGCCCTGGTGCTGAGTGCTCTGACCTGATACCCGGTAGAACTTGGCTGCGGTGATCTTGAGCTGGCCGCGGTTCAACGGCACCAGCGTCTGTACGGTACCTTTGCCGAAGGTCTGGCTGCCGATCACGATGCCGCGGCCATAGTCCTGGATGGCGCCTGCGAAAATTTCTGAAGCAGACGCAGACAGACGATTCACCAGGACGGCCAATGGTCCCTCCCAGGCGATCCGCTCATCGTTGTCGGAATAGATGTTAGCGCGGCGATTGGCTGCTTTGACCTGCACGGTGGGTCCGGACTTGATGAACAGGCCGGTCAGTGAATCCGCTTCCTGCAGCGAACCACCGCCGTTGTTGCGCAGGTCGATGACCAGGCCATCAATGTCCTGTTCCTGCAGTTCCTCAATGAGTTTCCTGACATCCCTGGTGGTGCTCTTGTAGTTTGGGTCACCCTGCTGAACGGCTTTGAAGTCGATATAGAAGGTAGGCAGTTCTATTACACCGATTTTGTACGCCTGACCATTACGGTCCAGTTCTATTACCTGGGAATGCGCTGCCTGCTCTTCCAGCTTTACGGTATTTCGGGTCAGCTGAATGACCTTGGTCGAGTCGTCTTCGGTACCGTCTGGAATGATTTCCAGGCGAACGGTCGAACCTTTCGGTCCGCGGATCAGTTCTACTACGTCATCCAACCGCCAGCCTACGACGTCGATCAGCGCGCCGGTTTCGCCCTGGCCGACACTGACGATTCTATCGGAGGGTTTTATCAGCCCGGACTTATCTGCGGGTCCAGCGGTTACCAGCTCGACCACGGAGGTGTATTCGTCTTCATTGCGCAGCACCGCGCCGATGCCTTCGAGTGACAGAGACATGTTGATATTGAAGTTCTGCGATGTGCGCGGTGAGAAATACTGAGTATGCGGGTCGTAGGTTGTCGCGAATGCGTTGACGTAAATCTGGAAGGCGTCTTCGCTTTTCGTCTGTCGGCTCTGTTTGAGACGGTTCTGATAGCGCTTGCGCAGCAGATTCTCGATTTCGTCGAGTTCTTTGCCGTTGAGTTTCATCGACAGCGTTGCCGCTTTCAGGCGTTGCCGCCAGAGTCGATCCAGCTCGGCTTCGTCAGCAGGCCAGCTGGCATTCTCACGATCCACTTCGATTTTGTCATCAGTGGTGAAATCGATTTCCACGATGCCTTTGTCGATTTCGCGGACAAGAAACTCAAGCCGCTCGGTCAGGCGCTGCTGGTAGAGATTGAAAACCTCGAACGCCGCTTCCAGATCGCCGCGAATCAATGCGTCATCGAGTTTGTAGCGGTACTTCTCAAGCGCCGCGACGTCTTCCGCCATGAAGTAGACTTTGGCGGCGTCGAGCATCTGCAGATACTTTTCGAAGACCCGGCTGGACAGTTCATCGTCCAAAGGTTTCTTCAGAAAGTGGTTGTGACGCAACTGCTCGACGATGGTGAGGCTGGTGCGAGGATGAACGTCCAGTGGCTCCAGGCTGACCAACTCGTTGACCGCAGGGGTCGTGGAGAGTGCAACCTGTGGTTTGGGCGTGTCCGCGGCCCAGGTTGAAGTGCCCACCAGGGTCAATCCGATGATGCTGAGAATCAATGCAGCGGTCGGCTTCAGGCTTGTTAGATTATTTGGCATTTTCGAACGCATTCCGTGACTTCTAGCTGTTGCTCTGTAAGATGCGGCCCCGGTTTCCGGCTGCTTTCCATCTGGGACCAGAAAAACTTCTGGAACCAGAACCGCACTTTAACAAGTGTGTTCTGGCGGACTCGTTGTGACAGGCTAAGGCCTGCGCTACCAGCCTCTCCTTTGTTTGGAGACAGTGACCGTTAATTAAGATGCTTCATCTCGCGGTAGGTTCCCCCGAACCTCTACAGTGAGACTAAGCCAAATGCCTGAAAAGGCACTATGAACAGAATGTAACCCGGTGTTCGGCTTCTGGGCAACCGGCAACATGAGGAGTGAGTATGGGATCGCCAAATATCAATTCCCGAATTATGGGCATTATTGTTGCCTTTACCCTCGCGGTAACCCTGTCCGGCTGTGACGCCGGTGGCCAGGCAGCAGATACCAGTGCTGATCAGGGCGCTGCAGAGGGTGGAGCTTCCGACGCGGGTACGGGTCTGGAAGACGATGTCGCCAAAGCCAACTATAGCCTGGGCTTTACGATGGCTGAAAATCTTATAAGCAATTTTGCTGACAGTATCGATGAAGAAGCCTTTATTAAAGGTGCTAGAGACCGTTTCGCTGATCGGGAACGGGCGGTGAGCATGGAAGAAGCCCGCGCCTCGCTGAATGCGCTGGCGGAAAAGCAGGCTGAAGCTCTGGCTGGACGTGCGGTCGAGAACCTGGCAGCTGGATCTGCGTTTCTTGCGGAGAATGGTGCGCGCGAAGGCGTCGTTACGCTGCCGTCTGGAATGCAGTATGAGATTCTGACCGCTGCTGAGGGTATGCAACCGGAAGCGACCGACACGGTGACCACGCATTATCATGGCACCCTTATCGACGGTACGGTATTTGACAGCTCCTATGAGCGTGGCGAGCCTGCCAGCTTTCCGCTCAACGGGGTGATTCCTGGTTGGACAGAAGGTCTGCAGCTGATGGCCGTTGGCGCTAAATGGCGGCTGTACATTCCGCCAGGACTTGCTTATGGCGAACAGGATCGTGGACCGATCCCAGGTAACTCCACGCTGATTTTCGACGTGGAACTGCTCGACATTGCTGGTCAAGGCGAAGACGAAGACGCCGCCGACGAGTCCTAGTCCCGATCGTCCAGAGTGACGATGACCCCGAGCGGTTCCAGCAGTTGCAGGGACTGCTCGAGGGTGATGCGGACACCCTCGAGGTCGATGTTTCTCGGGTCGAGGTTGTTGAAGATTGCACCGCGCAGATCCGCGCCCTTCATCGACAGCGCTGTGCCGGTCACATTGCTCAGATCGGACCCGTTCAGGGTCACCTCTTCCAGTGACGCGTTGTGCAGCTGCATTTCGATCATACGATTGTCGGTCAGCGTGCAACCGCGCAGATAGACATTGCTCAAGTCGCCGTAAGCAAAGTTACAGTGGCGCATGGTGAACGCGGTCAGCTCTGAAACGTTACCGATCGGCAGCCTGAAATCTG
>Ga0316194_10000760_pt1 | contig 21752 bp, 18 predicted proteins | sample CroRivsedime1_MG_FD_204936 | JGI IMG/M metagenome (GOLD analysis project Ga0316194, IMG submission 204936) | Coastal sediment microbial communities from Maine, United States - Cross River sediment 1 | ecosystem: Environmental > Aquatic > Marine > Coastal > Sediment | place: USA: Maine...
TTCAGGCCGGAAACCGATATCACAGCGATCACGGACACAACCTTTGACAAATTCCTTTTGATTCCGCCCGATTTAAAAAATATTGATGCCCTGTGCAGTATTACGCCCCTGGAAAATGGTGATATCATCGCCGTATTACAGACAAAAATCCGGGCCAAAAATGCGGCCTTCACCCGTATCAAAGAGCATGTTACTGTCCATTATCCTCGCCTAAAACCGAAGGTTGCCACGTATCTCCCTGATTCATTTTCGTTCGGGAAAAATAATTGTCTGGAGATTTTACCGGGTCCAATCTACCGCGAGCTTGTCCCTTTCGGTCCGTCCTATCATAATATATCGGAAAAACTTATCGTTCATAAGGACGGAGTGCTGGCTAAACTTCAAGCTCCGATTATTTCCGACGCCATCGAAAAAACCGGGCAGCTGGGTTCGCCGTTTGTCCTGGATGCAGCCTTTCATGCGGCCTGCGTCTGGGGCCAGCGCTTTAGCGGTGTGGTTGCGTTTCCCGTGGGAATTGAAAAGCGGATTGTCATCAAACCGACCCGTCCGGGGGGGGCCTATATCAGCGCCGCAATTCCGGTGCAATCGGATGCGGACAAACTGGTTTTTGATATATGTATTTACGACGACGATAAAACCCTTTATGAAATGGCTGCGGGTGTCCACATGCGGGATGTGAGTGCCGGGCGGCTGAAGCCGCCGTCATGGATTATCGAAAGCAAGGGGAAAACTAGATAGGAAAGGAGCACAATGAAAACCATACCCGTCAACAATATTATCCTTATTATTCTGGCCGTGCTTTACACCGGCTGCACGGCCTCTCTTCCGAAAGATCACCCCGCGGGGCCTAAGACCTACAAAAACGCAATGGATATCCGCGTAATGGGTGCGCGCCGCACTTACCGTGTGCACATCCCTCCGGATTATGACCCCGGTATTTCGCTCCCGCTGGTGGTGGTCATCCACGGCGCATTTGATACCGCCCAGGGGATGGAAAAATTCTCCGGTTTCAGTGATCTCGCCGATAGAGAAAACTTCATTGCGATGTATCCCAATGGCATGGGACTTTTCGGATTCTTACAGCATTGGAATGCCGGACATTGCTGCGGCAAGGCGGCCAGTGACAAGGTCGATGATGTGGGCTTTGTAGCGGCCGCTATCGAGGATGTGCGCGCCCGCTTGAAGATCGACCCCGAGCGCATCTATATGGTGGGATTTTCCAATGGCGGCATGCTGGTGTATCGATTTGCAGCCGAAAGAGGCGACCTTCTGGCGGCCGTTGCACCGCTGGCGGCATCCATCGGCGGCCGACCATCGGATGAGGAACCGGAATGGCGAATTCCGGATCCCGGCCGGCCCCTTTCGGTGATCAGCATCCATGGCCTGGCTGACGATGACATCACTTATGAAGGCGGCGTCAGCCTGCACCGGGGAGGAACCCGAACTTACTGGTCGGTCGAAAAATCGATCGGTTTCTGGGTCAGTCATAATGGATGTAACCCCAGAGCCGCCGACAGCTATTTAAATAACGGCAGGGTTCATATTAGATCGTGGGGGGTGTGCCGCAACGATACCGAAGTGGCCCTTTATCTTCTAGAGAACTGGGGCCATGTCTGGCCCGGCAAATATTTTACGGCAGATCTGCCTGAAGATGACCCCCTTAGGAATTTTGATGCTGCTGAGATAATATGGGACTTTTTTAAATCTCACCGCCGAAAACCGTAAGGGAATTTAGTTATTCGTTAATGGTTAATCGTTATTGGAAATTGGCATTGAGATTCAGGATGAAAAACGGACAGTGATTTATTGCGGATGAAAAACATAATACTATCAATCATATTCGCCTACCTGGCAGGATCCATAAATTTTTCGATTCTGCTGTTTAAAATTTCAGGCAAAGAAGATCCCAGAAAAGAATTCAGCGGCAATCCCGGTGTCGTCAATGTCTACCGGCAGGCCGGATTGTTTATGGCCGCGCTGGTGTGGTTGCTGGATATGGGGCGGGCCATGGGTGTGGCCCTGGCATGCAGTTACCTGCTCCCAACTGCCCTGGTACCCATCGGCGGCCTGGCCTTAATCATGGGCAACCGTTACCCCTGCTTTCACCAATTTCGCGGGGGCAAGGGCGTGGCCAATTATCTCGGATTTACAACGATTATCGCGCCGCTGGCAGCCGGTGTTTCGGCTCTGGCCTGGCTGGCAACCTTTGCACTATTTCGCATCCCCTTTGTTGGATCTTTTGTGATGGTTTTTATCCTGGGCGCAGGGACACTGCAGGCCTGCAATTTTGATCCAATTTCCACCGCAGCCGTGCTGGCTACCGTGGTGTTGATCACCTATGGTCACAGGCGCAATGTTGTCGAGCAGATACGCAAAAGAAGGGAAGCCGGTATCAAGGGATAGTTTCATGACGGCTTAACTAAAAAATGAACATCGAACATCGAACGTCCAACATCGAATAATGTATCCTTTCTATTTAAAAAAAGATTGAGAACGCGAATCTACCCTTCGAAGTTCTGCAGTTCGCTTGTTGTAAAATCGATAAAGCGTAGCGTCATCAATATTGGGCGTTCGATGTTCAACGTTCAATCTGTTCACTTAACTAGAAACGAGCTGGAAGGGAGCTACGGGCTTTTGCTCATCCATTTTTCCACGGCCACCCGGGTGGCCCAGCGCAGAAAAATTTTTGTATAATTGTAACCGGCAAGGTACATTCCGAGCATAAACACCAGGTGGGACAACCCGTATAACAAAGGCCCGCCAATGGCAATCAACAAGGGCTTGTTTAGATAAACAGACACGATTCCCAGCACGCTGATCGCCGGCCAGCCAATGATGTAGCTGAATCCCATAACCGATAATCCAATAATTATTTGCAGGGAGGGCTTTTCTTTAAAGGCGCTTAAGTCGGCCTGGTCCTCGATGGCCGAACGAACATATCTGGTTTCAGCGATTTTTTTGATAATATTCATTTTCATCTGCTCGGACACATTCATAAGGGCATGCGCAGAACCCTGAAGGGTCCCCTCGCTTAGCGCACATACCCCTGATACAAATAATGAAATTAGGTTGAATTTTGCAGTCCAACCGTGTAAATATTGCCCGAACCAATGATATCCAGGCCGGACAGAATTCAGAATACCCTAGTTTTTACCGCTTTTCAAAAATAAGTTACAAAATACGGAAGGCTGGTATAAGTGGTTGTAGAAAAAAACGCTCGAATAGCCCAGCGTTTTTTTGACAACCGATAGAAGAGAAAGATGAACTATCTATAAGGAGAAAACGTTCATTGTGCAAGCTCAAAGCATATGCGTTCGGAAGGCAGATTTTGGCAGGTATCGCTTTTTTAATATGCGGAACGCTATTTTTCAGTTGCGCGCCGACCGCTGTCATCGGAGGGCCGGTTGATCCTGCAAAACTTGTTGATGGAACCTATCAAGGCAGCGACAGAGGCGGCCCGAATAAAGCCATCGTCGAAGTGACCATCAAAGATAATTCCATTGTCCATATTAAAATAGTTCAGCACCAGGCCTGGCGGGGCAAAAAGGCCGAGGAAGCTATCGTGGAACGAATCATCGCCCAGCAATCGACCCGGGTGGATGCGGTTAGCGGGGCCACCAACAGCAGTCGCGTGATTATGAATGCGGTGCAGCGGGCGATTGAAAAAGCGTACCCTAATTAAATGAGGGGTCGGGGAGTTTTTGTTAATCCGCCCCGCTAGGTGAATAATCCCCACGCAAAGCGCATGAACTCAACCATAAGGGTTCGTAATGCATGGACAGAAAGTTATATCATAACAGGATTTTATGAAGATTTTCAGAAATAAAGGGTTCATAAAAACCTTCGCCCGAACCTGTCCATTCATAACGATCCCTAATGGCCTCAAACAGCATCCGCTTCCCGTGGGGATAATTCACTCCGCGCAGCTCAGGGGGTTCAGGCGAAAACGCCCCGACCCCTCAATTAAATGTAAGGGATAGTAACCTTTTAATTTTATCGTCAATATGAATTTTACCATTATTTCAACATTCCAATTGGAGCGAAGCCTTTAGCTTTTAATTATGGAAGCCGATTCGCCTGCTAAATACTGGGACTATTTCGATAAGTTTTACTGCATCTCATTGGATGAACGGGCGGACAGACGGGGAGAAGCCAAGCGCCAATTTGGCATGATCGGGCTGTTGGAAAAAGTCGAATTTGTGATTGTAAAAAAGCATCCGCATAATATTGAACAGGGAATATTTGAATCCCACCTGACCTGCCTGGAAAAAGGAATCCAGGCCGGCGCCGATACGATTGTGGTATTCGAAGATGATATCCTGTTTGAACGATTCAGCCCGGCCGATCTTCAAAATAGTATTGATTTCTTATCGACCAACCCCCATTGGAAGGCCTTTTATTTTGGGTGTCTGGTATCGGGCAGCAAAAAAACCCAAAACCGATCGGTAGTGAAAATAAACTACCGCTGCCTGGCCCATGCCTATGTTTTCAGCCGCAAGTTTTCTGAATCATTGGTTAAAATACCCTGGCCAGAAATACCATTTGATGATTTTCTACGGTCTTTAAATGATGAATTTTATGCTATCTATCCTTCTTTTGCGTTTCAGAACAATTTGGGTTCGGATAACAGCCGGTTCTTGCCATTGGACAAATTTAGACGGTTATGTGGAGGGCTGCGGCGGTTACAAAAAAGAAACGAGCTGTATCATCGCCACCGAACGCCGGTCATCCTCCTGCACATCATTATCATCATCCTGATCATTATGCTGGCTTTATGAAATCCACTGAAATCCATTGGCGCCGCTTGATTTTAATACTGCTTATTGTGGTCATTTTATTCGGTATTGGTTTATATCGGATCGAAATTGATTCGGATATTGTCGCCTCGCTGCCTGGCGATGATCCGGTAATTTCGGATGCTGTCTATATTTTTAAAAACCACCCCGCCCAGGATCAATTGCTCATTGATGTCAGCATTCAAAGCGACGACCTGGAAATTCTAATTGAATGCGGCGAGCTGGTGGAAAAAAAATTAACCGACAGTGGGTTGTTTAAAAATGTCGGCCTGAAAGATGTTCAAAATCTCATCCCTGATCTATTGGCGTATGTTGTCGAAAACCTGCCGGTCATGTTTACCGCAAAAGAGCTTGAAAATAAGATCGATCCCTTGCTGGAATCCAATGAAATTCACAATAGACTGCAAGCTATTTATGGGCAACTGCTGGAAATGGAGGGCATCGGGCAGGCCGAATTCATCGCCAAAGACCCCCTGGGACTGAAGGACATTATTCTGGCCAGACTATCACATCTGGCGCCTTCTCAAAATGCCCGCATATACAGGGGACAACTCATATCTGCGGACGGTAGACATCTGCTTGTAATCGCCAACCCCATCGCATCCAGTACGGATACGACCTTCGCCCGCAAGGCTGCCGAACTTATTGCTAACCTGGCCGATGAACTGAACCGGAAATATTCCAAAGCGGGGTACGGCATTACCCTCACCCCCACAGGCGCATACCGGGCGGCCCTGGATAATGAGCTTATCATAAGACGGGACGTTAAAATCGCTATCCTGCTGGCCACCATCGGCATTGCAATTTTGCTCATATTTGCTTTCCCAAGGCCTCTGATGGGGCTGCTGTCCCTTTTGCCGGCGATCGCCGGAACGTTGATCGCATTTTTTGTTTTTTCATTGCTGCATAAATCGATTTCGATCATGGTGCTCGGTTTTGGCGGAGCCATCATTTCGATAACCGTCGATCAAGGCATCGCTTATCTTTTGTTCCTGGATCGCCCCTATAAAACCCACGGCAAAGATGCGTCTGCCGAGGTCTGGGCCGTGGGCCTGCTGGCCACTTTGACCACAGTGGGCGCTTTCGGTGTGCTTTCCATCAGTGGTTTCCCGGTATTTGAGCAGCTCGGGGTGTTCACGGCCCTGGGAATTGCCTTCTCATTTCTATTTGTGCATTCGGTTTTCCCGAAGGTTTTTACGGTCATGCCGCCGGCCCGTCCAAGGCGTCTGCCCCTTGAACATGTTGTCAACAAGCTGGCACAAACCGGAAAAAAAGGGGCCTATGCAGCTTTAGGATTTGTTGTTGTCATGCTTTTTTTCGCAAAACCCGAATTCAATGTGAGCCTGAGCTCCATGAACACCGTCAGCGAGGAAACTACCGCAGCCGGAAATCTGTTTGCCGACGTGTGGGGCAACATTTTTAGCAAAATATATTTGATGACTGAAGGCCAGAGCGTAAAGGCGCTTCAGAAAAAAGGCGACCGCCTCCTGGCAATGATGGATCCGGACATGCTCTCGGGCGTTCTGTCTTCCGGTTTTGTTCCTTCGATGATGTTTCCGGGCAAAGATCGCAGGCAACAAAATTTTGCGGATTGGAAAAAATTTTGGGACCAGGGCAGGGTTAGCCGGTTTAAAAGTACGATGGCAGAAGCATCGATTAAACCGGGTTTTACGGTGGATGCGTTTAAGCCATTTTACAAACTGCTTGACCCGGACTTAAACCCTCCCGCAGACAGTGCGATTCCTGAAAAACTTTACAGCCTGATGGGAATAACTGAAAATCTGGATGGCTCGGGATGGGTTCAGTTTTCCGGTCTGACTGCCGGCAAATCTTATCAGGCTGAAAGGTTTTTTGAAAAATATCAAGCGGCGGGCAAACTATTTGATCCGACCTTCTTTTCGCAAAAACTTGGCCGGCTTTTATTTGCCACATTTGCAAAAATGCTGGTGATCATCGTTATAAGCGTCACCATTCTCTTGTTTTTATTCTTTTTCGACTGGAAATTAACTGTTATTTCGCTGTTGCCGGTTTTCTTCGCCTTAATCAGCACCCTGGGCACCTTGAACCTGATCGGCCACCCCCTGGACATTCCGGGGTTGATGCTATCCATTATTGTCATGGGCATGGGCATCGATTATTCCCTGTTTTTTGTCAGATCCTATCAGCGCTATGCGGATGCATCTCATCCGTCTTACAGTCTGATCCGGATGGCGGTTTTCATGGCGTCCGCCTCAACGCTGATCGGGTTCGGGGTTTTATGCACGGCCGAGCATTCGCTTTTAAGAAGCGCCGGATTAACGTCATTGTTTGGAATCGGCTATTCCCTTATCGGCGCTTTTGTCATCCTGCCGCCTGTGTTAAAATACATGTTACAATCCCGGCCAAAAAAGATCAGCCAGGCCGCCAATCTTCATGATCGCATTTTGAGACGCTACCGCCACATGGAAGCCTATCCGAAACTATTTGCCGGGTTTAAAATTCGTCTGGATCCCATGTTTTCAGAACTGCCCCGGTTTTTTGAATCCTCCCGGCAACTCCGGACCGTTATTGATATCGGCTGCGGTTTCGGCGTCCCGGCCAGCTGGTTGATTGAGAGTTTTGCCGATTTGAAAATTTACGGGATTGATCCTGACGGCAACCGGGTCAGAATAGCGTCCCGGGCACTCGGGCCAAGAGGCGTCATCGTGCAGGGCCGGGCGCCGGATCTACCCCAAATTCCGCATCCGGCCGATGCCGCCGTGATGCTGGACTTGCTGCATTATTTAAATGATGATGATTTAGGACTCACCTTACGGCGGTTGAGTGACAGACTTGGCGATAAGGGCCTGCTGGTAATTCGAGCCGTCATACTGCCCAACGCGCGGCAGTCTTTGTTCTGGTGGCTGGAGATTCTCAAAAATAAAATCAGGCGCATACCCGCCTGTTACCGCTCCTTTTATGAGATATCAACGATTCTGGCTCAAGCCGGTTTTACGATTGAGCATACTGAACCGTCGGGGGCCAAAGGGGATTTATTTTGGTTTGTCCTGAGCCGCAGGAGCCGGAACCCTGGTCGCCTTAGGAGGGCGGGTAAACCTGTGAACGGTTACAAAGATTGACGATTTGTGGAAGGTGCTAAAAATTCAATCACACACATTGAATTCAACCAAAACGGCGGATTCAGGGAAATTATCGCTTTCGCCGGCAGAATGGGTCGGCATTGGATCATGGCTGATCGCAATATTGCTGCTGTTTTTTGAGGTGTGGTTATCCGTAATTCCATTAGCAGGATTTATCCTGCTCTGTGCAGCGGCCCCCTTCTTCCCCCGCTTCGGTTTTTTCCTCCCCCTCATCAGCCGGGGGGTATCAAGCAAAAAAGCGGTCGCCCTTACATTTGATGATGGCCCTGACCCACTGGTAACCCCGCAGGTGCTGCAGCTGCTCTTAAAACACCAGGTCAAAGCAACGTTTTTTGTTACCGGAAAGAAGGCAGCTGAACACCCGGAACTGATAAAAGAAATCCTGCTTCACGGTCATTCGATCGGCAATCATTCTTACATCCATGACAACCTGCTTATGTTCAGGAAAACAAAAACCATTGCCAATGAAATTAAGTCCGCTCAAAATGTGCTGGGCAATTTTGGGATCGTACCACTGGCCTTTCGTCCGCCGGTAGGTATTACCGGCCCCAGACTCCGACCGGCTCTGTTGAATTCAGGTATGTATGTCGTCAATTTCAGCTGTCGTGCCTGTGATGGCGGTAACCGCTGGATAAAGAACATTTCAAGAAAAATCTTAAAGCGCATCGGGCCGGGCGACATCGTTGTTTTGCACGATGTCAGACCGCCCAAGCAATTTCATTTTGCCTACTGGCTGAATGAAATGGATCTCATCGTGTCAGGTTTAAAGGAAAAGGGACTCGCGGTTTTGCCGCTGGCCGAGATTATCGGCAAGCCCGTTATGATAACCAGGTAAGCAATAAAGGTGACGTGTTAACATGCGGATTGTACTTGTACACCCAACCGGATCAAACTGGGTGCCCGGCAAAAAAGATATCACCGCAACCGCCAACCGGATGGCGCCCCTGGGCCTGCTATCCATTGCCGCCTGGCTTGATCAGCAAGGACATGCCGTATTTGTCCATGACTGTTTAGGGCCGCAGGTGCCAGATAGCAATGCAGCCCATGCCGAAATTATCCTGGAATATAAACCGGATCTGGTGGGGTTTTCCGCAACAACTTCCGGTTTTTTAGACGGCTATGAGCTGGCCGAACGGCTTAAAACCGCCAGACCGGAGATTCAAACCGTCTTTGGCGGCGTCCATATATCATCTATGGGGGCGACCCTTTTAAACGACTTTGAACATATCGATTTTCTATGCCAGGGTGAAGGGGAAGTTACCCTGGCGGAACTGGCCTCCGGGATGCAACCCGCGCAGATTAAGGGCCTGATTTGGAGAAGCGGTGATCAGCCGGTATCCAATCCGCCGCGGCCCGCTATCACCGATCTGGATTCGCTGCCTTTTCCTTCCTACGACAAACTGCAAGGATTTCCCAGAGGTTACAACCTTCCCCTTTTCAGCTATATTCAGAGCCCCGGGGCCACCATGGTCACCAGCCGGGGCTGTCCGTATCAATGTTCTTTCTGCGACCGTTCAGTCTTCAAAAAGGGCTACCGGTTTAATTCCGCAGAATACATTTACGAGCATATGCGCCATCTGCGCCGGCAATTCGGCGTTCGCCATATCAATATTTATGATGATCTTTTCACGGCCAATCGGCGCCGGATTGTCAAGCTGTGCGGCCTGCTGATCTCAAAACCGCTTGGGATCCAATTCAACTGTGCCGTCCGGGTCGGTCAGGCGGACGACGGGTTGCTGGAAATATTAAAAAAAGCCGGCGGCCTGATGCTTTCTCTGGGCATCGAAACCGCTGACCCGGATTTGCTTGAATTTCATAAACCGGGTGTACGAGGAGATGACATCCGTGATACGGTGAAACGGATTCAGGCCAGGGGACTCAGGGCCAAGGGGCTCTTTATAATGGGACTTCCCGGCGATACCGAGGAATCAATTCAAAAAACAAGCGATTACGCCATGTCGCTGGATCTTGACGATATGAACATGTCCAAATTTACCCCCTTTCATGGGGCCCCGATCTGGCCCCGCATTCATGAATTCGGGACCTTCGAACAGGACTGGCGCAAAATGAACTGTATCAATTTCGTGTTTGTCCCCCAGGGGATAGATTCCACCGAAAAACTCGAACAGCTTTACAACACGCATGTAAAGCGCTTTTACTCATCCCCGCAGTGGCGGCACAAATTTGTGAAACGACTCTGGCAGCACCGCAGAAGCCTTTGGTACTTTGCCTCACATCTTGCGTCGTTTTTGGCAGCAAAGCAAAATTTTGAACCGGACCGCTGTAAGAATCACTAGAACAAGTACCAAGTCACCATTTATAAAGCTTTTAAAAAATTAAGTTCCGAAATACCGAAGGCTGGTATAAGCGGTTGTAGAAAAAAAAGTTCCAATAACCCAACGTTTTTTTGACAACCGCTATAAAGGAAGGAAGAACACCAAAATGACCATCTCGATAAGCGTTTTAGGCCTTGGTATGATGGGCCGGCCCATGGCCCGCAAGCTCCTGGAAGCCGGGTGCGATGTGCGCGGCTGGAATCGATCAAAGCTGTCCCCGGATCTGACTGAGGGTATTCCCCTGTGCCAAACGGTGGCAGAGGCCTCCCGGTCGGCTGTGTGCCTGATGATGCTGCTGGATTCAACCGCAGTTGATGGGGTTCTCGAGCAAATGGAACCCTGTTTGGAGGCCGGTCAGATGGTAATGGACATGAGCAGCTCAGACCCGACCCATTCCACAATCCATGCTCAACGGCTGGCAGCCAAAGGAATCGGCTGGATCGACGCGCCGGTTTCCGGCGGGCCGGAAGGTGCGGCTGCCGGTACCCTGGCAATCATGGCCGGGGGCGCAGCTTCGGATTTTGAAAGCGTCGGGCCTGTGCTCAACATTCTGGGCGACAATGTAGTGCATGTCGGGGGACCGAGTATGGGGCATGTCGTTAAAATCATCAACCAGGTGATTGTGGGGCTGACCATCGAGGCCGTGGCGGAAGGTTTGACCCTGGCTGAAAAATCGGGTGTGGATCCTCAGCTGGTCCAACAGGCGCTAAAAGGCGGTTTTGCGGACTCGAAAATTTTACAATTGCACGGAACACGTATGATCAAGCGCAGCTACATGCCGGGAGGTAAAGCCACCATCCAGCTCAAAGATTTAAGACTGGGACAGGCGCTGGCAGAAACGGCGAATGTCAGGCTTCCGCATGTGGAGAGTCTGATAAGGTTTTATGAAAAGCTAATCGCCCAAAAAGATGGGGCACTGGATCATTCAGCCATACACAAACTATTGTGGTCTTGACGACGTATCAAGATATTTTGTTCTGTTGGCGGATCGTATCATTCTGCCGTTATATGTTTTAACTACCCAACCAGGCTCGACAAAACGGACCTCGGAAAGCGAAACATACAATTCATGAAATACGCGACGCCGTAATTCACGACTAATATTTACCCTGTCTTCTTGGGTGACACCAGACACCAGCTCACAAACCATCACAATTTTTTCCGAACCGGTACGGGGATCATTGATTCCAAATGCCACCGCTCTGCCGGCCTTAATACCGGCAACTGTATTGGCCAAATTCTCCAGATCCTCCGGATGTACATTTTGCCCGCCTTTAATAATCAAATCTTTCTTGCGACCGCATACATAAAGGTGGACTTTGGCCATATAGCCGATATCGCCTGTATAATACCAGCCGTCATGCATTACCTCGGCTGTTAGTTCAGGATTCAAGTGATAACCGCTGAATAGAAATCCTGTACGGATGGCAATCTCACCCACTGATCTTTCAGGCAGGTGGTTTCTGCCCGAATCGACAATACCCACATCCACACCGTCCAGCGGCAATCCACAGCTTACGACAGGGATAGCGCTTTTTTGGTTCGAATCGGCAGGTACGGCCCTGCTTTCATCATAAAGCGTGCGTACATCTACCCAGTCAACCGAAACTTTATCTTGCATCTTCGTTACGGTAGCTGCCAGGGTGTTCTCCGCCATGCCGTAGCCCGGTTTTATGGCTGTTGCCGCTAATCCGTATGATTTAAAAAAATTAAAAAAATCCTTTATGCTGTCATAAAGAATCGGTTCACCTCCGAGACCCACAAACCGTAAGCTGCTGAGGTCCAATTCTTTCAGATTCTGATCTTTCACGCTTCGGAGGGTATGATTCAAGCCAAAATTGGGAAATATGCAGTGCGTCCCCCCATATTTTTGGATGACTTCTAAAAGGGCTTGGGGATTGTGGACCCATTTGAATGGAGACATCAAAATTAAAGGAATACCGGTGGTCAGAGGGAGAACGATGCCTGAAAAAAGACCTAAATCGTGGTAGAGAGGCGGCCAGTTAACAATTACATCTTGCGGGCGTATATCCAGGGCTGTTGCATAAGATTGGATAAAATTCAAAATTGCGCGATGCGAAAGCCTTACGCCCTTTTGCCGCCCGGTAGAACCACTGGTGTATTGAATATAGGCAATCTGCTCCCCCATAGCAGCGTTTTCTCGATAGATAAATGGCTCAACAATTGATTCCCAGGGATTAAGCATTACCAGATCCAGCCAGGCATTTCTGAACAAGGGTGGTGAGATCTTTTATGGCGCTGCCGTTGTAAATAACGTCACCCTTCTCATTTATGGATAGTTCCCCATATGATGAAATTTTCCGGTCAGGCGACTTTTCAATCATAAAAAAGACGGCACCGGGCGGCACTAGGCTGGGTTCAGCAAAAACCTTTGGACATCCCACGTCACAAACCCCGCTAAGAATTTTTTCCACATCCCCCCGACTTATATGATCCAGTGCCGTTTGCAAGCCGGCCAACCCTGTCGGGCGCTGTTCGGTGATCACGTAATTGATTCCTGTAAGCCCAAAGCGGATCGCGGCTTCTCCCAGAAAGCCGTTTGCCAATGTGTATGAAAACAAGGCCGGACTGGCATGGGCACCCTTGTCCGGAATTACCGTTTTATAGTAGTCGACATCCGTTCCCAAACAACCATAGAAAGTGGAGGCGATAATGCCGATATCCCGTTCCCGGGTCCACTCAGATAGACCTGCATCTATCAACGCCAAAGCCGCGGCTGTCAAACCCAAGCGGGAGTATTCATCCATTCGCCTGAAATTTGGATAGGGCTTTTTAAACATGTCGGCGGGATTAATTGCGGGCAACTGCCCCCGGGGCATGGCAAAGCTCTGATCCTCCCTGCCGCGTCCCAAGCCGGCTGCCGTCAACCATCCGATTCCGGTAATATTGGTACCTCCCATTAGAACTATTCTCCAAATCATTCAGGGCCACCAAGACACCAAGTCACAAAACCAGGATTAAATTTGTAAAAATTTTGTGTCTTCGTGCCTTTGTGGCTGTTTTAAGACTACTTTCCCAGAACAAGTGCGGCATTGACACCGCCAAATCCTGAATTGGTTGTTAACAGATAGTCGCCGGAAATAGCCTGCGGCCCGGAGCTTACCTGGCCCTCGGCGCCCTTTTCCGGGTTAGAAAACCCGACGGTTGGGGGAACCATCCGGGCTGAGAGGGTTTTGAGACCCAGGATGATCTCCAGGCCACCGGCCGCTCCCAGGGTATGCCCGACGGCGCCCTTGATGGAATACATGGGCACCTTGCGTTCGCCAAACACCTGCCGGAAAGCATTGAGTTCCATTAAGTCATTATAAACCGTACCGGTTCCATGGGCATTGATGGCAGCAATTTCTTCCGGATTTTTTTGCGCCGACCCGAGGGCCTTATTAGCGGCCTGGACCAGGCCCCGGCCACTTTTGGCAGGGGCTGTAATATGGGTGGCGTCATTGGAAATGCCCCAGCCGAGTATGGTGCCCAGTTGATCACGGTTTTCTCGCCGGGCCCGGGCGGCGCTCATTAAAAGCAAGGCGGCGGCGCCCTCTCCGAGCGAGAGCCCTTGACGGTCACGATCAAAGGGCCGGCAGGCAAACGGTGACAGCGCCTTTAAGGCCGAAAATCCCGAAAAATGATATTCTGTTATCAGGTCCCCGCAACACACCAGCACCGCCTCAGCTCGACCGGATCCGATCAGGGCCGCACCATGGGCGACGGCAATGGCAGAAGAAGCGCAGGAGGCACTGACACAGATACCGTTGCCGGCCAGGCCGAACCTTGCACTGACAATATCCGCCATGGAAGAAAGCAAGACATCCTGGAAACTGGCAGGTTTGCCGCGACAAAATGACTCCAGATTATCGGCCCCCGACTTTATAGTCGCGGTCATCAACTCGGCATCGGCCGGCACCGGTCCCATTTCAAGAAACAGGCGATCCAGTAAGTCCTGCAGCATGGAACGGTCGCCGGAGGATTTTAGATCATCGATGTGGGCCGCAATTTTTGCTTTGTGGTGGTCCTGATCCACGGGAAAGCGTGTGATCGGCCGGATGGCGGTTTGCCCTGCCATGAGTCCCTGCCACAAGGACTCCAGGTTGTCTCCCAGAGCGGTAACCGCCGCGGCATCGGTAACAATGACCCGGCCGCCTTCTTTAATTTTCAAATTTTCAACACTCACGTATCACCTTCAATACTATTATCGAGATGGCTTCACAGAGAGCCTTATATTCCCTTGTTCCTCGCCACTGGTCTCTTGGGACTGGTCCTCGTTGCGGGTTACGGGGTGCGGGGTGAAAATCTGATCAATCCCAAACAAAATATTTTGTCTTCTATTTTCTCTCCACATTCCCAATTCCCCATTCATGAACCTCTGTCCTCTGCCTGCCGCGGCGAAGCCGTCAGGCGAAGACGGGTCACCTGTCAAAAGAATCGACCAATCATCAATATCACCGAATTCATACCGCGATTATCGTCATGCAATCCGGCATTCGAGATGTGAGAGATCCGAACCGCGCCGAAAAACGGAGGGCCGGAATCCACTTTGAATTCCGTCCCGATTCCAATCTGGGGATAAAAATTAAACCGTGATCCCTGACCTTCGACATGAAAGTCGGTATAGATCACACCGAGACCACCCTCGATATAAGGATTCCATCGCTGGCTGGACATAAAATCCAGGTAATACGGGGCCATCATACCGACCGAAACCATGCCACGGGTTTTGGGAGATGTCGTCAGGCCGGCGGTGCCTTCGACTTTGAAGCGTAGAGCTTCCGGTGCCCAATGATGCCACACTTTATCATAATCCCACATGACAAAGCCCGCTAGCTGAATAAAATTGATATTTTCATCGGGGTCGAATGTATCGCCCAGCACCACAGCCATCCCATAGCGCGTCGGGATTTCGTCCACCTCATCGTCACCGCTGTGGGCGGATCTCGATGGGCCAAACAAAACCAGCACCACCACCAAACCCGAGAGTAGTTTAATAATCGGTGTATTCAGCATGCCGGACGACAAGTATTGAGGGCTGCAAGGTTCATGTCCAAAATTCGACCGTCAGTTCTCACCTTCTCATCACCGTCTTTACCTAGTCGGAAGGTCGATAATTGACCAGTACCATGCCCAGGCTGACCATGATCAATGCCAGAATCAGGTTAGGACTGATGGCTTCGCCCAGAATTAATATCCCGCTGAAGATCACACCAAATACCGGTGTGAAAAATGAAAAGGCGTGCAACAGGCTGACCGGGTAACGGGAAACAAGTACGAACCAGGCCAGATAACTGAGAAATGCGACGATGATGCACTGGTAAAACAGCGAAAAGGCGGTCAAAAGAGAAAATCCGCTAACCACGGGGTCCTCGAAGGACAGACTCAGAGCAAATAAAAACGGCGCTGAAAAGAACAACTGGTAGAAAAGGATCTGCAATGGATCAGCCCGCTGAGCCAGGTATTTTTTAATATAAACGGTGGTCATCCCCCACATGGTTCCGGCAATGAGGAATAAAAGGTCCCCCGGAAAGGCCTCAAACGAAAATGTCCCTAAATTTTTCAGAAACAATACGACCAGTCCTCCGAATGCCAGCATAAGGCCGCAGGCTTTCCAGAGATTGAAGCGATCTTCGACCAGAAAAAAATGAGCCCCCAGGGCCGCGATAAACGGTGCCGTATACAGGATCACATAGCCGCGGGATGCCAGGGTATATTGGAGACCGACAAATATAAATCCGAATTCGGTGCCGAATAGCAGGCCGGCAACAACCCCGTGAAAGATAATTATTCTGGATGGAAAAAGGGTCAGCCCCTTGGCTTTCATCCAGATGTAGAGGCAAATGGCGGCAACCATGGAGCGAATACCGGCCATGAACAAAGGGGCGATATCCCGGCTTGCCAGTTTGACAAAGGCCATATTGCTGCCCCAGACCATAGCGATAATCAATAAAACGGCAATTGGCTGCCACTGGAGTTGGGCCCGGTATATGGACGCAAATTGTTTCAAAGACGAATTACCTCTATCGATTTTTCTTCAGCAACATGGCGGATATCCTCGCCGATTCTGTATTGCTTTTACCTTAGCAGAATCACGACTTGCATGCCTCTCATACAGCAAAATGGCATCAAATGCGAGCATTTATACCGCTTTTCCACAATGATGTCCCGCGATAAGGAATTGTGGCATAAGTGGTTGTAGAAAAAAACGCTGGAACAAAAGCTCGTTTTTTTGACAACCTCTACATACCGCTTATTCGGTTTCAGGCCGCCGTAATTGGGTCCATGATCTGCCGGGTCAGCCCTGAAAGGCGTCCTGCTTCGTATCCCCATAATCTTTTAGAAAAAAAGAAATCAGAACGGTGCCGATAATTATCAGAAAACCGCCGGCCATGAAAATACTTGGCAGGCCCAGGGTGTCCATGATGATGCCGGATAAAATGGGCGATACGATCATGCCCAGGCTCCAACCCGCATCCGTGATCCCCATGATGGACCCCATGCCCATCTCTTTTCCCAGCTGACCGGTAATGACAAATCCGGCCGGCATGGCTATCCCGTTGCCGATGCCCATTAAAATATTAAACCCCAAAATAAATCCAAATCCTTCCACAAAGGGCATCCCCACCACTGCCAGCCCGGAAATAAAGGTCCCGACAATAATCATATGCGTCGGATTTAACCGATCCGCAAGATCCCCGCAGACCCTCTGCAAAAGCGCAATCAGAAAAATGTTAGATCCCAGGATTATCCCCACCTGGGAACTGGAAAGTTGCAGCTCGAGAGCCAAAAGCGGCAGAAATGTGTAAACGCTTCCCTGGCCGGCAGCGACAAAAAATCTCAACAGGAAAATACCCTGGACAACGCGATGGGAAAGAAGGTTTTTAAAGGGAGCGGCCGGTTTGGGGTTTACCGATTTTGCGCTTCGATCCGATCCCGGAAGAAAAGCCGTTACGCCAAAAAAGGTAACCAGGGCCAGCCCGCCCATGGTGTAAAAAGCCGCCGCCATCCCGAATAAATCTCGAATAATACCGCCCAGCACCGGTCCGGCGCCAAGGCCCAGCATAACCGCCATGTTTAGCGTTCCCATGTAGCGGCCCAACCGGTGTGGCGGGGCAATATCGGCTGCCAGAGCCATGGCAACCGGCCCCACCAGCACAGATGTAAAGCCGTGCAGGAAGCGAACCAGAATCAGGGCCTCAACCCGGGTAGCCATGACATAGAATACCGAAACCAGGGCATAGAGCAAAAGGCCTGTGGCAATAAAAGGTTTTCGCCCCCAACGGTCGGACAGCCGCCCTGCCAGTGGATTGGATAGCGTTCGCGCCAGGTTGAAACTGGCGATAATTATGCCGATTTGCAGCCCGCCCGCTCCAAGCTGGACGGCATAGACAGGTACCAAGGGCCATATAATACCCAGCCCGGTCATCACCACCCCAACCGCTGCAGACAATGATATCAATATAGCAGCTGGCGAAAGCCCATTCGATGGAAGCGTCTGAGCCTTTTCTTTATCTGATTTTCCGGAGGTGTGATCTAAATTGATGGGGTCCACCACTTCTGGTTGCAGTCAGCAATCTGGCCATCACCGGTAAATGCGCTTATAACCATCACGAAATCGATAACGGCTTTTTAAGCAGTATTTCACGAATTCCGTTACGGTAGCGAAGGGATTTAACAATGCTGAAGCCGGTTAATATGGATATAAGGGCCCGGTTGTGGCGACAGTGCCAGCTAAGATTTAGATGGGGTTGGACGCGAAAGCGCATCCGGTAATCGGGTTTAATAATAAAAGAGTTTACCCGGGCGGATGGGGATGGCTTTTCAAAAGCGGTCAACATCAGCAGCCCCCCCGGCTGCAACATGGAAAGACACAACTCCACCAGTTGGCTTACCTTTTTATCGTCCAGGTGATCGCAAAGATCCCAGAGATGGATTCCATCAAAAAATCTGGCCGGATAGTCGAGATGCCGCCAGGCATTGCGGGAGTGACGCGCTACACTTTGCTCCCGGATCAATCGCAAAAACATGTCGCACACATAATGCCTTCTCAACCGACTCGCAAAAAACATGATATTCTCTTCACATACAGGTCCCACGTCAAGCATCTGACCATCCCCTAGCCGTATAAGCGGGCCTAGGAACAGCTCGAGAATCTCGCTGGTGTAGCTTGCCGGGGGCAACGCGGCATTTGGATCTCTGTGGTCCGGTGTGATCGAAGTCGCCAAAAATTACGTCTCCTTTTTATCCCCGGGCGATGTTGCGCCCGGTGCCTTGCCGGTTTCGGGAGCAGCAGTTGCAATGGGCTTCTGGGCACCGCTGGATTTTCGATTCGGCTCCCGATCCAGTTCGATCACCCCTTTGATATAGGCCCCGTCCTCGATAGAAATACTATTGGCCTTGATCTCTCCATAAAAATCAGCCTCCCGGGTAACTTCAACTTTTTCATGGGATTTAATATTTCCCTTAAACTCGCCGCTGACACTTACATTACGCGCATTAATTTCACCTTCCACCTGCCCGTTGGGGCCGACCCTGAAATTATGTTTTCCCAGGTCGATGCTGCCTTTCATCGAGCCCTCGATCTCTAGATTTTCCTCACCGCGGATGCTGCCTTCGATGAAGATATGCTCACCGATGATGGTCTTTTCTTCTCTGGCAGTTGAGCTTGAGATAAAGGCTGTGCCTTTACTTTCAGCGGGCCTGTCCGGAGAAACAACTTTACCACTTTCATTTTTTTTACTTTTTCCTAACATGGGGCCTCCCAATAGTAGTTATTAGTTATTGGTTATTGGTTGGACGCTGCTCCGCTGGGCAGCAATTTTTCATTTAGAAGTATTGGAGTGCTGGAGTACTGAAAAAACCTGGAATTCATTTTACAACACTCCACTACTCCATCACTCCATTAATCCTGCATTGCAAGAATTAAGAGCTTCAGCCAGCCTGAATCCTCCTTAGGGTTAACTTAGTTTACTTTTCCAACATCTCTTCCACCCACTCCAGGCCCAACTCCATTAACTTCCCGCGATTGGGCCGGCCGGTTTCAGGATCACAGTTGATCATCTCGTAGTACAGCGCAATGGCTTTATTAAAATCTTCCTCTGCAAATATCTTTTTACCGGATCCGGGGCCGTCCGGTTTAGGGTCAAATAGCCGCGCAGGCAGGCGGTCATCTTTAATAGAAAATCCTTCCCGGCTGTTAAAAGCCCGGGCCACCATGGAACCTCTCTCGGCCGCTCGCATCAGTTCATAGAGACTAGCATTCCAGCCTGTCACGGCATTTAAGGATTGAACCATGATATCCAGAGACATCACCCCCCGGGGAGCATAGCCGAAGACACACAGTCCCAAAGCATCCATCATCCGCCACAGTTTTTCAAGCTGCATGTAACCACGAACTTTTTCATTGGTAATCTCGGTGGCAGGCATGGGGTTGTAGATACCCAGGGGCTTAACAGATTTAAACATAGACGAATTTTCGTCTGTAAACATAGGGTCATGGGCGGCGGTCATATGATCTGCGCCGTAGGTGCTGACCGCAAAGCCGATTCCCACTCCGACTTTTACACGCGGATCGTGCATGGAAATCTCCTGGCCTTTGACCGAAAGGCTGCAGGGCTTGCCTTCAACACCCCATTTTTCAGCCAATCGGGCAGACCCTTGGGCCAGAACATCACCGAATCCTTCCCGCCGTGCGATTAATTCAAGCAGCTCGATCATCATATCGGCATCGCCGAAACGCAGTTGCATACCGCCGGTGTCCTCAGCGGTAATGACACCTTCCTGAAAACATTCACAGGCAAAGGCAATGGTCATTCCGGCGGTTATGGTATCCATACAGTAGCGGTTACAAATCTCGTTGCCTTTGGCAATGGCTTTCAGATCAATGATATTAAGGTTGGTGCCCAGGGCCGCAATGGTCTCGTACTCAGGCCCGCCATAGCGTGAATCAAGGCCATATTTAGGATCATCCAACGCAATACCGCGCTTGCATTTGATCGGGCAGGAATAGCAGCCCTTTCGTTTTTGAAGCAAGAGCGTGTTGTAGGTATCGCCGCTGACCGGGGTGGAATCGTCAAGCGCGCTGCGCCTGAAGTTATCCACCGGCAATGCCCCCGCGGCAGACAGCAGTTCAGGAAAACCGGTCGTACCATAAGTATACAGTGCCTCTCCCAAAGGATTGTCGCGAAAGCCCCCGGCATAGTTTTTCGCTGTCCGGTTCAGAAAATCCCGGTCGAAAAAATTGATCTTGTCAGATCCCAGGGCGGCCACCGCACGCAAATTTTTTGACCCCATCAGGGCGCCAAATCCGTTGCGACCGTTAAAATGACCCAGGTTGTTGGTAATGTTGGCAAAAAGAACCTGGTTCATTCCGGCAAGACCGGTCTGGGCCACCCTGATCGTGTTGCTGCCCAATTCATCCCGAATGGCATCTTCAACTTCTTTGGAGCCTAATTTATAAATAGCTGTCGCATCTTTGATTTCGGCCTTGCCGTCATTTACAAAGAGATAAACCGGTGTTTCGGATCGTCCGCGCAATACCACGGCGTCAAAGCCGGCCTTTTTAAGCTCCGGTCCGAAAAAGCCGGCGGCCTCCGACTCGGCTGCAGTTCCGGTAAGCGGCGACTTTCCGACGGCGGCAAATCGACAGGAGGCTGCCAGCGGGGATCCGGTCATTACGCCGGTGGCCAGAACGAGGATATTTTCCGGTGATAAAGGATCAACCCGCGCTGGTACCATTTTCATCAGGTAGTGGTAGCCAATTCCCCTGCCGCCCAGGTAGCTTCGAAAGAAGGCTTCGTCCTTGTCTTCTATATCAATCGTGCGGTTCGCTAAATCTACATGCAGTATCCTGCCGGTGTAGCCGTAGGGCATACTAATACCTCCATCGGGGGGCGCTTTTGTTTATGAAAATTATTTCCGATTCCCAGCGGTTGGAGGTTAGGGGTTGGAGGTTTGAAGCTGAAAGGTCAGAATTAAAATGCCTCAATCCTCTTTTGCCTCCAACCTAAAGCGAAGCGATCCTCTAACCTCAAACGGCCAACGGCCTAGCCTCAAATTTTTATCCTCCAACAGCCGAAGGCTTGAAACCTGGAACCCTGAACCTCACTTTTGTGGTTACATAGATATGTCGAATCGAGTATAGGATAAAGATCCCGCCATGTCAAAAGATGGATGCGCCGGGCAGACAGGAACACCCCAGACTTTTTAAAACCAAATGTTGGCCGAAAACCACAACATATTGTGGTTCTTTTTTCTTGACCCCCAAACAACCCTTCACTATACTTCCCACGATGTTCATTTTTCCAAATATAAGGATATGTCTTTGGTGGGAGGTATGGGATGCCAGTTACGAGATTATTTAAATACATCTCACTTTTTTTTCTTATCGCCCTGCCGGCGGCCTGCGGGACGACCAAAAGCCTGACGGTAGCAGCGACGGCATCGCTGCTGGAAGATGTCGCCCGGGCTTCCTATAAGCAATCCGACTTGAAGCTGAT
>Ga0316194_10000761_pt1 | contig 21725 bp, 18 predicted proteins | sample CroRivsedime1_MG_FD_204936 | JGI IMG/M metagenome (GOLD analysis project Ga0316194, IMG submission 204936) | Coastal sediment microbial communities from Maine, United States - Cross River sediment 1 | ecosystem: Environmental > Aquatic > Marine > Coastal > Sediment | place: USA: Maine...
ACACAAGGATTTTCTCAAACGTATCAAAGAAACGCTGGAAGACGATGTACAGGATGTTCGAATCAGTCACCGGCTCACCGACTCGCCATCCTGCCTGGTGCTGGGAGAGCAGGATATGCCGGTTCACATGCAGCAATTGATGAAGCAGGCAGGGCACAATGTACCGGTCAGCAAGCCGGTGCTGGAAGTGAATCCCGAGCATCCGCTGGTTGACCACATGAAACAGGAACAGGACAAGGAACGGTTTTCGAACTGGTCACACCTGTTGTTCGAAGAGGCGTTGCTGAGCGAAGGTGGACAGCTGGAAGATCCAGCAGTATTTGTGAAACGCATGAACAGTATTCTTGTCGAACTGTCCAGTTAGAGAAATTCCGGCATAAGTATTGAACCGCCAGGACGCAGAGAAGGGTTGCTTCGTGTTCTCTGCGCCCTGGTGATTTGAAATGTTTTCAGGCTCTTCGCCCTATGGGTGGATCATCTAACGCGTTATTGTTCCAGAGTGCACATATGATGAGTTCCAGGTCTGAACTGAAAGTCACTGTATTCAGCGATTACATCTGTCCCTTCTGTTATGTAGGCGATGCGCGTCTTGACCGATTACGTGAGGACTACGACCTGAAGGTCAACTGGTGTTTTCTGGAGATTCATCCGGAAACCTCGCCCGAGGGTGAACCGGTTGCGTCACTGGACTACCCGTCAGAGACCTGGCAGCGCATGATGGCCACGCTCGGGGAAATGGCTAAAGAAGAAAATCTGCCCTTGCTCGACCATGATTTCACGACTAATTCGAGGTCTGCCCTGCTGTTGGCCGAAGCGGCAAAGTACATTGACCGGGATGTGTTCTATCGTTTGCACAAACGCCTTTTCGAAGCTTTTTTCGCGGAAGGAAAGAATATTGGTGACCGTAATTGTCTGAGTCGTCTGGCGCTTGATGCGGGCTTGAGCAAAGAGCAGGCTGAAACTGCCTGGCAGGACCCCTCGGTCGTAACCCGGTTGCAACAGTACCGCAAAGCGGCTGCAGACCTGGGTGTCCAGGCGACGCCAACCTATTTTTTCGGTGAGCAACGCCTCGACGGAGCGGTTCCCGTCGAGCAGCTTGTTCAGGCAGCCAGAACAATTGGCTGAGTCCGTACGCATCGATAAGTGGCTGTGGGCTGCCAGATTTTTCAAGACACGCAGTCTGGCTGCGCAGGCAGTGGATGGCGGCAAGGTTCAGCTTAACGGTGTCCGCGTTAAACGCGCCCGGGCATTGTGTGTGGGTGACAGGCTGCAAATCCGCAAGGGTGGCTACGAATTTCAGATTCATGTGCTGCTGCTATCTGAACGCCGGGGGCCGGCCAGCGTTGCGCAGGGCCTGTACGAAGAAACCGCGCAAAGTATTGAGAAGCGTGCAGCCCTGAGTGAGCAGCATAAACTGGCCGCAGCCGGTACCCCGCACCCGCAACGCAAGCCGGATAAAAAAGCGCGACGCCAGTTGCGCGATATGAAATGGTAAAGCCGGTCACACCCTTGCTGACGGTCGATGTGGTGATCGAAATGTCCGATCATCCGGGACGGCCAATTGTGCTGATCGAACGCCGCTATCCGCCGCATGGCTGGGCGTTACCCGGTGGATTTGTTGATATCGGCGAGCGTCTTGAACAGGCGGCCGTTCGTGAAGCGCGGGAAGAAACATCTCTGGATATCAACCTGGAATGTCTGTTGGGGTGTTATTCAGACCCGGATCGCGATGCGCGTGGCCATACAGTCAGTGCAGTGTACGTAGCGACAGCATCGGGTGAAGCATCGGCGCAGGATGATGCGAAGAACCTGGCACTGTTTGATCCGGTACAGTGTCCGGTGCTGGTATTCGACCACGCACGAATACTCGAAGACTACCTGCGCTGGCGTGAAACGGGACAGCCGGCCCCGTTGCGTATCTAACAGTAAGCGGGTTCGTGCACGTACTGGGTGCTTCGCAGACTGTTCAGTATTAACAGGAACGGATCGCTGTCAGCATCGGTATTGATACACAAGGTCTGTTGCTGGAAAGCCGTATGGCCATTCCACTGCGTCGATAGCAGGGACAACTGAGTTCGTACCAGCGCCAGATCGTAGCTGCGTAGTGCCATGGCAATCTGGGCTTCTTTTGCGGAACGGGCGCGAAACAGTGTGGTTTGTTGGCCAATAGTATTCTGTACCAGGTCTGCCAGACTGTCATTGTCTTCAACGTGCAATATACAGGGTGGATGCCCGGCCGAACGCTGTCCGGCTTGCTTCAGGGCGAATACCAGACGCGCATAGTCAGTACAGCTGGAGAGCCAGTCCGGCCCATCGTGAGAATGATCGCTGGTCTGTGTTGTCGAGATGACCAGTATAGGAACCAGGGGATGTTCCTGCCGCAACTCCATGGCAAACGAAATACCATCGCGATCGGCCAGCAACAGGTCTAGCGCTATCCCGTCATAGTGCCGGTCCCACAAAAGTTCGCGCGCCCGGTCGGCTTCTGTAGCACAATCGACCTCGACACCAGCTGCATTCAGGCGTTGCCTAAGCGGTTGCAGTTTGGTCTTGTCGGATGAGCAGAGTAACAGGCGAGAAATATTGGATTCGTTGGCTGCCATATATGTATCAGGGTTATGGTTGGTGTAATGCGTAAAATAACGGCGGGAGTCAGGAATTATTGAGGTGTGCAGGCGTTCCGCGGAGCGTTGCCGCCGGTCGGTTTAACCCGTTGTGTTTTGGTGGTTTTCCAGGCAGCACCATGCAATTGGCCAGTGACTTGCGTACCATATTGGGTTTTTTGGACGGGACGAGCCTGGCTGCGCCGGTTCTGGAGGAACAATGCGACCATCCCAGCTATTGACAGTGCTTGAGACTGAATTTCAGAGCGTGCAATTGCGTCAGCACACGCCGGTGATGCTGTGGGGGCCGCCCGGCGTAGGCAAGTCGCAGATTGTTGCTCAGGTGGCACAAAAGCACCAGGTGCCGGTCATCGATATTCGTCTCTCGCAAATGGAACCCACTGATTTGCGTGGTATTCCATTTCGTGTCGGTGAACAGGTTGAATGGGCAGTGCCGGCCATGCTGCCGGATGTCGAGCGCCACGGGTTGAATGGCATCCTGTTCCTCGACGAAATCACGTCTGTTCCGCCGAGTGTCTCGGCGGCAGCGTACCAGTTGATACTGGACCGCAGACTGGGTGCCTACGAGGTGCCCGCGGGCTGGGCGATATTTGCCGCCGGTAACCGGCAGGGTGATCGGGGCGTGACCTACAGCATGCCAGCCCCACTGGCGAACCGATTCTCGCACTACGAACTCGATGTTAATGTGGATGACTGGGTTGCCTGGGCCTATGCCAACGGCATTGATGAACGGTTGATTGCATTCCTGCGCTTCCGGCCCGAGTTGTTGTTCGAGTTTGACCCGGCGCACAATCCGGTGGCCTTCCCTTCACCGCGTTCCTGGGAATTTGCCCATCGCGCATTGCAAAAATTTGCTGACAATATGCAGGTCCTGGTGGAGGCTTTGCAGGCCTGTGTAGGTCCCGCGGCTGGTATCGAGTTACATGCCTTCGTTGATAATCTCGACAAGCTTCCGGATATCGACGCCATTACGCGTGGAGAACCGGTTCCGGTTCCGAAGGAAACTGACCTGCAATATGCCGTTGCCACCGCATTGGTCGCTCGCGCCATCCGCGTGCGGGATAGTGGTGATGCGCAAACAGTGCATGGGCATATTATCGATTATGCGGGTGCGTTTCCGCAGCGCGAGATGGGTGTCATGCTTATCTCGGATATGCACCGGGCTATCGGCCAGGATCTATTCCAGGTGCCGCAGTTTTCCAAGTGGGCGAAGGCGGTCGCAGACGTTATGTTGTTCGATATGTAGGCTGTGAGCACTGACTATGTCAGACGATATCGAAACCAAACTCAGTGCGGCGCGTACCCGCTTGATCCTGGACAAGCCTTTTCTGGGTGCACTGGTATTGCGTCTGCCCATGCATGCGACCAAACCGGAACGCTGTAAAACCATTGGTACCGATGTCCGCGCGCTTTACTACAACCCTGACTACATAAGCAAGCTGTCACTTGATCAGACCCAGTATGTACTGGCGCACGAGGCTCTGCACTGCGCGCTCTCACACTTCGTGCGACGCCAGCATCGTGTCAAACAGCGCTGGGATATTGCTTGTGATCTTGCCATCAACCCGTTGCTGATCAAGGAGGGACTCAAGCCGCCGCCCGGTGTGCTGCTGAAAAGTGGCTTTGAAGACATGATGGCTGAGGAAATCTATCCTTATATCGACGATGACACGGAGGAAGAAACCCACGACGACCACTTCTATGATCAGGAAGACAAGTCACAGGGATCCTCCGGCGGGCAGTCGCTCGATGGAGAAGACAAAGGCGGTGGTTCCGGGGACAACGAAGCCGAATCAGACCAAAGCGGACCGGCACCGCGTCCGTTGAGCGAAACCGAGCGAGAGCAGCTGGCCGTACAATGGCGACAGCGCCTGGCAGGGGCCGCCCAGCAGGCGCTGCAGGCGGGCAAACTGGGTGCCAACATGGCACGGCTGGTCGAGCATCTGTTACAGCCACAGCTGCCCTGGCGCATGCTGCTGGCACGTTACATGACAGCGGCCGCGCGTGATGACTACAGCTATCAGCGTCCCTCGCGGCGTGAGGGAAATGCCATATTACCCTCGCTGAAAAGCACACAGGTTGACGTGGTCGTGATCCTCGATACCAGCGGTTCCGTGAACGATACCGAGATGCAGGAGTTTGTTTCTGAAATTGATGCTATCAAGGGCCAGATGCGCGCACGGCTTACGCTGCATGCCTGCGATGCAGAACTATGCAAAAACGGTCCCTGGTGTTTCGAGCCCTGGGAGGAGTTCAGTATGCCATCGAACATCTACGGGCGTGGAGGAACACGTTTTACACCGGTATTCGAATGGCTGGAACGGACCGAGCGGAAGCCGGATCTGGTGGTATATTTCACCGATGCCGAAGGCGAATTTCCCAGCGCCGAGCCCGGTTTTCAGGTGCTCTGGCTGGTCAAAGGCCGTGGCAAGGTCCCCTGGGGTCAGCGTATCCAGTTGAATTAATGCGCGCCCGAAACCTTCCGCCCCAACCTCAAGAGATCCCCTGATTCAGCCGATAAACAGGTGCTGAGAACGGGAATTTGTTCAAGGTATTGAACGGATTCTGGTTTACCGCACGGATGCGCTTTGAAATGAGTTATACGCATCATCCGGCAGGTGCTTCGAACGCATGGCGACTGTACTTGAATCAGATCAAATCCGCTCCCTGGAAAAGCGCATCCAGAAAGTTTACGAATTGCCGCCGATGCCTGAGCTGGGGCGCCGTATTCTTGAATTGCAATCCGATCCCAATGCCGGTGCCCAGCAGCTGGCCACTATTGTTCAGCTGGACCCGAGTCTCGCCGCCCAGGTGATTCGTTACGCGAGTTCGTCCTATTACGGCTACAAGGGGCGAATTACCAATATTCACGAAGCGATTGCCCGCGTCCTCGGTTATGACATGGTGCTTAACCTGTCTCTCGGCCTGGCAGCAGGCCGATCGTTTCGTATTCCAGACAAGGGGCCATTGGGCCTGACGCACTTCTGGGAGCACGCGGTGTGCAGTGCTGTACTGGTGCAGAAGCTCGCTACCATCCTGCCGGAGTCCATGCGTCCTCCTGCCGGGTTGAGCTATCTGAGTGGCCTGCTGCATGATTTTGGTATTCTGCTGCTCGGACACCTGTTCCCGCCCGAGTTCAAGCTACTCAACAAGATGGCGCGGGCGAATCCCGGTCGGTCAGTGTCGGACCTGGAAAACCGGTTGCTGGGAATGGGTCAGGCGAAGGATATGCTGGCGTTGGGGCATGCGCGCATAGGTGCCTGGCTGATGCAGGCCTGGAAGATGCCCGAGCCGCTGCAGATTACCCTGCTGGAGCATCACAATAAAGGCTACCGGGGCGATTACGACATTCTAGTACACCTGGTCCAGTTGGCGGATTTTCTGCACATGAACAAGGATAATCTGCCTGATGCTGCCGGGTTTCCTTCATATAATCTGGATCTGCTGCAAGTATTGCCTGAGCAGGTGCTGGAGACCGCGGAGCAGGTCTTTGCCGCAAAAGAGGAATTTACGGCACTGTCGAAGCTGCTGGCCCAGGCATCATAAACAGTCCGCATCCCCGTATACATTCTACTGAGTATCGCCTTTAGCGCTGGCCGAGGATAATGTTCGCATCAGCGGGTCCGGGTGCCCCGGATTCTTCCTCGATTTGTAAGAGACAGTCTGCAGGAGGTTACTATGCGTATCATTTTGCTCGGTGGTCCGGGTGCCGGTAAGGGAACCCAGGCGAGCTTTATCAAGGACAAATACGATATTCCCCAGATTTCTACCGGTGACATGCTGCGTGCCGCGGTAGCAGAAGGCACGCCGCTGGGTATCGAGGCCAAAAAGGTGATGGACGCAGGCGGACTCGTGTCAGATGAAATCATCCTGGGGCTGGTCAGGGAGCGTATTGCCAAAGACGATTGCTCCGGAGGATTTCTGTTTGATGGTTTCCCGCGCACACTGGCGCAGGCCGAAGCACTGAAAGAGCAGGGTGTGAGCATCGATGCGGTGGTGGAAATCGATGTGGATGATGAAGAGATTGTCCGGCGAATGAGCGGCCGCAGAGTGCACCCTGCCTCTGGTCGGACCTATCATGTTGTGTTTAATCCGCCGCAGCAGGAAGGCAGGGATGACACAACCGGTGAACCTTTGGTGCAGCGTGATGATGATAAGGAAGCGACTGTCCGTCAGCGTCTGAAGGTGTACCACGACCAGACCGAACCGCTGATTGGTTATTACTCCGAGTTGGCGAGCGAGGCGCGGGATGATTCTCCTCGCTACGTTAGGGTATCCGGTATAGGAAAGGTCGAGGCTGTGCGCGACACGATCTTTTCCGAACTGGTATGAAATCCGGCCGTATGTCTGATTTAGCTACAGATCCAGGACTGATAGCAGCGGATTTTGGCCTGACAATGCTGAGTTTGACGTCAAAATTGTGTCGTTTTTCTCTGGCCTTAAGCGCGGAAAGCCTGTCGAAAACGGCGCTTCTCCCTTGGGGAAAAAAGGAAATATTTTGTAAGAAATTAGCCCATTGTTCTGTATCCAGTTTATACTCGATAGCAGTGAAGTCAGATAAATAGCAGCTATTTTACTGATTAAACAGTCAAATAAATGTCGCCCCCCGGACTGGTTGATTAATAGCTGATATTTGAGATACCTGCGTTCAGTGATGTGCCTGCTTTTACGCCATGGATTAAAGTCTGCGGCCGGATTGTCCTTTATGTATAACGGGAGTAACTTGCCAGTGTAACCAACCGTACTGTGAATTCGGGCTGGCCGAATCAAAATGAACAATAACAAGATGAACAATAACGATAAAAGGGCGGCAAACGTCCAACAAATAATCGGTGTCGCAGGGGTCATTCCAGAGTATGAGTGCAACTGACTTCCAGGCGATAGAAGCAGCTGGCGTGCAAAAGGTACTGTGCTTGCTGGATGCAGTGCGCCGCTCACCGACAGGTGCCGTCATCTACCGCCAGGTAGAACGCATGCTCCAGGATGTGCTGAAAAGCCAGCAAACCACCGAGCGCATCTATATCACCCTGATTAACCAGTTGCTTGATGCTTACATCGGCCACCTGCGCGAGGGTTCACCGCTGCATGTGCAGATACGGTTGCTGCAGGCGCGTCTGCAGCCGCCACTTCCGGCAGGCGATCTGGAAGTGCTGCGAGATTATGTCGATCAATATGCTAACCAGATAGGCGCACTCAAACAGCTGGATTCCAGCCTGTTTGAGACAGCAGTCGAGCCACTGTTGGCTGCGTTCGGAATCATCGAGGACCAGCAGGAGAAACCGCGGGTTGAAGACGCTGACGCAGATTCTGCTATGGAAGCGCCCGTAACTGCGGCAGTTGAAGTAGAGAGTCGCCGGGAACCGGAGTTACCCGAGCCAGAATCTGACCGCGAGTATCGGCCACAGGAAGAAGCCACGAGTACGGCGGAGCCCGAAGGTGAGTGGCGAGGTACAGAGGCTGAAACGGGTGCCGAGCAGGGAACGTCTGTTACAGATAGCGCCATGCTGGCTGATAGTGCGGCAGGAAGTGAGGCGAGGCGTGGCAGAGTAGAGACACAGGTTGATACTGTCTATCGCAGTCACCTGGACTCCAAACGTCGTGATATACAGAAGCTGCAGTCGACGCTTGCCGAGCAGGTGCTGGGCACCATAGCGCAGAACGAAGAGTTCGGTGTATTGCTCGAAGTGGTTCTCGGTGAGTTGCGCCAGGCAGGTGATGGCAAGGAGCTTGACGATCTGCGTTGGACACTGGTACGTGAGATAGAGAAACTCACCAAGGCCCATCACGAGCTGGCCGAGAAGCTGGACAGTACACATCACTATCTGCAGCTTATCGAGTCTGACAGCCGCCAGCTGAGCGATGAACTGACCCGGGTACGGCTGTTGAGCCTGACCGACGAATTGACCGGCTTGCCCAACCGGCGTGCCTTCCTGCGGCGTATTGAGGATGAGGTTGCACGTGTTCAGCGTTACGGTTTTCCCCTGTCGCTGGCACTAATGGACCTTGACCACTTCAAGCAGGTGAATGACAAATACGGTCATGCAGGGGGAGATGAAGTCCTGCAGATATACTCCAGAAATATTCTTTCCATATTCAGGCACCACGACCTGGTAGCCCGTTACGGTGGCGAAGAATTTGCGGTTCTGCTGCCAAATACGGATGAGGAAGGATCCATGCGTGCGCTAACCAAGGTGCGAGGCCGCGCCCTGGAAACCCGGTGGCAGGCAAACGGTGACGTTATATCGGTGCCTTCATTCTCGGCGGGTGTTTCCATCTACAAGCCAGGTGAAACCGCCAGTGCTTTTATTGAGCGGGCCGACAAGGCGTTATACCGAGCCAAGCGGTTGGGCCGCAATCGTGTGGAGTTGGACGCGACCTATAGCAAGGAGGCAGAAGAATCCAGTGTCCCGGCCGATGGTGGCGAACGCCAGCGCAGCGAACCCTGATCCGGCCCGTATTCCCGGGCGGGCTATAGAGAACTCAATGGTTTTTACTTAAAGTGTCCCTTGCTACACTCCATGTTCCCATGCGTAATCAGCTAACAGGTACACCTTATGGCAACTATCGAACTCACCAACGAAAATTACCAGGACATCATTAACAATAACGACATTGTGTTAATTGATTTCTGGGCGTCCTGGTGTGGTCCATGCCAGAGTTTCGGGCCGGTGTTCGAGTCTGCTTCAGAGCAGAACCATGACATGGCTTTCGCAAAGGTGAACACAGAAGAGGAACAGGAACTTGCCGCCCATTTCCAGGTGCGCTCTATCCCCATGCTTGCGATATTCAGGGAGCAGATCCTGGTGTTTGCCCAGCCTGGTGCACTTCCTGCATCTTCCCTCGATCAGTTGATCGGGCAGGTTAGAGAACTCGATATGGACAAGGTGAGGGCTGATATCGCCGAGCAGCAAAACAAGGCCTGAGGCCTGTAACCTAGTCCAAACCCGCGAACGGCTGAACACTGACCCATTCACCCGCCTCAGCTCCGGCACTTTCAGCTGCCAGATGGATAAAACAATTGGCATGGCTCATGGACGTCAACAGGTGTGATCCCTGCATACCAGTGGTAGACACCGACAGGGTTCCATCCTTTTCCCTTTGCAGGACGCCGCGCTGAAACTCCATGCGACCGGGCGCTTTTTTCAGGTCGACTGCGCAACGTGCCTGTACCAGTAGCGGGTCACTCAGGTTTTCGCCAGTCATTTTTCGAATCGCAGGAAGTACAAACTGGTAGAACGTCACCATTACCGATACCGGGTTGCCGGGGAGGCCAAAAAAAACCGCGTTACCGAGTTCGCCGAATGCAAGCGGTTTCCCCGGTTTCATGGCCATGCGCCAGAAGTTGATATTACCCAGTTCACCCAGAGCTTCAGTGACGTAGTCGGCTTCACCTACCGACACACCACCGGAAGTCAGGATCAGGTCTGCAATTTCTGCAGCCTGCTGAAATGCCTCCTGCACCGCCGCACGCTGATCGGGTATTACGCCAAGGTCATAGCATTCAATAGCCGGTCTGGCGAGCATGCCATGCAAGGCATAGCGGTTACTGTCATAGATTTGCCCGGCGCCCAGTGGTGTGCCAATGCTGGTAAGTTCATCACCGGTAGAAAAGAAGGCAACTCGCAGTCGCCGCGTCACACTGACCTCGCTGACACCAACAGACGCCAGTAAACCGGCTTCTGCAGCCCCGAGTTTTATGCCCGGCTCCAGTACGGTATCACCGCAGCGCGTGTCTTCACCCGCATAACGCACGTGTTGGCCGGCCGTTACGTTCCCGGTGGCAAAAGTAATCTGGTCGGCATTGCGTTCGACATTTTCCTGCATAATGATCGTATCGGTTCCATCCGGTATCACCGCACCAGTCATAATGCGAACGCACTGTCCGGCAGCCACCTTGCCGGCAAACGGCGCACCGGCGAATGATGATCCAACCACAGACAGGTCGGCTTGCGCTGTGCCCGTGCAGTCCTGGCTGCGAACCGCATAGCCATCCATTGCCGAGTTGGCGAAGGGTGGTACATCAATGCTGGATACAATCGGCCTGGCCAGTATGCGCCCCAGGGCGGACCTGATGGCTAGCTGTTCTGTGGCTGTGATTGTATGTACAGCTTGCAGGATACGATCCCTGCCTTGTTCGACACTTAACAGTTTTTGTTCGGGGTTTGCGCAACAGTCGGTGACGATGGGGCTCATGCGGGCGCTCCGTTCGGAGTGGGTTCAGGATACTCGAGAATAAATTTTGCCGCATCCTGTGGCCGATTGAGGTTCGGCCGGGGCAGGGCGCTGATTTCTGTATCGGGGATTGAGGTTTGACTCGTCATGGATTAAGGCTATCTGACAGACTTGCAGTGTAACACGCCGCGTATCAGCAGGTTTATGGTAGGGTTAGTGTCAGTCAACAGGCAGGGTAGATGGGGTGGGTGGCACCAGAAAGCAGATTCCGCTGGCCGAACAGTGCAGTGAGGCTGATATCGCAACTATCGATCGATTTGCGGATGCCTTGTGGATGGAAAATGGCCTGAGTGAGAACACTCTGGCGGCTTACCGGCGTGATCTGTGCGGGTTTGCCGCCTGGCTTGCGGACAGGCAAGTGGCGCTGGCAGAGGCCAGTCCGGCTGAACTGCTGGGATTCCTGGCAAGCCAGTACCGGAGTGGCCGGGCGTTGCGCAGCAGTGCGCGCCTGTTGTCCAGTTTACGCCGCTTCTATCGTTATCTGGTTCGTGAAGGCCGTCGCAAGGATGATCCTACAGCTAATATCGATTCACCGAAGCTGGACCGTCCACTGCCACATACTTTGAGCGAATCGGAGGTCGAAGCGTTGCTGGCAGCACCGGAAACCTCGGCCGCTGTTGGTTTGCGTGACCGGGCCATGCTGGAGTTGCTGTACGCCAGTGGATTGCGCGTTTCGGAACTGGTGTCGCTGGATGTGGACCGGATAAACCTTGCCCAGGGCGTGGTGCGGGTGCTGGGCAAGGGTGATAAGGAACGCCTGGTCCCGGTGGGGGATGAGGCTGTGACATGGTTGCAACGTTATAGCAAGGAAGCGCGCCCGGAACTGTTGCGGGGGAAAATCAGCAACCGGCTGTTTGTTTCGCGCAAGTGCGGCAGTATTACGCGCCAGGCGTTCTGGTACCGGTTGCGTGAGTACGCACTTCGCAGCGGAATTCGCGGGCATTTGTCCCCGCACACCCTGCGTCATGCATTTGCAACACACCTGGTGAATCATGGTGCTGATTTACGTGTGGTACAGATGCTGCTGGGGCACAGTGACCTGTCGACTACCCAGATCTATACCCATGTGGCCAGAGAACGCCTCAGGCAGATCCACCGGGAACATCACCCCCGCGGTTGAATCTCGGGTAAACTAGCGAACTGAATGCCTGGATCAATGTCATAGTTCCGGGCAGTTATTCTTGTTATCTCAATCGGGAAGAACTACGTGACTTCAATTAAAACTCTAATTTTCATATGTTTGGCCTCATTGTTCCAGACGGCTGCGCTGGCAGATCGCGCGGCGGATGAGGCAACTATACGCAAGGCTCTGGGGAATATTGAACCGGATAGCATCGAGACGGCGCCGATCGCAGGGCTGTACGAAGTAGTGGTCGGGACACACGTGATCTATGTGAGCGCCGATGGCCGCTATATGTTGCAGGGCGAATTGATTGATGTAAAAAACCGGAAGAGCCTGACGGAACCGCGCCGCCGGGAAGCTATACGCGTGCTGCTGGATTCGGTCAGCGAAGATGACATGATTATATTCAAACCTGAAAAGGTGAAACACGTGGTTACCGTGTTTACCGATATTGATTGTGGTTACTGCCGCAAATTGCATAACGAAATGGATAATTATCTCGCAGAAGGTATCGAAGTGCGCTACATGATGTTCCCGCGCGCCGGCGCGGGTTCGGAATCCTACAAGAAGGCCGTTGCAGTTTGGTGTTCCGATGATCGTAACGCAGCTATGACCAACGCCAAAAATGGCAAGGCCCTGGACATGAAGACCTGCGAAAATCCTGTCAACCGGCACATGGACCTGGTGCAGCAGCTAGGTGCGCGCGGGACACCCTTTATCATTCTTGAATCTGGCGATACCCAGCCCGGCTATGTTCCCGCCAAACAGCTGGCCAGACTGCTTGACCAGATTGACTCGCAATAATTCGCAGCTTGTTTATTAGCATAGTGCTCTGTTAATAAGGGGTAGGTGTGCTGCCCGCAGGGATGCCTCATAAATTAGCTGAATCGGCCGCCATCCTGTTTTGCAGGCAGAGGAAGTTTCAATTATGGAACAAGTGATCCTGGATACTCACCAGAAGGCACTGGCAATCAATCTGGACGAAACGAAATACGGCACAATAGCCGAAATTGGCGCTGGCCAGGAAACTGCGCGCTGGTTTTTCCAGGTTGGCGGGGCAGCGGGTACTATCGCCAAAGCCATGTCGGCTTACGACATGAAATTCAGCGACTCCATATATGGCACCTGCAAACGCTATGTGAGCCGCGACCGTCTGGAGTCGATGCTGGACCACGAGTTTCGCTTGCTGAACGAGCGCCTCGGTGAAAGCCGTGGCAATGATTGTGCGTTCTTTGCGTTTGCCAACACCGTGGCGGCACGCAGCTTTATCCAGGAGCAGGATGGTCATGGCTGGTTGGGCATCTGTTTCCAGACCAGGCCTGGCGAAGCGGCATCACGGATCGATCTGCACGTGCAGCTGAAAGGGCAGGAAAACATACAGGACCAGGAAACACTCGGTCTGCTGGGGATTAACCTGATTTATGGTGCCCTTTACCACCACGACGATCCGGATACATTACTGACGTCCCTGCTTGATCAGCTGAGTACAGACCTGCTGGCGATCGATATGATCGACTTTTATGGTCCGGCTTTCACCAAAGTGGACAATCGTTTGATGGCTTTGCGACTGGTACAGCAGGGACTGTCCAGTGCGGCCATATTTCAGGCGGACGGCAAGGTTGTTCAGCCAGCAGATGTTTTGTACAAAAAGTCGGTGCTGGTTGAGCGCAGCCGTTTTCGTCCACCCACAAGATTAACGATTAATCTGCTCGACTGTGCCTACAAGGAATTCTGCAAGGATCTGAATGCCGACCCGGATGACGTCATCGTGCTCAGCGAAATGACCCTGCATAACCTTGGACAAGGCGACGAGATCGATGTGCAGGATTTTCTGGATCGTGCCGAAATCCTCTGCGCACTGGGCAAGCATGTCATGATTTCAGATTACGGCGAATTCTACCGGCTTGCACAGTACCTGTTTCGTTATACGAATATGCCAGTCGGGATCGCTCTGGGTGTGCCGACGCTTATACAGATTTTCGACGAAAAGTACTATCAGGGCCTGGAAGGAGGAATCCTGGAAGCTTTTGGCAGGCTGTTCAGAAATGACGTAAGTCTGTATGCGTGTCCCGCCCTTGACGAAAAAACAGGGGAGCTGATCACGATACACAACGTGGGCATTCCGGAGCATTTGCGCCATTTGTATCTTCATTTAATGGAAAACGGCTATATCAAGGAACTGGTTGCCGTTGACAAGGCACAGCTTTCCATTTTTTCCCATACCGTACTGGAAAAGATACGCAATGGGGATTCAGACTGGGAATCCATGGTACCGGAGAAGGTAGCAAAAATAATAAGGAACAAACGCCTTTTCGATTACCGGGGCTGAGCTTGCGCGGAAGTCCTGACTTTTTGTATTGACAGAAAACCATAGCAGCGGTCTCTTTATGCCCGGCGGTTTTACGGGTGCTGACCGCGACAGCTTGCCGTAACAATCGCGCCGGAGGACGGCGCTCCTGCAGTTCGATTCCTTTATTCCATGTTAACCAGCAGCCCGCCATCAGTCAGTAACAGGTAAGCCTTAACCGTGCGATCCGGCCATAGCTTTTGTACCCCTTCGCGGTAGAGGTCCAGCTGTGGTTTGTAATGCGAAACAAGCTTCTGTATTTGTGACGCATCGCCGGACCTGTGGGTTTTATAGTCCACCAGGTGAACACAGGTATCACTCACGATCAGACGGTCAATGATGCCGTAAACAGTCTGTTGACCATGTAGATACTGAATGGATACCTCGTTATAGGCCTTCATACCGGAAACCGGTTTGAACAGCCAGGCCAGATCTTTGCTGTCCAGCAGGTCTTCAACCTCGCCCCGGTAGCGCTGTAATTCAGGGTCATTTATGGCCAGACAGAATTCGCCCGCAAGCTGTTGAGCGATGTCCCGGCCGGCCTGCTCTTCCGTAGCAAGTTGCAGCATACGATGAATTATCAGTCCGCGTATACGGCCTCCCGGGCCGGCATGCCCGGATTCAAATTCTCCCACACTACGGCTGGGTGCGATCTCGCACCACATCGGCTGCACGGAAAACGGTTGGCTGAGGCGGGCATCGACGTTAAATTCAACTGCTTCCCTGTCGTCGCCGGAGCTTTTAACGGAAGGTTCATTAAATGTATGTATCCAGGGCTGATCGGGTACGGGATCATCACATAGTGCGTTGGCGATCTGTCCGTACCAGCCGGCTGAACTGCTTCTGGAAGAGGGCGCACATCCTGAAATGACCAGCATGTTTCTGGCACGGGTAAGGGCAACGTACAGCAGGTTTGCAGATTCCCGTTGTTCCTCCTGCTGTTCCAGCGCGTAGCGAGCGTTACTGATACTGTCGCGCAGTTTGCTGTTGCTCAACAACATGAAATCGTCCGGACGGTCAGACTCGGCCGGCCAGCGCACCAGCGTTTGACTACCAGGGGGGCTGCTGCCCCGACTGGTGCTGTCGGCCAGAAATACTACAGGTGCTTCGAGGCCCTTGGCAGCATGGATGGTCAGCAGGCAGACACGCTGGTTCTGGTCGGATTGAGGTGTTGCCTGATTCGGGCCTTCCTTTTCCAGGTTACGCAACTGGCGAACGCGATCCAGAAAACGCGGCAGGGTAGGATAACGGCCAGCATCCATTTCGAGTGCCAGTTCAATGAAACGAGTCAGGTTAGCCTGTACGCGCGCGACCTGGGTTGCGGGAAAAGCTGCCTGGTAACGCTTCAGCAGGTTGGATTCGTGGAAGATATGTTCCAGCAGGTCATGTATCGGGATATGACCGGCCAGCGATCGCCAGTTACCCAGCAGACGCTGTGCGCGTGACAGTGTGTGGTTTGCATCGAGCGTGCTGCAAACGCTATTGAGGCGATCGATCCAGGGGCCACCCGATGCGTGCGCCAGCAACACCAGGTCGTTGTCGCTGGCTGAAAACACGGGTGACCGTAATACCTGGGCCAGGGACAGGTTGTCCTGCGGTGTCATCAGTACAATAAGCAGGGCTTCCAGGTCGCGGATCTCCAGGCTTTGCAACAGGCTGCCGCGGTCCAGGCTCAGGTAGGGTATGTCACTATCGCGCAGCGCCGCCTCGTAGTCCGCGAGGTGGGTACGGGAACGCATCAGGATCAGGATATCGTTGTAGTCAGCGGTTTTCTCTGCAACCAGTTGCTGTATGCGCCGGGCGATGGCCTGTCCCTCCCGGTAGTAACGGCGATCAAGGGTTATTGTGCGGGGCTGTTGCAGTGGATTACGCAGACCCGGGGCATCAACTGCGGGTGTTTCAGGTTCTGCCTCGATTAACGGCCAGAGTTCCACCCGCCCCCAAAGATTCTGCTGGTGAGTCGAATGCGGCTTGAAGCCGGTTAGCAGGTGCTCCATCTCCGGGTGCTGGAAAATCCAGTTAACACAGTCGATGACAGCGGGGGAAGACCGCCAGGAGTGATCCAGATTAATACTGCCTGCGTTGATATGCTGCTGCATCCACTCCGATGCAATGTTAAGCAGGCGTGGATTACCGCGCCTGAACCGGTATATCGACTGCTTGGCATCGCCGACAATGAACAGGCTGCGCATGCGCTCGCTACCGGCGGCCATTTCTTCCAGCAATGGCAGTATCAAGCGCCACTGGGTCGGGTTGGTGTCCTGGAATTCATCGATCAACAAATGGTCAATACGCTGGTCCAGCTTGTACTGTATCCAGTGGGCGTGCTCGGGATGGTTGAGTAAGCAGTAGGCGTTCCATTCGAGGTCGGCAAAATCAAGCAGGCGCCGTTCGCGCTTAATGCGCTGGTAGTGCTCCAGCATGCGTTGGCCGGCCCGGTACCAGGCTGTATTGACCTGCAGGGTGCGTTGACGGTTCTGGTGTTCGATGACCTCTTCCAGCTGTTCACAGAACCACTCGTGCAGCTCCAGGAAGCGTTCCTCACCGCTTTCACCCATGGATTTGCACTGGGCCTTCGTCGCAGAGCGTTTACGGCGGTCACCGCCCGTAGTGAAAAACACCGGGTGTACGTTCTGGACGGCTGTTTCAGTATCCTCAAGGTTTTCCAGTATGCCCTCAATTGATGCAATGGTTTTCAGATTGGTTTGCGTAGTGTGGCGTCCCAACAGGCTGGCAAACTCGCCAAGCCTGTCACGCGTTTGGCTGTTCCAGAAGGATTCAGCGGCTGAAGTCTGTTGATCCAGCTCCAGTCGCTGGCGCAGGTATGTTGCTGCTGTAGCCGCGGGGTCTTTGCTCTGTTGCGTGAATGCCCACCAGTCACTACGGTGTTGGACAAAGGTAAACAGGGCACCCTGCGTGTTGTGCAGTCCGTTGAGTGAAGCAAACAGGATATCCAGTGCTTGCGCCAGGAGTTTATCTGGTTCGGCAGTGGCTTCGGCGAACAGAGCATCCCAACTCTCGGTGACTAACAGCCCGGTTTGTTCGGCAAGCTCGAATCCGGGTGGCAATCCGGCTTCAAGAGGGAAACGCTGCAACAACTCCTGGCAGAAGCTGTGGAAGGTTGTCGAACGCAGACTCTGTTCACTTCTCAAGGTGGATTCGAACAGCTTGCGCGCCTGCTGGCGTAGCGCGGGGGTTGGTGATTCACCGATGCCTGTCAGCGCCAGGTCCAGTTGCTGATTGTCAGCCTCCAGCAATTCCCTCAGGCGCTGGTTCAGACGCTGCTGCATTTCCCCGGCGGCCTTGCGGGTGAAGGTGATGGCGAGAATGCTGTCGAGCCGGGCGCCATGCAGTAACAGGCGTGTAAGCCGGGCGACCAGCTGCCACGTTTTTCCGGTGCCGGCCGAGGCGAGTACACTGAAACTCCGGTCAGGTTGTGTCGCGAGCGGGGTGTCAGTCATCGTCACTGTCTCCGTGCACCCACATGTCGCGACGGCAGATTCCGGTAAATTCGCAGTACCCGCACACCTTCGGATCACCCCAGGCAGGCAATGCAGCGCTTTCCTGCAGTGCTGCATCAAGCTGCGTCAACCGCTGTCCGACATCATGCAGCAGTTGTTGCAGTTGCTCGCCTTCGGCACAGGCATGCGGTTTCGCCTGGTCTTTGGTGAATTCGAGATAGTCAATCCGGGTGACGGGTTCGTCGAGCAACAGCGCATAGCTTGGCAATTGCACGGCCTCACCGCTGAGGACATCATCGGTTCTGGGTGGTTTACCGGTTTTGTAGTCGACAATGGCAGTGCAGCCGGATGCATGATCGACACGGTCGATGCGGCCACGAATCCGCAGGTGTGGACTGACGTTTCGTTCAGCACTGAACTCGACATTGTGCAGCTTCCATTCGCGCTGGCGCCGGATTTCCCAATCAAGGTAATCCGGCAACACCGTTAACCATTGCTTAAGCCAGCTGCGTGCCTGGAAATTATCCTTAACGGCTTCCCTGAAAATCGCACGGCTGATCTTCTCCAGCAACCGCGTTGCCTGATCGCGCTGTGATTCATCCAGTTCGCCCGACCAGGGTCCGGGCAGCCATGCCACGTCGCTGTGAAAGGCCTGCACGATACTGTGTACCAGGGAACCGTAATCGCTCTTGCTGAGTGCCTCACGTATTTCATCCTGTGGTTTAAGGCCCAGGGTATCAGCGGAAAAATACCGGTAGGGACAGTCGATGAGCCGCTGATGGGTGTAGACAGACCAGGTGCCGGGCTGCATGGACGCAGCTGTCCGCGGGGCAGGAGTCGTCTGTAATTTCGGCAAGTCAGCCGTGTCAGGAGAAACGGGGTATGCGTTCGGCTGTATAAGCAGATAACCGAGTTCAGTGTCATCCAGCCTGGATTGATACGCATTGTGGTAGAACACTTCCAGCAATTCCAGCCACGGGCTGATACTGACGGGTTCACCTTCACGTTCAGTGTGACAGGTAAGCAGCACCTGTTCCGCACTGTGCAATACGCGGCAGAAATGGTGCAGTTTCACTGCAACGCTCTGCGACCAGGTAGGTAGCCCCAGTGCGGAGCGTACGCGTTGGTTGAAGAATGCGAGATTCGCCGGGGACCCCGGCATGTAGTTGCGGCTGCAGCCGGCAACAATGGTCGCTGCAAAACGCTGCAGGCGACTTTGCTCCAGCGTCAGTAGCCGTACCGGACTGGAGGATGGAGGTAAGCGGAAGGTGGTACGCTCCAGATTGCGTCCCAGCCAGTTGCGGAATTCAGACCACTCGAGTGGCACACTGGAATAACCGGCAGCCTGCTGTAACTCTTGCAGGACTTCCAACAGGCGCTGTCCGGCCAGATCGCCTGCGAGGCACTGCCAGGCGCCGAGTTCCCGCAGGCTTTCATGTAGTGCGGCGAGGTAGTCGTTTGCAGGGTGTGGCCCGTCGAGTAGCGATACGAGCGGACTGGCGGCATGATCAATAACGTTCAGCATCTGGTGCACAGCCTGCTGCATGGGTTTTGACCAGTCGGGCAGGCGTTCGCTGCGTCGGTCCAGGTGGTGCCTGTAACGGTCCAGCCCACGGGCGATATTCTCGTGCAGGATGATGTCCTGCTCAAGACGACGCACGTGGGCCAGATGCTCATCGCGTTCAGTAAAGCAGACAAAGGGTGATTTCAGAACGTCCAGCAGTGGTCCACAGGCAAAGTCTTCCTCTATGGTTTCCAGCCAGCGCTCCAGAGTGGCCGCGGCACTGGTGGTGGACAGGGCCCAGCCACCGCTGTCGTCGAGTTCAATCTGTGAGGCTTCCAGCATGGCGCGGACGCGGCGTGCCAGGCGCCGGTCTTCGGTGACGATAGCGATGGGCTGGATATCATCCAGTAACCAGCGCCGTACCTGCAGGGCGACGGCCTGCGCTTCCTGCTCCGGGTCGTTTGCCCTGAAGGTTTTTAACTGCGGGCCTATGGTGTCCTGTGGGTGCTGCCTGGCAAAGTCATGGGCCCGCTGTTGCAAATTGTCCGGGGAGGTATCAAACAACGCACTGATGAAGTTATCCAGATCGTTACTGATCAAGCCGGTGGTTGGTGGTGGTTCCATCCCCAGTTGATCGAGCATGTCTTTGAGTGGTCTGTCCGGGTGATACCCGTCCTGCTGCCCTCCACCGTGCAACAGCAGATGCGCTTTCCCACGATCAAGCAGGTTACGTAGCCAGTGTATTTCCCCAGGGGAGAATTCTGTATGGCCGATCAGCCACAGCTCGCTCGCAGCGGGATTTTGCAGATGGTTTGCAAGCCGCTGGCAGTTGGCAGTCGCCGGGTCCAGCAGTTTTTCGTCTGCCAGCTGTTGCTTCCAGGCATGCCACAGAGTGTGCAGCATATAGGCTTCCTGTTGCAGCGAAGCTGATGGTTCAGACACGGCGTAACAGTTTTTCAGCCGGCTATGGAACTGTTCAAAATCTTCTGGAATTTCGAACGCGTTACGGGTCAGTTCATCAAACAGAGTCAGCAACTGGCCAGCCAGTTGCCAGGGATCTGTTGCGGCATAAATCCGCGCCGCACTGCGCAATGCATCGGCCAGTACCAGTTCCCGGGCAGGCTGGCTCAGGATGGTTTCCGATACAGTGCCCAGGCGTGACAGCCATGCGTCCAGGCGATCAATAGAAGGCCCCAGCAGCGCCTGAAAGCCTCTTTGCCCGGCCTGTCTGAGCAGCTCTGCGCGCAGCTGTGCGATGCACTGGTCTGATGCGATCAGTATCTGGCACTGGCTCAGGTCTGGCAGGTATGCCTGATAGTGGTCGAGGATCTGTCGCGCCGCAACTGCGAGCGGATCCTGGCTGAATGGGACCAGGGTCAGCAGGGGCTAGTACTCCTTCAAGGTGATATTCATGGATTCAGCAAATCGAGAAGCGGTCAGATACAAGGCGCTTGCCCGCCGGGGTAGCCATTCTACCTCAAGGGCAAGCAAGGCCGCAGGTGGCCGCTTATCGACTTGCCCGGAGGGAGCCACCGAGCCGCGCCATTGCCGCGTTGCAGCTCTTGACAAGGGTCCTGCCATTGCCTGCGAGCTGCGCCTTGCACTGACACGGCTCGGTGGCTCGGAATCCATGAATATCGCCTTGAAGGAGTACTATCGCTCCAGGAGTTCGCGCTTGCCTTCCTTGCCATTCCACTCATCGGCGTCGGCAGGTGGATCTTTCTGCTGCGTTATCACCGGCCAGTTCTGAGCCAGTTCTTCGTTGAGGGCCAGAAAGTCCTCCTGGCCAGCCGGGAGGTCATCCTCGGGAAAAATTGCTTCTGCCGGACACTCCGGCTCGCACAGGGTACAGTCAATACATTCTTCGGGGTCGATCACAAGAAAATTGGGGCCTTCATGGAAACAGTCAACCGGGCAGACTTCCACGCAGTCCGTGTATTTGCACTTGATACAATTTTCACCCACCACGAAGGTCATGTCAGACTCCTGATTGCACAGGCGCCCATAATACACGGATTGCGTCGGGTGGTGCAGGTGAAATGGTTCAGGGGCAGACGCTTTTCAGCTGTGCGGAGGGCTGCGCGACTTCAATACAGTTACGACCGTTTTCCTTGGCCCTGTACAGCATCTTGTCGGCAGCCTCAACCAGCTCGTCAGTGCTGGAGTCTTCTCGCGGACACAGTGTGGCGACGCCGATGCTCAGTGTGACATGATCAGCTGAATCAGAGTTCTTGTGCGGGATTCTCAGATTGTCAATATTCTTAAGCATTTTTTCTGCCACCGCCAGTGCGCCTTCACTGGTGGTATCGGGGAGGATCATGACAAATTCCTCACCCCCGTAGCGACTGACCAGGTCAGCAGGACGGTGTACGGTTTTCTGCAGGCTGCCGGCGATTCTCTTTAGACAGTCATCACCGGCCTGGTGGCCATAGCT
>Ga0316194_10000762_pt1 | contig 21716 bp, 19 predicted proteins | sample CroRivsedime1_MG_FD_204936 | JGI IMG/M metagenome (GOLD analysis project Ga0316194, IMG submission 204936) | Coastal sediment microbial communities from Maine, United States - Cross River sediment 1 | ecosystem: Environmental > Aquatic > Marine > Coastal > Sediment | place: USA: Maine...
GCGCTGGGAACGGTTTGACGGCCTGACCGGGCAGCCGGTGCGTATCATGCACGGCAAGCGATCGATCGACGGTATTTATCGTGGCATCACACCCTCCGGTGGCATGGTCCTGGAAGAGGCCTCGGGTCGTAGCGAGTACCATGCCGGCGAGGTGAGTCTGCGTAAGGACGGCGACCTATGACCGTACTGCTGATGGACCTGGGAAACACGCGCTGGAAGATGGCGCTTGCAGAGGGTGCTGAGATCGCTCAGTTGGTGAGCGGTGCAAACGACGATCAAGAGGGCCTTCGTACAGCCGCCGTGCATGCAGCCACTGGCCAGGTCGACGGCGTCTGGCTCGCCAGCGTCGTCGATGCGGACGCCACGCGTTTTGCGATATCGACCCTGCAGGAATGCCTCGGTGTTGCGCCCCGACAGGTGCGGGCGACCGACCCAATGCCTGATCTCGTGTCCGGATATCGCAAGCCTGAACAGCTCGGAATCGATCGCCTGCTGGCAATGGTTGCCGCACGAGCGCAGTCGGCGCAGCCTCTATGCGTCATCGATGCAGGTACCGCGGTAACGATCGACTTTGTCGATCCAGGCGGCCAGCACCGGGGCGGCTTTATTCTCCCCGGCAGGCTCATGTTCAGGGAATGCCTGCTGGCGAATACTTCGATTCCACGTGATCAGGAAGTGGATGCAAATGCCGTCCTTGGGCGCGATACGGCCACCGCTGTCGCACTTGCAGCCCGCTATGCAGTCGCCGGGATCGTCGAGCGTTTCGTCGCGGGGCCGCATGCCCTTTTTCCGGGGCTTGAGGTGCGCTGCTTTGTCGGAGGCGGCGATGCCGATCACTTAATGGACCTGCTGCCCGGGCCATGCACTAAACTGGACGACCTGGTTTTGCGAGGGCTTGCCGTGATAGCGGCGGGCGGAGAGTCTTAGTGCGCTGGTTCATTGTTTTTCTGATCGTCGCCAACGTCATTCTTTTCTTCTGGGTTCAACAGCAGTCCAGACCCCTGCCGGGGGAGGCCTCGCTCCCACCGCCGGATGTCGGCCGACTGCGTCTGCTGACTGAGTTGGAAAAGGAGCCGGCCATTGTCGATGCCGATGGGCCTGAACCGGCTCGTGTCGAAGAAATGCCAGTGGAACCACCCTTAGCTGCCGTGACCGAAGATCAGTCTCAACCGGTCCATGTCGAGGAGGCGCTGCAGTCGTCTCTGGATGTCGGTGGCTATCAGGCGTCCAGTGAAAACTCGTTGCCGGAAAGCGAGCCGGTAACTGACATTCAGCCGGTTGATGTCACTTCGTTTATCCCCGAAGTGAATCAATCGCTTGGCGCAGAATCCGAAGACCTGGCCCTTGAGGCCCCGACTGGGATCGATGAGTCGGTTGAGCAGGCCTTGGAGGAATCGGTTGAGACGCCGGTTCGGGAGCCCGGCTTGTCAGTACCTGAACTGGCGGCGGAGGCTGCAGTTGACGAACCGGCCGCGGTCGAATCGGTACAGACAGTCTGCGCCAGGGTCGGGCCTTTCGAGCCGGACGATGCAGACAAGCTGACCTCCGGACTACCCGCAACTGTGACGCTGCTGTCAGACGTGACCGAAGAGTATGCCAGCGTAGACAGGTACTATGTCCTTATCCCGCCGCTGCCATCGCGCGCTGAGGGTTATCAGAAACTCAAGGAGCTGGCGGACGCCGGTATTACCGATACCTGGCTGTTCCCTTCCGGCGAATACCGCAATGCGATTTCGCTCGGGTTTTTCAGCCGGGAGGCGGGTGCAAAGCGCCATGCTGCCAATGTCGCTGGAAAGGGTTTCAACACCGAGGTGAAAGAGAAGACCTCGGTGCGGCAACGCCGCTGGCTTTTGTTGATGAGCAATGACGGGCGTGATCTCGGTCCAGGTCTGTCGCTTCCCGCCGGCGTTGCCGCCGAGCAGCAGGCGTGCCCCTGAGCAGGCGGTTTGTGGCGCGCTATGTGCGGTGCCGGTGGTTTTTGCTAGAATCATTGCCCCACCGCATCTGCGGTCAGTTTTCAGGCTGGCGTAGCTCAGCAGGTAGAGCAGCTGATTTGTAATCAGCCGGTCGGGGGTTCGACTCCTCTCGCCAGCTCCATTTTCTTGCGGGATCGCGGGATCATAGGCCTAACCCTGCAATTTTCGTGGGGTTGAGTGCTTAAGGGTCCTTATCATTCGTATATCGCAGCATGGCTGCAGCAGATCTGAATTAGTCAGGAGTAGTGAGATGAGTGTCGAGATTCCAGAGCGCGACGGTGATGGTTATCTGTTGAGCATGTCCGACTGGACGCCGGAGATCGGGCGCGCCATGGCCGAGGCCGACGACGTCGAGTTGGACGACGTCAAGTGGGAACAGATACTGAAGGCGCGCGAATACTATGAGGACGAGAACGTCGTTCCGCCGATTCGCAAGTTCGCCAAGTACATCGGTCAGGACCAGAAAGTCATCTTCAAGATGTGGAAGACCGGTCCAATGAAGCCGATTACCAAATACGGCGGTCTGCCGAAGCCGACCGGCTGCGTCTGACCTGTTCCACCCGAAACTGTCCCGGCCACCGAGGCGGTGTCGGGAGCGGAAAAGCCGCGATTCCTCGAGGGTTCGCGGCTTTTTTGCGCCATGATGTTCAGCCGATCCAAAGTTCAAGAATCGTTCCCTTCCTGCCGATAGCCCTTTCACCTTGAGGAAGCTAAACACGGTCAGCTTGTGCATGAAGGATTCGTCTTCAAATGGGGCTTGATAACAAGTACTGGATTTCCGGCATATTCGGCAGCTTGATCGTCGCCGCGATGGCTGCATCCACCGGAGAGTCCATTCCAGCCTGGATCTGGCCCTTGCTGGGTGCAGGGGTCTGGTTGCTGGTCGTCAGGCTCGCGGCCGGGAGCGCGCCTCGCGTGAGAGATCCCGGTGAAAAAGTGATCGCCGGCCGGGAAGTTGAACAGGCCGTCACAGGTTTGATGGCCTGTGTCGAGATGCAGCTATCCGCCAGGTTGGATCAGATGAACGCCGAACTCGCATCTATTCAGCGGCTTGTCAGTGACGCCGCTGCGAGCGTAAGGGATGCGTTCGACGGGATTGGTGGTCGTTCCGCGCAACAGGTTCAGCTGGTTGCGGAATTGACGTCGAAGATGCGGGAACCGCCAGCCGGTGAACCCGGCTTGGCGCGGGTTGCCGAAAAGACAGATGAGGTACTGGGTCGTTTCGTCGACTACGTCGTGGATACGAGTTCCAACAGCGTGGCGATCGTCGAGCGTATCGACGAAATGGTCAACCATATGAACCATGCCGACGAGCTCCTGGGTGACGTCAAAGTGATCGCAGACCAGACGAATCTGCTGGCGTTGAATGCCGCGATCGAGGCGGCCCGTGCCGGTGACGCGGGACGTGGTTTTGCGGTTGTAGCGGATGAGGTAAGAAAGCTCTCGAAACGCTCGGATCGTTTCAACGATGAAATCCGCCTGGTTATTGGCGAGTCGATCAAGGCTATCCACAGTGCCCGCCAGGCAATGGCCAGGCTGGCTTCCCAGGACGTGACTACTGCAATGCAGGCCAAGGCCCGAGTGAGTTCCGTGCTGGAGAAGCTGACGGCGGAAAATCTGTCCTTGGGAGACCAGCTCGAGTCTGTGTCTGTCTTCAATGGTGAAATTATCGGCCTGGTAGGAGAGGCCGCGGATGCCTTGCCGTTCGAAGACATCGATTACCAGCTTGCTGTCTGCTCAGAGCGCCACATCGACCCCATCCACGCGCTGGTCAAGAGTCTGCGCAATGGGGTGACGGAACTGAGCCTCGTTGAGCAGATCGCCCCACACGAGTTTGTCCGCGCATTGAACCATCTGCAGTCAGAGCTCAATCGTCTGCCTGGACCAGGTGCGGCCGTTGGTTCTAAAACCGCTTACTCGGAAAAGGAACGCCGAAAGCGGAAGTAGAACCGAATTATTGCGAAAGGGCGCAGAGGCCACGCCTGCGAAAGGGAGCAGGGTGCCGACGGCCAAGGTAACAGGTGAGACATGTCGATAACGAGTTCAGAATCCAGTGACGGCAAGGTAGTGACCATCAGTGTCGATGGTCGTTTCGATTCCGCCGTGCATCAGCAGTTCATGCTGGCGTTTAAGGACCATCCCCGCGGCGAGAAGGAGTTCGTGGTGGACCTCGGGAATGCGGAATATATGGACAGTTCCGCGTTAGGCATGCTTCTTCAGTTACGTGACCATGGCGCGCAGTCGGGCGAGGTCAAACTGGTCAACGGCAATAATGGGATACGTGAGATTTTGCACATCGCCAAATTTGACAAGCTGTTCAAGGTTGCATGAACGCGGCTGTTGCTGCGGCACGACATGTTCGACCGACCGCCTCTCACGGGCTCTCGGGACATTTGACCCCCCGGATGCGCGGCTGCTGTAATCTGCCGCTCAACCACCAGACAAAAGGGTAACCGCGTGATCAAACTGCAACCCGTCATCCTCTCCGGTGGTTCCGGCACCCGATTATGGCCGCTTTCGCGTCGTGCCTTTCCGAAGCAGTTTCTCGCGCTGGTGGACGACGACTCGCTGCTGCAGTCGACTGCGGCGCGAATGGACAGTCTTGGCCATGCGGCAGATCTGCTGTCACCACTGATCGTCTGCAACGAGGCGCACCGTTTCCTGGTCGCCGAGCAGTTGCGCGCCAGCGGCCACGCTGCGCGGAACATCATTCTTGAGCCGGTTGGTCGCAACACGGCACCCGCACTGACCCTGGCGGCACTTGATGCGGAAGAAGAAGATCCCGTTTTGATCGTCATGCCGGCCGACCACGTGGTGAAAGACGCTGAGGCCTTTGCGCGTGCGGTGTCCGCCGGCCTGGTGCACGCGGGTGCCGGTAAAGTCGTCACCTTCGGCATCGTTCCCGATTCACCTCAGACAGGGTTTGGTTATATCCGTGCCGGTTCGGCCGTGGATGGTGAGTGCTACAAGCTCGATGCCTTCGTCGAGAAACCTGACCGCGCGACGGCGGAGACCTATCTCGCGGGTGGCGACTATTTCTGGAACAGCGGGATGTTTCTCTTGCGCGCCCGGCGCTGGCTGGAACTGATCGAACGGTTCCGTCCCGATATCGCCAAGGCCGTGAGACGCGCGCATGCAGGTGGGCATGGGGATCTGGACTTTTTCCGGGTGGATGAGGGTGCATTTGCCGCCTCGCCTGCGGATTCCATCGATTACTCCGTGATGGAACCTTTATCGGAAGAGGGAGGTGAATGCCTGGTCGTGCCGTTGGATGCCGGTTGGTCTGATATTGGTGCCTGGGATGCGCTTTGGGCTGTATCGGAGCGGGACGAGTCCGGCAACGCCTGTCATGGTGACGTGATGGCCTTCGATGCACACGATAATGTTCTGCATGCGCAGCACAGGATTCTGGCCGCTATCGGGGTTGATGACCTGGTGGTGGTCGAGACCTCGGACGCCGTTCTGGTGGCGCACAAGGACCATGCGCAGGACGTGAAAAGGGTCACCGAGCACCTGGATGCGCAAGGGCGTGGCGAGAGTGAGTTTCATCGCTGCGTGCACCGGCCCTGGGGTACTTTCGAGGGTATGGACCAGGGTGAGCGCTTTCAGGTCAAACGCCTGACCGTCAAACCGGGTGCAACCCTGTCCCTGCAGATGCACCATCATCGCGCGGAGCATTGGATCGTGGTCAGCGGCACGGCACGGGTTACTTGCGACGAAAAGGAGTTTCTGCTGTCCGAGAACCAGTCCACCTATATCCCGATCGGCATGCGCCACCGTCTCGAAAACCCAGGCTCCATCCCGCTCGAGATTATCGAGGTCCAATCCGGTTCTTATCTCGGCGAAGACGATATCGTGCGTTTCGAGGACATTTACAACCGTGCGGGCAAGACCGACTGATCGACAACCCCCCCCACCGCCCCGGATGAGTCCCAGGCTGGTTCTCGCTGGCGCGCATTTCGGCTATCCTTGCCGGCCTTTTTCGATGGGTTCGCAAGCGGAGCAATGCCATGGGTTTCAAGTGCGGTATCGTGGGGTTGCCGAATGTGGGCAAATCCACCCTGTTCAATGCCTTGACCAAGGCCACCATTGCGGCCGAGAACTATCCGTTCTGCACCATCGATCCGAATGTCGGCGTCGTACCTCTGCCCGACAAGCGCCTGGAGATACTGGCCGACATCGTCAAGCCACAGAACGTGGTCCCCACGACCATGCAGTTTGTGGATATTGCGGGCCTGGTGGCGGGAGCCTCCAAGGGCGAGGGCCTGGGCAACAAGTTTCTGGCCAATATCCGCGAGACCGATGCGATTGCCCAGGTCGTGCGCTGTTTCGAGAACGATGACATCGTACATGTCGCGGGCAAGGTCGATCCGTTGTCGGATATCGAGGTCATCAATACCGAGCTTGCCCTGGCCGACCTGGAGTCGGTGGAAAAGGCCTTGCAGAAGGCCGAGAAACTGGTCAAGACCGGGGACAAAAAGGTGCTTGCCAGGCGGGATGTGCTCGAACGGGTTCGCGCTCAGCTCGACCAGGCCTTGCCCGTGCGTTCGATGGCGCTCAGCGATGACGAGTTGCTCGAACTGCGTGATCTGCACCTGCTGACCGTCAAGCGCACGCTTTACATCGCCAATGTCAACGATGACGGCTTCGAGAACAACCCCTACCTGGACGCGGTGCGCTCCCATGCAGAGTCGGAAGGGGCCGAGGTCGTGCCCGTGTGCGCGGCGATCGAGGCGGAGCTTGCCGAGCTCGAAGACGAGGACAAGGCCGAATTCCTGGCCGAGATGGGACTGGAGGAGCCCGGACTGGACAGGGTGGTCCGCGCCGGCTACCAGCTGTTGCATCTGCAGACCTACTTCACCGCCGGGGTAAAAGAGGTTCGGGCCTGGACGGTGGCTGTCGGTGCAACCGCACCTCAGGCCGCCGCCGTTATTCATACCGATTTCGAGCGTGGTTTCATCCGTGCCGAGGTCATTGCCTATGATGATTTCGTTGCGTGCAAAGGTGAACAGGGGGCCCGGGAGGCCGGCAAACTGCGGCTTGAGGGCAAGGACTACGTTGTGCAGGACGGCGATGTCATCCATTTCCGGTTCAACGTTTGACAGCCGGTTTCGTTGACAATTTGCGCATCCAGCCGCTATAGTTTCGCGCCTTATTTGGCAAGGTAGCTCAGCTGGTTAGAGCACCGCACTCATAATGCGGGGGTCGGCAGTTCAAGTCTGCCCCTTGCTACCATTTCGTTGAAGACCGGGGCCGTTCTGGCCCCGTTTTTTTGCACCGGGCCCGGTCGGTCATCGCAGGCTGTGACAGGAGTCGCAGTATGGAACGGTCGGGCCATAGGATGCCCATTCCGACGGTGCTTTATCCCAATGCTCAATGAAACTTTTTGCCGATTGCGTGGGTCTCATTTTGCAGGGGCAAGATGCCCCGCAACGAACACATGTTCGTTGAGACTCCCCTTGGTGATTGGCTGATGCCCTTTTTGAGGGCATCGGCCTTCTTTTTTTGCCCGAGATTGGTGCGTTTTCCCGCCTAAGTGCTCCATTCTGGTGCGTTCCCGCTTTCCTGTCCCCTTGGCTGCGCGCCGACCCCATGCATAATCAATTACTTATGCGGTGGCATGTTTGGTGCATGCGCTTGCGGAGTCAAATTCGCTCGCGTACCGAAAGATCACCAGGATGAGGCAAGAGATGAAGAAAGCTACCGCGATCAGTCCGTCAGTTTTGATAGCGTCCTTGCTGATGCTACCGGGATTCGTCCAGGCCGAAGAGGCTGCCGTCAGCGGCGCCAATACGGCCTGGATCCTGACCTCTACAGCATTGGTCCTGTTTATGACCCTGCCAGGCCTGGCCCTGTTCTACGGTGGTCTGGTGCGCAGCAAGAACGTGCTGTCGGTCCTGATGCAGTGTTTTTCGATTGCCGGTGTCGTGTCGGTCCTCTGGCTGGTTGCCGGTTACAGCCTGGCGTTCGGCGAGGGCAATGCCTGGATCGGTGACTTCAGCAAGGTCATGCTGGCCGGTGTGGGGCGTGAATCCCTGTCGGGTGATATCCCGGAGTCACTGTTCATGCTGTTTCAGATGACTTTTGCAATCATTACGCCCGCGCTGATCATCGGTGCATTCGCCGAACGCATGAAGTTTTCCGCCATGCTCTTGTTCAGTGCATTGTGGCTGATGCTGGTCTATGTACCGGTGACCCACTGGGTATGGGGTGGCGGCTGGCTGGGTGAGATGGGTCTGTACGACTTCGCCGGTGGTACCGTCGTTCACATAACGGCTGGTGTTGCGGCCCTGGTGGCGGCGCTTGTGCTGGGGCCACGGCGTGGCTTCCCGGAAGTGGCGATGCCACCACATAACATGACCATGACGGTGATGGGCGCGGGCATGTTGTGGGTCGGTTGGTTTGGCTTCAATGGTGGTAGCGCGCTTGCCGCCAACGGCGATGCAGCGATGGCGATGTTGGTCACCCATATCTCCGCCGCCACTGGGGCGATGCTGTGGATGATCATGGAATGGCTCAAGTTCGGCAAGCCAAGTGCGTTGGGCGCGGTTACAGGCATGGTGGCGGGCCTGGGCACCATCACGCCTGCCTCGGGATTCGTCGGTCCGGGCGGTGCCCTGGTTATCGGTATTCTGGCCGGCTTCATCTGCTTCAACGCCACCATGTATATGAAGCGCGTGTTGAAGATCGATGATTCGCTCGATGTGTTCCCCGTTCACGGTGTGGGTGGCATGCTGGGTACCTTGATGGCCGGCATATTTTCGGCCACCGGTCTGGGTGTGTTCAGCGGTTACGGCTTTGCCGACGGCATCAGCAGCATGGGTGGGCAAGTCTACGTTCAACTGATCGGCGTTGTGGCCACCGTCGTCTTCACCGCCGTGGTCACCTACGTCATCCTCAAGCTGGTTGGTGCCCTGCTGGGGCTTCGCGTGGACGAGGATCAGGAGACTGAAGGGCTCGACATCGCGCTGCACGAAGAGCGTGGCTACGATATCCGCTGAGGGGCTTTGCTGATTGGCAAAAGCGGGGCGGATTGACGCCCCGCTTTTGTTTTTCGCACCAATGAAAAAGCAGCCGCGAGGGCTGCTTTTCTGAATTTGGTCGGAGTGAGAGGATTCGAACCTCCGACCCCCGCCTCCCGAAGGCGGTGCTCTACCAAGCTGAGCTACACTCCGCAGTGAATCGCGTATCAGAAAGAACGGCTGACCGAGAAATCTGCAACTGCCGCGAGGGCTTTGCGGAAAGCTGATTCGGGGAGAACGTCGAGGGCCGCTTTGGCCTGTGCCGCCTCGTCTGCCGCGAGCCGCGCAGTGTAAGCGATCGCATCGGTCGATTCAATCGCCTGGATAACATCATCGATGCGGTCGCAGCCACCTTTTTCGATAACTGCGCGCAGCATGTCGCGGGTCCCGGGTTCACTGAGTTCGATCGCCCTTATCAGGGGTAGCGTCGGTTTTCCCTCAGCCAGATCGTCGCCCAGATTCTTGCCAATATCCTGCCCGGATGAGCCGTAATCCAGCGCATCGTCGATCATCTGGAACGCCATGCCCAGATGCAGTCCATAGGCCGCCAGACCTGCCTCGGCCTCGGGGCCGCTGTCGCTGACGATGGCGCCGAGGCGGGCGCCGGCCTCGAACAGGGTGGCGGTCTTACGCAGGATGACCTCGCGGTAACGGCTCTCATCGGTATCCGGGTCGTTGCAGTTCAGGAGTTGCAGCACCTCGCCTTCGGCGATGCGATTGGTTGCGTGCGATAGAACCTCCATCACCCGCATGGCATCCACCGCGACCATCATCTCGAAGGAACGGGAATACAGAAAATCGCCAACCAGCACGCTGGCGGCATTACCCCATACGGCATTCGCAGTGTCGCGGTTGCGGCGCTGATCGGAGTCATCCACCACGTCGTCGTGCAGCAGCGTGGCGGTATGGATGAACTCGACGATTGCGGCGAGGTCAATGTGAGTGGTGCCTTCGTAGCCCATCGCGCGGGCGGCCAGCAGCACGATCATCGGGCGCAGGCGTTTGCCGCCGCTATTGACGATGTAGTGCCCGACCTGGTTGATCAGGACCACGTCGGATCTGAGTCTGTCGAGTATCAGGGCGTCGGTCGCCTTGAGGTCATCCTCGATCAGCTCGCGTATGCTGGAAAACTCCATAAGGGCGGGATTTCTGGGCAAAAACTGCCGCGCATCCTATGGAAGCGCCTTTCGCCCTGTCAAGCTGCGCGACGATCCTTGCGGTCCGCAGCGCCGTATGCTGGTTGCAGTTGACGGCAAGTGTCCGGATCTATAGAATTTCGCCTCTTTCCGCCGGCACCCGTTGTCGGTGAGCCGTTTCAGATCCAGGGAGATTCGCGGTCATGTACGCCGTTATCCAGACCGGGGGCAAGCAATATCGGGTTGCCCAGGGTTCAACCCTAAAAGTAGAGAAAATCGAAGCCGAGGAAGGCGCCAGCGTCGAACTGGACAAGGTTCTGATGGTTGCCGACGGTGATGACGTCAAGGTCGGCGCACCCTACGTGGACGGTGGCAAGGTCACTGCGACGGTAAAGTCGCACGGACGTGGCAAGAAGGTCATGATCGTGAAGTTCCGGCGGCGCAAGCACCACATGAAGCGCCAGGGTCATCGCCAAGCCTTCACCGAGATCGAAGTTACCGGCATCAGCGCCGGTTGAGGGAGAATCCAGCATGGCACATAAAAAAGCAGGCGGCAGTTCCAAGAACGGTCGCGATTCAGAATCCAAACGCCTTGGCGTCAAGGTTTTCGGCGGCCAGTCGATCAGCGCCGGTGGCATCATCATTCGCCAGCGCGGCACGCGCGTGCACCCGGGTGTGAACGTTGGTGTCGGCAGGGATCACACCTTGTTTGCGAAATCAGACGGTGTGGTACGTTTCGAGACCAAGGGCTCGAACAGCCGTAAGTTCGTGAGCGTCGATCCGGCCTGATCCGTCAGCGAACCAAACCGCAATGTTAAAAAGGCCTCGTCGCTCGACGGGGCTTTTTTCGTTGCGGCACGGGAAATGCCGGCGTTGCGGGTTTGGGGTGAATAACGATGAAGTTTGTCGATGAGGCAGTGATCAAGGTGGAGGCGGGTGACGGCGGCAACGGCTGCGTCAGTTTTCGTCGTGAGAAATATATTCCCAGAGGCGGCCCCGATGGTGGTGACGGCGGCGATGGCGGTCATGTCTACCTGGTTGCCGACAGCGGACTCAACACCCTGGTGGATTTCCGCCACAAACGGCACCACCGGGCCGAGCGTGGACACAATGGCATGGGTCGCCAGATGACCGGGCACAAGGGCGAGAGTCTGTGGATCCGGGTCCCTGTCGGCACCCGTGTATATGATGCCGACACCGAGGAGTTCATCGGCGAGGTGATGGTGCATGGCGAGGAGCTGCTGGTGGCCCGCGGCGGTCACCATGGGCTCGGCAACATCCATTTCAAGAGCAGCACCAACCGCGCCCCACGCCAGTCGACCCAGGGCACGCCGGGTGAGCGGCGCAGCCTGCATATGGAACTGGTACTGCTGGCCGATGTGGGACTGCTCGGCCTGCCTAATGCGGGCAAGTCGAGCCTGATCACGGCGGTTTCCAGCGCCCGCCCCAAGGTGGCGGATTATCCCTTTACCACGCTGTATCCGAACCTGGGCGTCGTACGTGCGGGTTCGGATCGCAGTTTCGTGATTGCAGACATCCCCGGATTGATCGAGGGCGCGGCTGAGGGCGCCGGGCTCGGTATCCAGTTCCTGAAGCACCTCTCGCGCACCCGCTTGCTGCTGCATCTGGTCGATATGGCACCGATGGACGAGTCTTCGCCCGCCGAGTCTGTACGCTGTATCCTGGCCGAGGTTGAAAAGTTTGGCCATGATCTGGAAGAACGCGAGCGCTGGCTTGTATTGACGAAACGGGATCTCCTCGATGACGACGAGTTTGCGGCCCGCCGCAGGGCCCTGCTTGACGAGCTTGACTGGAAGGGTCCGGTGTTCGCGATCTCTTCGGTGGCGCGGCAGGGCCTTGATGAACTGATACAGGCCCTGGCCGGCCATCTGGAACAGCTGCGGAGGTCAGAGACCGATGACACAGCCATGGCTGAAGATGAACCCTACGACCCACTGAAGTCATGACGACGCGTCAATCTCTCAAATCGACCCGCCGCTGGGTGGTGAAGATCGGCAGTGCCTTGATCACCGCCGACGGCAAGGGGCTGGACCGCGAGAGCCTGAGACACTGGGTCGATCAGATGGCCGACCTGATCGCCGATGGCAACGAAGTGGTCGTCGTGTCTTCCGGAGCGGTTGCAGAGGGCATGAAGCGCATGGGCTGGATGCAGCGGCCGGTGGGCCTGCATGGGCTGCAAGCTGCCGCGGCAATTGGTCAGATGGGATTGGTGCAGGCCTGGGAAAGCTGCTTTCAGCGCCGCGGTCTGCATACGGCGCAGGTGCTGTTGACCCACGACGACCTTTCCAACCGCAAACGCTACCTGAACGCACGCAGCACCCTGCGCGCCCTGGTCGGCTTCGGTGTCGTACCGGTGATCAACGAGAACGACGCCGTCGCCAACGAGGAACTGCGCTTCGGCGACAATGACACCCTGGCCGCACTGGTGGCCAATCTGATCGAGGCAGATCTGCTGGTTCTGCTGACGGATCAGCAGGGGCTTTACAACGCAGATCCGCGTTCGAACCCGGATGCGAGTCTGGTCGCACATGGGCTGGCCGGTGACCGCTCGCTGGATACCATGGCGGGAGGTGGCGGTGGCCGGTTCGGTCAGGGGGGTATGCAGACCAAATTGCGGGCCGCGCGGCTGGCTGCCAGATCAGGGGCGGCGACCGTGATCGCCTATGGTCGCGAGCAGAACGTCCTGCGAAGGCTCAAGCAGGGCGAGGAGATCGGCACCCTCCTTACCTCCTCGCAACAACCGGACGCTGCGCGCAAGCGCTGGCTTGCCGGGCAGCTGCAGGCAAAGGGGCGGCTGGTGCTCGATGCCGGTGCCGTCCGCGTCCTGCGCGAGTCCGGCCGCAGTCTGCTGGCGGTCGGGGTCAGGGAGGTGGAGGGTGATTTTCTGCGCGGCGAGATGGTGGTCTGCGCGGATGAGCAGGGCCATGAATTTGCGCGCGGGCTGGTGAACTACAGCGCCGACGAGGCACGTCGCATCAAGGGCCGGCCATCCGGCGATATCGAGCGCATACTCGGATATGTGGACGAGGAAGAGCTGGTCCACCGTGACAATCTGGTACTGATGTAGCTGCCAATCAACCGACGGCGACGTGGCGGATTAAAAAACCCCTGGCGGATCCATCCACCGGGGGCTCAGATGTCGTCAGGCTTGGTTGGCAAACTTGTGATCCATTCGGCGCGTCCGGCGCTGGTCTTCCGTCCATGGAATCCTTGTTCGACGACGATTGCAACTTGCCACACCGGGGGTGGTCCGGGATACAACCTGAATCGGCAATGCGTGTAGGAATTCGCCTACATTACACAAGGGTATCTGATCCGGGCATAAAAAAACCGGCCATGGGCCGGTTTCTTCGAATTCAGGCATCGTCTACAGGGTACGGATCTTCGCGTTCAGCCTGCTCTTGTGGCGAGCCGCCTTGTTTTTGTGGATCAGACCCTTGGTTGCCAGGCTGTCCAGCAGTGGCGCAGCGGTCTTGTAGGCACTCTCTGCAGCCGTCTTGTCACCGGCATCGATTGCGGTGATCACTTTCTTGAGCTCCGTACGCATCTCGCTGCGACGACCAGCGTTCTGCTGGCGGTGCTTCTCGGCCTGGCGGGCGCGCTTGCGGGCTTGTGCTGAGTTGGCCAATTCAGGTCTCCTGATACATCGGCATTCACGAAAGACGCGAGATTATGTGGATTGGGGGGGCTACTGTCAAGTCTCGAGTGTTGACAGATTCGTACAGCACTTGCCTCTATAATCGCCGCTTTCCGGAGGATTTCACCCTGTCCCTGATCAAATCCCTCTCCACCGTCGGCGGTTACACCTTCATGTCGCGGATCCTGGGATTCGTCCGTGATCTGGTGTTTGCGCAGGTGTTTGGCGCCAGTGCAGAGACCGATGCGTTCTTCGTGGCGTTCAAGATTCCGAATTTCTTACGCCGCCTGTTTGCCGAGGGTGCATTTGCGACGGCGTTCGTCCCGGTGCTGACCGAGTACCGAACCCAGCGTGATTACCGCGAACTCAAGGACTTCGTTGACCATATCGCCGGCACGCTGGGCCTGGTGTTGCTGATCGTGTCGCTGATCGGGGTGGTGGCTGCACCTGCCTTGGTCTCCCTGTTTGCATTCGGTTGGGTGATGGACGGCGAAACGGCCAAGCTGGCGCTGGCGGCCGAGATGCTGCGCCTGACCTTTCCCTATCTGTTTTTCATCTCGTTGACCGCCTTTGCGGGCGGCATCCTGAATGCGCACGACCGCTTCGCGGTGCCGGCATTCACACCTGTGCTGTTGAATCTGTGCCTGATCTCGGCGGCGCTCTGGCTGGCGCCGGTGATGGAGCAGGGTATCGTGGCCCTGGCCTGGGGGGTTTTGATCGCGGGCATCACCCAGTTCACTTTCCAACTGCCCTTTCTTGCCGGGATAAGACTGCTGCCGCGCCCGCGCCGCGGTTTTCATGATCCTGGGGTGGTGCGGGTACTGAAACTGATGGTTCCGGCCCTTTTTGCCGTATCCGTCACCCAGATAAACCTGTTGCTCGATACCATGCTGGCGTCCTTTCTGGTCACCGGCAGCATCTCCTGGCTGTATTACTCCGACCGCCTGATGGAGTTTCCGCTCGGGATCCTCGGTGTCGCGCTCGCCACGGTCATATTGCCGCGCCTGTCGCGACGCCAGGCCGAGGCAGCCCCCGAGGCGTTCAGCCGCACACTGGACTGGGGGTTGAGGATGACCGTCATTTTCGGCGTTCCCGCGGCGCTGGGGCTGATGATGCTGGCGGGACCCATGATGGCCACGCTGTTTCAGTCCGAAGTATTCGATGCAGGCGACGTGGCGATGGCCGAACGCAGCCTGATGGCCTATGCGTTCGGGCTGCAGGCCTTCATTCTGATCAAGGTGCTCGCCCCCGGCTTTTATGCGCGCCAGGATACGCGCAGCCCGGTAAAGATCGGGGTCATCGCAATGGTGGTGAACATGCTGCTGAACCTGGCACTGATTTTTCCGCTGCAGCATGCCGGTCTTGCCCTGGCGACGAGTCTTTCCGCCTATCTCAACGCCTATCTGCTGCTACGCAACCTGCGCCGGGAGAAGGCCTATGTTCCTGCGGAAGGCTGGCGTCGCCTGGCGGTCCAGGTGGGTGCGGCGGCGTTATTGATGGCCGCGCTGCTGGGCTGGGCTTCGCCTGAACTCGGCACCTGGATGGAGGTCGGCCGCATGCAACGGATCGGTATGCTGGTGGGTTTGATCGGGCTGGGCGCGGCCGTTTATCTGGCGGCCCTGCTGGTTTCCGGCCTGCGCCCGCGGGACCTGAGGGCGCGTGACTCGGAGGGGATGGACTGATGTTGAAACTGCTCTGGTTGAGTCTTCTGGTGGTCGTTCTCGATCAGTTGAGCAAGTACTGGGTGATGACCAGCTTCGAGGAATACGAGGTGCTGAGGGTCTGGCCCGTTTTTAACCTCACCCTGGTTTACAACACGGGTGCGGCATTCAGTTTTCTGAGCGATGCCGGGGGTTGGCAGCGTTGGTTCTTCGTCACGATCGGTGTGCTGGTATCGGCTGCGATGGTGGTCTGGCTGAGCCGCCTGGATGTGCGTGAACGCCTGACCGCCTACGGCCTGGCCCTTGTGGTCGGCGGTGCCATAGGCAACCTGATCGACCGAATCCTGTTGGGCAAGGTGGTCGATTTCCTGCAGTGGCATTGGCAGGACTGGTACTGGCCCTCGTTCAACCTGGCCGACAGTGCGATCACCCTGGGCGTTGTACTGCTTCTGATCGATGGCTTGTTTTCGGATGGATCGGTTAAGGAACAAAAATCCTAGGCAATTTCCTACAGCTTTAGTCGTGCTTTGCACCTGTTCCGATGTCCGCGAACCGCCGACAATCAAGCCACCACGTTCAGGGAAGAAGTGAAAGTACAGGGAAGTACCGGTCGACAGGGATGTCGCGGGATCCAGGATGGATCGACACCAGACCCGGGTGGTAATACCCGACAACAGGGATTGTTGTCGGGTATTTTTATGCCCAGCCCGCGCTGTCATTGCTCACCCGATTATGTGCGCCACGACCAGATCGATATAATGATTGGTTTACGCTCTGCGGACTGGCGAAATCGGTGTTATTGATCCGGGGATTGCACAACCTGAGCGCGGCTCATCGAGGCTGCGTGGCCACCATCGGCAACTTCGATGGCGTGCACCTGGGGCACCAGGCGGTCCTGGATGCGCTGACGCACCGCGCGCGCGGTGCCGGCCTGCCGTCCCTGGTGATCACCTTCGAACCGCAGCCGATGGAGTTCTTCTGCCCCGAGCAGGCCCCGGCCAGGTTGACCCGCCTGCGCGAAAAGCTGGAGGCAATCGCCTGTTGCGGCATCGACCGCGTGCTGCTGATCCGCTTCAACGCCGGATTCGCGGGCGTTGACGCCAAGGCATTTATCCGCGAGGTCCTGGTCGGCAAGTTGGGTATACACCACCTCTATGTCGGCGATGACTTCCGCTTCGGCAAGGACCGCGCCGGTGATTTCGCCCTCTTGCGCAGCATGGGGCGTGATCATGGCTTTGGCGTGGAGAGCCTGGATACGGTGGCCGACGAAGGCTGTCGCATCAGCAGCACCCGGGTCCGCGAGGCCCTTCAGGAGGGGGACCTGGCGCATGCCGAACGCTGCCTGGGCAGGCGCTATCGGATCTGCGGGCGGGTGGGACATGGCCACAAGCGCGGCCGCACGATCGGCTTTCCAACCATGAACGTGGCGCTGCTGCGCCGCTCAACGCCCCTGCGCGGCGTCTTTGCGGTCCAGGTGCTGGGGCTTGCCGACGAATCCCTGCCGGGGGTGGCCAATATCGGTAACAGACCGACGCTCTCGGGTGACCACCGCTTTCTGCTCGAGGTGCATCTGTTCGATTTTTCCGACGAGGTATACGGTCGGCATGTCGAGGTCGATTTCGTCGAGCGCATCCGTGACGAGCACAAGTTCGAGTCATTCGACGCATTGCGCGAACAGATCGGGCGAGATGTACAGCGTGCAAGAAAAATCCATCGCCTGGATGATCTGGAGCACCGACAATCCGGCTGACGCCCCTGCCAGGGGCGCCATGGCCATTCATTCAACCGAATTCTTTCTTCTACCGAGTCTTAGTCCGTGAGCAACAATTACAAGGACACCCTGAATCTTCCCAAGACCGAGTTTCCGATGAAGGCCAATCTGGCCAATCGCGAACCCGAGATGCTGAAGCGCTGGGAGTCTGAAGACCTGTACCGGAAGATCCGCGGCGCCTGCGCCGGGCGCGAAAAGTTCGTCCTGCACGATGGGCCGCCGTATGCCAACGGTGAGATCCACATCGGGCATGCGGTGAACAAGGTGCTCAAGGACATCATCGTCAAGAGCCGGACCCTGGCCGGCTTCGACGCGCCCTATGTTCCCGGCTGGGACTGTCATGGCCTGCCCATCGAGCTGCAGGTCGAGAAGAAAGTCGGCAAGCCGGGTCGCAAGGTGACCTCCGGGGAATTCCGCCAGGCCTGTCGCGATTACGCGATGACCCAGGTGGACAAGCAGCGTGTCGACTTCAAACGCCTGGGCGTTCTCGGTGACTGGGACAATCCCTATCTGACCATGGACTTTGCGCAGGAGGCCGACATCATCCGTTCGCTTGGACGGATTGCCGAACAGGGCCATATCAGCAAGGGGTCCAAGCCGGTGCACTGGTGCACCGACTGCGGATCTGCGCTGGCCGAGGCCGAAGTGGAGTACAAGGACAAGGAATCGTTCGCCATCGATGTGCTTTTCCCGGTCGTCGATCAGGCCGCCTTCGAGGCCGGTTTTACCCCGACCGCCGAGGGACCGGGAAGCGGCGAGATCGGCGTGGTGATCTGGACCACCACGCCCTGGACCCTGCCCGCCAACCAGGGGGTCGCACTCAACCCGAATCTGGACTACGTGCTGGTCCAGGCCGGCGATCGACGCCTGATGCTGGCCGAAGGCATGCTCGAACAAAGCATGCCGCGCTGGAATATCGACGACTATCAAGTGGTGGGTCGTGCACCCGGCGCGGTGTTCGATCGCCAGTTGCTGCAGCATCCCTTCTACCATCGCCAGGTCCCCATCGTGCTCGGTGATCACGTCACCCTGGAGGCCGGAACCGGCGCGGTGCACACGGCACCCGGCCATGGCCTCGAGGACTATATCGTCGGACAGCGCTACGGCCTGCCGGTCGACAACCCGGTGGGTGGCAATGGGTGCTTCCTGCCCGGTACGCCGCTGTTCGAGGGCGAGCATGTATTCAAGGCCAACGAACACGTCATCGACGTACTGGTCGAGCACCAGGCCCTGATGAAGGTGTCGCGGTTTACTCACAGCTACCCCGTGTGCTGGCGTCACAAGTCACCGATCATCTTTCGCGCCACGCCGCAGTGGTTCATCTCGATGCAGCAGAAGGGCCTGCGGGATACCGCAATGGCCGAGATCAAACAGGTGCGGTGGACGCCCGACTGGGGGCAGGCGCGCATCGAGGGCATGGTTGAGAATCGTCCGGACTGGTGTATCTCGCGCCAACGTACCTGGGGGGTTCCGATCACCTTTTTCGTGCACAAAGAGTCCGGGGAGCTTCATCCGGATACCGCCGGGCTGGTGGAGCAGGTGGCGCAGCGTGTCGAGCAGGACGGAATCCAGGCCTGGTTCGACCTCGAGCCCAATGACCTGTTGGGTGATGATGCAGCGCATTACGACAAGGTGCCCGACACCCTGGATGTCTGGTTCGATTCGGGCGTTACGCATGCCTGTGTGCTCGATCCGCGCGAGGAGCTGGTGCGGCCGGCCGACCTGTATCTGGAAGGATCGGATCAGCATCGCGGCTGGTTCCAGTCCTCTTTGCTGACCTCGGTGGCCATGACCGGTCATGCGCCCTACAAGGGTGTGCTGACGCATGGTTTCACGGTCGACGCCGAAGGCAAGAAGATGTCCAAGTCGCTGGGTAACGTGGTTGCGCCGCAGACCGTGATGAAGACACTCGGTGCCGACATCATCCGGCTTTGGGTGGCGGCGACCGACTATCGTGCCGAGATGTCGGTGTCGGACGAGATCCTCAAGCGTACCGCCGATGCCTATCGCCGCATCCGCAACACGGTGCGTTTCCTGCTGGCCAATCTGGAAGGATTTGACCCGACGCGCGACATGGTGGCGGCGGACGACATGATCGCGCTCGATCAGTGGGCGGTCGGGCGGGCGCATGATCTCCAGCAGGAGATCACGCAGGCCTATGACGAGTACAACTTCCATCTGATCTACCAGCGGCTGCTCAACTTCTGCGTCGCCGACATGGGTGGTTTCTATCTCGACGTGATCAAAGACCGGCAGTACACGACCCAGGCCGACAGCCTGCCACGGCGCTCCTGCCAGACCGCGATGTTCCACATCGTCGAGGCCATGGCGCGCTGGATGGCGCCGGTACTGAGTTTTACCGCGGACGAGATCTGGGGCTTCATGCCGGGCGAACGCTCCGAGTCGGTGTTTGTCGAGACCTGGTACGAAGGACTGTCTCCGCTGCGGCAGGGCCCGTTGGATACCGCGGCCTGGACACAGCTGATCAGTGTCAAGACGGCGGTGGCCAAGCAGCTCGAGTTGATGCGCAAAGAGGGCATCATCGGGTCTTCTCTCGACGCCGAGGTGGAGCTTTATTGCGACGAGCCGCTGCTGGCCGTGGTGCAGCAGCTTGATGATGAACTGCGCTTTGCGCTGATCACGTCTGAAGCAAGCGTTGCGCCCATGGCGGACGCATCGCCACAGGCGATGGACACCGAGCTGAAAGGGCTCAAGGTGGCGGCCTGGGCCAGCGAGCACGCCAAGTGCCCACGTTGCTGGCATCACCGCGAGGACGTCGGCAGCCATGCCGATCACCCGGATCTGTGCGGCCGCTGCGTGGACAACGTGGCTGGCGGGGGCGAGACGCGGCGCTTTGCCTGACCACAAGTGCTTAACCACGAAGGTCACGAAGTCCACAAAGAACAGCAGGGGCTTTAGGCCTACCTGGCTATCGGGTCCTTCTGCCTGCAGCAATCCAGGTGTACTTTTGATCAGACTTCGTGTCCTTTGTGCCCTTCGTGGTGAAGATTGGTTTTCGGGCGATGCCTGATGAAGAGGGATGACATGGAGATTCTGCATCATGGTGCGGTAGGCGGTGTCACGGGTTCCTGTCATGAACTGCGGGTCAGCGACCGGGATGCGATCCTGATCGATTGCGGCCTGTTTCAGGGTGCAGAGAACTCGGGCAAGGGTGCCAATGCGCGCAATCTCGCGATCGAGTTCCCGGTCGATCATGTGCGCGCCCTGATCGTCACCCATGTGCATATCGATCACGTCGGTCGAATTCCCTATCTGCTGGCCGCCGGTTTTTCCGGACCTATCTACTGTTCGCAGCCCTCGGCCCTGCTGTTGCCGGTGGTGTTGGAGGACGCGCTCAAGATCGGTGTCACCCGCAACAGGTCACTGGTCCAGCGTGTCATGCGCAAACTGAAACAGATGATCCGGCCTGTGCCCTACGGTGAGTGGCGCTCGATTGATGTCTCCGGTGGGACGCCGCTGGCGATTCAGTTCCGACGTGCCGGCCATATCCTGGGCTCGGCCTGGGTAGACTGCCGCGTTGGCGAGGCTGATGAGGAACAGCACGTCATCTTTTCCGGCGACCTGGGTGCGGACGAGACCCCCTTGCTGGCACCGCCAGATCAACCCGAGGGTTGCGATGTCCTGGTCATGGAAAGCACCTATGGCGATCGCAGACACGAAGGCCGTGAGGCGCGCCAGCAGGCGCTCGAAAATGTCATCCGCGAGGCACTGCGTGATCGCGGCACCGTGCTGATCCCGGCGTTCAGCATCGGGCGAACCCAGGAGCTGCTATATGAACTGGAAGACATCCTGCACCGTAATCGGGGTACCGAGGCGGTAGGCGGCCTGCCCTGGGATGATCTCGAGATCGTGCTGGATTCACCCATGGCGGCCACTTTTACCGAGCTGTATCGCATGCTGCGCCCATTTTGGGATGACGAGGCCAGGGCGCGTGTGGCCTCCGGCCGGCACCCGCTGGATTTCGATCAGCTGACGACCATCGACAGTCACGACGATCATCTGCGTGCGGTGAACTACCTGGCCAAGACCGGGCGTCCGGTCGTGGTGCTGGCCGCCGGCGGCATGTGCGCCGGCGGGCGGGTGGTGAACTATCTCAAGGCCATGCTCGCCGAACCGAGAAACGACATCCTGTTTGTCGGTTATCAGGCACAGGGAACGCCCGGTCGGGATATCCAACGCTATGGACCGCGTGGTGGCTATGTCGAATTGGACGGCGAGCGATGCGATATCCGTGCCCGTATCCATACCATCTCGGGTTACTCGGCCCATGCCGATCAGCAGGGCCTGATCGACTTCGTGCGCAATATGACAGACAGGCCCGGTCGGGTGCGCCTGATTCACGGTGATCCCGAGGCAAGCGAGATCCTGGCCGGGAAGTTGCGCGATTATGTGCCGCAGACCGAGGTCGCAGCGCTGCCGCAAGACTGAGTGTTTTCAAGCCTCGGCAGGCTGAGCGTGGTGGTTAACCTGC
>Ga0316194_10000763_pt1 | contig 21712 bp, 15 predicted proteins | sample CroRivsedime1_MG_FD_204936 | JGI IMG/M metagenome (GOLD analysis project Ga0316194, IMG submission 204936) | Coastal sediment microbial communities from Maine, United States - Cross River sediment 1 | ecosystem: Environmental > Aquatic > Marine > Coastal > Sediment | place: USA: Maine...
GAGCGGGATCGCTTCCCCGCAGAGCGGGATTCGGTCCACTTGGACCGGGGCGTCAGCACGCCGCTTTGCGGAGCGCTTCCACATGCCTTCGTCTGGCTCCACCCCGATGACGCGCTCCACGCGGGTCCGGTCATAGAACGGAAGATTGAGCCCAGAGCCGATCCCGACTTCCAAGACGGTCCCTTCAGCGGCCGGAACCACTTGCTCGCGTTGCTCCGTGAGCATCGACATTCCGCACGCGAAATCGACGAATCTCGGCATGATGTAGCGATTGTAGAATCCCATTTTCGTTCACCTCCTGCCTGAGAGGCGTAACCAAGGGCGGAACATTGTTCCCCCAACCGAGTAAGCCTTGACGAGTCGGAAGACGGACTGAGGGTAGGTGGCCTCTTTCGTTGAAAGGAAGCCGCCATGAACGCCATCGCCACGGTGCCAAGCATTCCCCGCGCGGAGTGGACAGCCCATCCGAGGTTTCCAACCCAGGCTCTCTTGCTTGGATCGCACGCCAACTTTCGCAGGGTGAGTCGCCATCTGATCGACAAAGCGGCCCAAGAGGAGCTCGTCGGGCTCCATTCGCTCTTCGACCGTTGGATTGCGGCGATGCGTAGCCACGAGGCCTACGAGGAGCAAAAGCTCTATCCCTATCTCGAGCACCGCTGGGGCGTGTCACTCGACAATGCGCGCACTGGTCATCTCGAGCTCCATTCGCGGGCGGATGCCGTGGCGGAGGCGTTCAAGGTTTCCGCCCATCCCGCGGACCCTGCGAACCCCGCTCGGGGTTCAGAGGGGAACGCAGTTCTGCGTGCTCTCACGGCACACGACCTAACGCTTGACGCCCATCTGAACCTCGAGGAGGAAGCGGTCATTCCCCTCCTGCTCGCGCTGGAACCAGACGAGTTTGCTCGGTACTACAAGAGCCCCTTGTCGCTACTGATCGCACGGGACCCGCGCTAGCGACAAGCGACTGCGCCGGGCAGCCCTCAGCCTTCGAGCATTTCTTTGAGGTTCAAGAGCGAGGCACCGAGGTCCCGCTCCATCCGGCGCACGGTCAGATGCTCCGCCAGACGACCGAGCACAGGAACAGGCAGCGTGTACTCGAAGTGGGTCGATACCTTGGTGCCGCCTTCATGGGGTTCGACCGTGAACGTCGACACCGCTGCGAGCATCCCAATCGATTGGTGAACGGAGCGCTCGTTCGGGACGCTCTCGACGATGACGGCTGTGCCATGCAGCAAGATCCCGGCCATCTTGAATGTCCACTCGCACTGCTGGCCCTCGCCGGTGCCAATCACGTGGCGGACCTCCATGAGGCCTAGCAGCCAGTCAGGCAGCCTCCGGAAGTCGCTTAGGAGAGCGAAGACCTCACTCAGCGGCGCTTCGATCACGATGCTGTTCTCGTACGAAATCATCGCCCTTGCGACCGCTCTTACTCTCGAAGCGGGTGACTGCCAAGCGCGATAATGCCCCTCGATCGTTTCCGAGCTGATTAGACAGGTGGGCAGAGCACAGGATTAGTCCCTGCCCGGATGTCGTCCAGCCGCTGATTCGCAGTATCGCGCCAGCCGTCCTCGGACAGGACGTAGAACGTCCCCGAGCGAATCGCAGCGAGAACGCGATCGGCCATCACCGAGGGGTCGATCCCGTCTTGCATGCCCTCGTTGATGCTATCGAAGACGAGTTGGCGAGCGTCTGATTCGACGATGTCGCCCGGCTTTGAATACTCTTCCGGCCGGTTCCGTTCGCAGCTCCCGATGCCGGTCTTGATGAGCTCCGGGCAGAGCACCGATACTTTGACCTTGTCCGAGCTCATCTCGAGCTCGTGGTAGAGCGACTCGCTCAGCGCCAATACGGCGTGTTTGGTCATGTGATAAATGCCAGCGAAGGGCATGGCGCAAAGTCCGGCCATCGATGCCGTGTTGACCAGATGACACTCCGTGTCCTGCTCGAGCATGATTGGCACGAATGTTCTGATCCCGTGGATTACGCCCCAGATGTTGACGTCCATCAGCCACTGGTAGTCGGCTAAGCTCTCTTCCCAGAGCACGCCGCCCGCGAATACCCCGGCGTTGTTGCAGGCCACGTGTACGCCCCCGAACTCGCTTCTCGCTCGCTCCGCGAGAGCCGCTACATCGGCGGCCTTCGAAACGTCGGTTGCCACGCCGATGGCGTCGGCGCCGCTCGCTTTGATTCGCTCAAGCGCCGAGTCGAGCGCGGCCTCTTCGATGTCGGCGAGCACTACCTTCATGCCCTCGCTCGCGAAGCGTTCGGCCAACGCGAACCCGATACCGCTGGCCGCACCTGTCACGACCGCTGTTTTGCCAGAAAAGGAATCCATCCAACGCTCTCCCTCGATTTATGAGCCTCGGCCCGCGGCTAGACGCCATCATCGGGCCATGGCCGGAAACTACAGCAAAAAGGCAGCGCCGCACACGAGAAGGACGCTCTTCCTTGGTCTCGCCGCCCCTTGCGCCAGTCGGCTTCTCTTGCTTGCGCTAGCTCCGCCAACAGGGGAAAAGCGTTCACATGTCGTTGGAGATACTTCTAGGCTCGGTCTTGGTCCTTGGGACCACGATGCTTCATGCCCTCGGCACCATCGCTGCCTTGTACTTTCTGAAGAGACTGTACCGGCCCTGGACGACTCATACTGGGCGGGCCCTCATGATATCGGGCCTCGTCGGCGGCATGTTCCTGGTGTCCGTTCTCGATGCGACTCTTTGGGCATTCGTCTACGTCGGTGTCGACGCAATCCCGGACGTCGAAACGGCGCTCTACTTCTCGATGGTCACCTTCACCACGCTCGGCTACGGCGACATTTCGCTCGGCTCACAGTGGCGTCTCCTCGCATCGTTCGAAGCAGCCAACGGCACCATCATGTTCGGATGGACCACCGCACTCGTAGTCGCCTACATGCAAAAACTAGCCCCCTCCCACCCCGACGAAACTCGGGGACACGCAGCCCCCTGAAAACCATCGCGATTGCAAGGGCTTGCGAGCACTAACGCGCAGTTTCCACGGGCGAGCGCGAGAAACTCGGCGTCGGCGCCTGCGTCGCGCGAGCAAGGTCAGCGCGAGGAGGGGCAGCCAAGTCGTGCCGCTCAGCGAGCCGCCGACCGCGCACCCAGTGCTTCCGCCACCACCGGCTTCCGGCATCGACGCGGCGACGTCGTCGAACTGCCCCGTCGGGTTCCTGCGCTTGTTCACTGCGAGGTAGCGCTGGTGCAGAGTATCGGCGCGCTCGGCGGGCGTCACAGTCGGGTGGTCCGCCGGTAGGTTCTCACCCACGTCTTCGAACGCTACGAGCTTGACCGTGGGCTTGTCCGGATAGTTCTCGTCGGTGGGGCTCTGCCAACGCATGAAGATGCCGCCGTTCGGGTGCCCGGAGATATCGAGCCAGTTGGGAACGCGCGGGTCGTCGTGCGCGAGCACGTAGCGAACGATGCCATCGGAGTCCGGAACCGATTGAAACCAGTTGAGTGAGGTTTGGTGCGTTTGGTAGTCAATCGATTCGACCCACGAATTGCCGAGCTGGATGCCGCCGTGCACGACGTCGGGCATCGGCGTCTCGATAATCATTGCTTCATCGGTGGACAGCTCATACCGCCCCGCGCTGCTCACGGCCTCGGGTATGCCGGCGCCGGGGATACCGAAGGCGCCGGGGTCAGGGTCGTTCAGGTCGTTGAGCGGCCAGGTCATGCTTGCCCCGCGCATGGTGAGCGGGAGCGTCCGCAGTCGTTGAGAGAGTGCCGCCATCTCGACGACGAATGCCTCCGGCGTGAGGTGTGGAACTGGCCCGCTCATCGGACCCTCGATCACCTCGACCTGCACGCTCGCCTCGATCTCGTTGTTCCAATCGTAGAACCCGTTCCGAAGAATGAAGAAGAAGGCGCTATCCTTCAGCCGCATCCAGTTTCTGGCTGCGTCGGGTTCGGTCGCGCTCAGGATGATCTCGTAGCTTCCGTCAGGGTCCACCACGAGGTCTTCGGACGTCATGAACTCCGTGCCCCCGAGTGGATTGTCGAAAATCTGCATGCTCATGTACGGGACGGTGCCTCGCTTTCCGAACACTCGGTACGTGTACTCGGGGCTGATCGGCGAGACGTTGATGTACGTGAAATCGGGGTTGTCGAAGCCAAGCTTGCAGACGAGGCTTGGGCAGCGCGAGACATGTGGGTTCGCGACGTCATGATCATCGGTCGCTCGCGCGTTCTGCATCTCGATCAGTCGAACGAGGTGCCTCAGCCCCTCCGCTCGGTCCGTGCCGTCTTCATCCGTCGCGCTCACGATGAACTCGCGCGACGTCTGAAGCGCGTCGAGAAACTCTTGAAACGCTGCGTCGCTATCCGCAGGCGCTTGGGCTGACGACGACGCGGCGCTCAGCGTGACAAGAAGGGACAGTAAGAGGAGTCGGTACATTGGCGCAGTCTACCCACTTTGGCGTGGCGACATAGAGGCGTTGTCCACGGCGTCGGGCGCCTTGGACCTCTGATCCGACCAGGACCGCTCCTCTTCCAGAAACTGAAGCGGATCCATTTCGGGCTTCACCTTCTCGTAGATCGTCGGAAATACGCCGTCTGCTCCATATCGAGCTCGCATCTCACGCCATAGGGTGTGGTCAAACATCTCCAAGAACTCGGCCTCGGTGCTGAACACGTCGCAATACGTGTGCAGGAACCCGCCGATTGAACGGGCTTTGCGTTCGAGCTCGCGCACTCTCGTCACTGCCGGGAACTGCTCGTCGCCATCGCGGACGCGCTGAGGAAATCCGTACACGCCGATGTCGAGGAAGGCCGCGGTCTCGGGCGTTCCGGAGTAGGGCTTGCCTCGGTTCTGCGGGAGCCGGACGAGGCCTCCATGGTCGATGACTTTGCATGGGTAGGCGAGCAGCGGATAGATCTCGAACGCCTCGTCCACGTGCGCGACCATCTCGGCGAAGTGCTCCGCAGGAAACGCGTACTCCTGCCAGACCTGCTTCCGGATCGTATTCTCGCGCTCGGCCTCGGGCCTCGTGCCTTTCAGGAACGTCGTATTGGGAGGGAGCATCCAGCCCATCGTGTACCGGAACCATGGCTCGTTCGCGGTGGGCAAGAGCTGCGCAAGGCACATGCACATGCTTCGATCGTGCCGCATCAAGTAGTCGTACATCGGCACGAGCTCTTCATGGCGCGCTCCTTCTCCGAGCTCGAGCATCCCCTCCACGTGCTTGTAGAAAAGCGGCTTGTAGTAGCGGCCGATCGGGTTCTCCGGCAGCTCGCCCGCCCGCACCTCGGCGTCGCTTGCCAGATACCCCTCCATGATGACCGCGCGGTCCCTGCCGAAGATGAGCGTCTCGATGAAGTGGGGCGGGTCGTCGGCGGTTGCCAGTCGTTCGTACTCGCTGGCGAACGCCTCGAGTGAATAGAACGGCCGGTAGGCCAGCCGGACGTGCGACGACGCCGGGATGACGCGCATCTCGAGCGCCACGAGGAGGCCGAGGGTGCCGTGGCTCCATGGCAGGGCCCGAAATAGATCGGAGTGCTCGTTGTCCGGCGTCGCTCTCACGAGTTCGCCGTCCGCAGTCACGATCTCATACGCCGTGACGGTGTCGTGCACGAGGCCCGAGACATGGGAGTGGGTCGTCATTCCGAGCGCCATCACGAGCCCGCCAAGCGTTGCGTCCTTCATTTCGATCGTAGCCTCGAGCTGAAGCCCCATCCGATCGAGGTGTTCCGCGACATCCCCCACGGTGGCGAACGGCTCGAGGCGAATGACGCCGCGCTTCTCGTCGACGTCGAGGATTGCCGTCAAGTCACTCATCCCCACCGTCTGGGAGTCCGACTTGTCGGCCATGCGCGTGTTGAGCGAGGCCGCCCCCTTGCGATCGGTTCGAAGCGGCTTCTGCGCCCAGGCTTCCCCGCGAGCTCGTGCCTCGGCGTAGAGCCTAACGTCCGACGCGACCCGAGAGACTCGCCGTTCGTGCTCGCTCGGAGCACTTGGCTTCTTGAGCGCTCCCCGCACTTTGTCGACGGCCGTCGCGAGGGTGCTCATGGGAAGGGCGACTCCGATGATCACGAGCTCACGATGTTCGTCGGCCCAACGCTTGGCGGCATCGATGATGTTGCTCACCTTCATGACCGCGACCCTAGGATCGAGAACCACGGGCTTGTGGCGCTTCTGCCACGATCGTACGAAATCAACGCGTTCATCCGGCCTAACCTGTGACGAAATATGGTTTCCGTCGAATTGCGAATCGTAGCGCTCCTGGGTCCCTCAGTCCGTGACGGATTGCGTCGGCTGGGATATCAACGGCGGACCGGAGGGAGCGACATGAGTATTTCGGCGTCTGCGGGCAGGCCGCAAATGGTGGGGCAGGCCAGCGAGCGAGTGGCCTCTCGAAGCACGATTAAGGTGTTTTGGACGTGCACGGCGCTAGTTTGGGGTGGCGTTGGGGTCTCTGCGGCCCTGTTCTTCGTAGGGGTCCTCGACTTCGTCACGAGCACCAAGATTGGGCTCTACGCGATTAGCATCTGGTTGAACGCATGGATGCTTGTCTTCCTTCTTCCGCAGAACAAGGGCCGTTCGAGGATGAACCTCTACCACGACGCTCTCGTGGTTTGGATGCTCTCGTACGCGCTGACCAACGCGCTTTGGGAGATTCCTTGGGTGGTCTTCTCCCCCTTCGTATTCGAGAACCTCCATACGCTCGACGACGTACTCGCGTACACTGGTTTCATGCGAGAGAGCCCACTCAACATGTACTGGTGGGTGCTTGCATCGTTCAGCTCCGTGGACTTGCGCACGGTCAATCACAACTCCACCTTCTACACGCTCGAACTCTACGCCTTCGTGAACGTTCTCTCGGTCGTCTTCTTTTTCTATATGAACAAGAAGCGTTCGCCGTATCGCTACCTGATTCCCGTGCTTGGTAGCGGCGAACCGGTAGCGTCCACGTTCATCTTTTCCTTTTCCGAGGTGTTTTCCGGCTTTGAGAACATGTCGGGCGGAGTGGCGGATACCTTGTTGGCCCTCGTCTGGACGCAGTACCAGTACTTCCTCTTCCCACTCATCTTCGGATACTTGGGCGTCCGACTTCTGTTGGAAGACTTCGCCGCAACTCGCCCCCGCGAGTCGTCCGCCCGCCAGTAGGGCGAGGCGCTCACCCCGTGAGCACACCGAAGACATTCCGAGGCATCCCCTGTCGCTCTTGCCCCAGGAGGCGCCGAAGCGAATGTAACTAGAACGGTTACTCAGGGTGTCTCGTTCGGTTACAAAGGCTCCCCATGAACTGCGAAAAGACAAGTGATTTCAGTCTGCTTGGACCTGGCACGCTAGGTGCTTCTGTCAGTCGGGATCCCAGTCATGTGCTTCCGAAACACAAAGATTCCGGCCGGGCGCTCGTCGCTCTGGCGTATCGCGTTGGCGCTCCTGCTGCTGGCCGCTTGCGGCAGCCAAGTGGAGAAACAGTCTCGCGCTGATCTTGATCGCGTGCGCACGCAGCTCCGCCCGGAGCCGCTTGGCGACTCTGCGGGACATCCAGAAGCGCCCGACGCATCTCCGTCGTTAGGAACCTTGCGCAGCTACGTCGCGAGCGCCTTCGCCAACAGCCCGGAGCTTCACGCTTCGTACGAGGAGTGGCGTGCAGCCCTCGAGGGCCCTGCACAGGCTCGAAGGTTCCCAGAGTTGGTGCTCACCTATGGGGGTTTCATTCGAGCCGTCGAGACTCGGGTCGGACCGCAACGGCATCGTGTCGGCGTCATGCAATGGTTCCCCTGGCCGACTCGCCTGAACGCGGGGCGCGACGCGGCGGCCCACGTTGCGCTCTCTTCACAGCGACGCTTCGAGGCGCATGCGCTCGATGTGGCAGCAGAGGTGGCCCGCGCGTACTGGCGGCTTTGGTTCATCCAAAAGAACCAACTCGTTCAGCAAGCGCAGCGTAATGTTCTCGCCAGCCTTTCGGAACAAGTGCGCACTCGTTTGGAAGCTGGCAGATCGGGCTTGTCAGAGCTCGCCCAAGTCGACCTGTCGATCTCCCGGATTAGCGACGTAATCGCCGGTCTCCAAGAGGCAGAACGAGGCGCGACGGCCGAGCTCGTTCGTGTCATCGGGGCGGAGGCTGGAACACCGACTCCGATCCAGCCCGAGTACGATCCTCCGGCGGCTTTGCTACCTGCATCGCAAGAGAGCGAGCTGAAAGACGCTGCGATTACGCACCCGCGCGTGGAAGCGATGGCTTCGATGTCGGAGGCAGCGGAGGAGCGCGCGCGGGCGGCGAAGGGTGAAAGGGGGCCTTCGATCGGGCTCGGTCTCGACTGGATCGTCACCGGGGAGGCCGTTGACCCTTCTATCCCAGACAGCGGTATGGACGCCGTGGTCGGAGTCGTGGCGCTCAAGGTCCCGGTCTCCGGCGGAGCCTACAAGGCAGCGCAGCAACAGGCCCTTGCCGAGGGAGCCATGTATCGCGCGCGGGAACGCGCTGCCCGTGACCGGGCGGTGGCGGAGCTGGAGCAAGCGCTTGCGAACCTTCGGGACGCCGTGCGCCGCGTCCGGCTCTACGAGACGACGCTCGTGCCTCAGGCACAGACCACCTACAGCTCGACGCTCGATGGATATCAAAGCGGACGCGCGTCGTTGGCGGAAGTACTCATCGCGGAGAAGGATCTCCTCGAGCTCGGCTTGGGATTATTCCAAGCCCACGCCAGTTACGGAGTGTCGTGGGCCGAACTCGAGCGGGTTGTCGGGCGGTCGCTGCCCACCCAGTCGCACCAGGACGCCGAGGAGCCATGAACCAACGCAAACGATACGCATTCATCGCCGCGTCCATTCTCGTCACGTTCGCGATCGGCATGGGCGTCGGCGCGCGAGGTTGTGGGGAGTCGGAGGCGGCCGAGTCGACTCAGGCGAGTCATGAAGGGCATGAGCAGAGCACCGTGTGGACCTGCTCGATGCACCCGCAGATCCGTATGGATGATCCCGGGCGGTGTCCCATTTGCGGCATGGACCTCATCCCCGCGACACCCGTTGCTGGCGTCGACGAAAGCGAGCACGCGAGCACGCGAGGTGAGCTCGTGACGCTGTCGCCGCGGGCGCGCGCGCTTGCTGCGATTGAAACCGCGCCGGTCGCACGCGCGAGCTCACGCGCGGAAATCCGGCTCCTCGGACGCCTCGATTACGACGAAACCCGCATCCGCACTGTGACTCCCTGGACGGCGGGCCGGATCGATGAGCTCCGGGTTCGGGTGACCGGCGCCCGGATCAAGCGCAACCAGGTGGTAGCGAAGCTCTACAGCCCCGAGATCTACAGCGCGATGCGGGACCTCGTTGCCGCCGCGGAGCAATCCGAGCGGCTCGCCAATGGCATGTACGGTTCAGCGGACTTGGCGGGTAAGGCACTGAGTGCGAGCAAGGAGCGATTGCGCCTGCTTGGCGTCCCCGATCGGCAGATCGACAACGTCATTCGAACGCGGAGACCTCCGACGCATGTCGAGATCCGATCACCGTTCAACGGCACGGTTCTCGAGCGGCTCGTCGATCAGGGCCAGTACGTGTCGGCGGGTACAGCGTTGTTCCGCATCGCTGACTTGTCGCGAGTCTGGGTGCAGATCGACGCGTATGAGACCGACTTGCCGCACATTCGGGTCGGCCAGGAGGTCGTCGTCAAAGTCGAGGGCCTGACTGGAGAGCCCTTGACGGGCCGCACGGCATTCATCGATCCCGTCCTCGACGAGCGCGAGCGCACGGCTCGTGTCCGCGTGGAGGTCGACAACCCCAGGGGTCGATTGCGCCCAGGCATGTTCGCCGAGGCCATCATCGAGAGCGAGTCCGTCGGAGGGCCGGCGCCGCTCGTCATCCCCGAATCCGCCCCCTTGTTCACTGGGCGGCGTTCGGTGGTCTTCGTCGAGTTTCCGCAGGCAGCAGATCCCACCTACGAGCTTCGCGTCGTCCGGCTCGGGCCACGGACCGGCCCCGTGTACCCCGTGCTGGCAGGGCTGAACGAGGGCGAGAGGGTCGTGACGCGTGGCGCGTTCGTGCTCGATGCTGACGTCCAACTCAGAGGCGGGCGCAGCATGATGACCATGGCCGATGACGTCTCTTCGGCTCCGCCCGACGCTCCTCCGATCTCGCCCGCGTTTCGAGCGGCCTTGCGCCCGATCGTGGAAGCCTATCTCCGGGCGCAAACGGAGCTTGCCGATGACGACTTTGACGCGGCCAAGGAAAGTCTAACGGCGTTGGCGGAGCTCGGGAACGAGGCGAGTCCGGAAGGCTCCCGCAGGGCGCTCGATGCATGGCAGCGGGTAGCATCGAAGCTGGTAGGGCACGCGCGGCATGGAGCTTCGGCGTCCGTCGCGGGAGACCTTCGGAACGCTTTCGAGAACCTCAGCGCGCAAATGGGTGAGCTCTTGCGCTCGTTTGGCAACCCGCTCGACACTCCCTTGCGGCTCGCCTTCTGTCCGATGGCCTTCGACAACAGAGGGGCCGGGTGGATCCAGGAAGACGGCGCGTTGCAAAACCCATACTACGGGCGAGCGATGCTCCGTTGTGGGGAGTTCGAGGCGACGGTTCTTCCGTCCGAGCGTCTAGGTGCGTCCGTCGAGCCCGACATCGCGCCTCCCGCAGCCGCCGGCGGGCATCAGCACTAGTCCGACACGGAAGGAGCAGACCGCTTGGCCGAACACGAACAAAGCACGAGCGAGCGACGCTGGGAAGACTTCTCGCGTTTCTTCGTCGAGAACAAGCTCGTGGTGTTCGTCTTGCTCGGCGTGCTGATCTCGGCCGGCCTTTCGGTCGCACCGTTCGACTGGGATCTCGCTGGCTTCCCGCGCGACCCGGTTCCGGTCGATGCGCTGCCCGACATCAGTGAGAATCAGCAGATCGTATTCACCGAATGGCCTGGCCGATCCCCGCGCGACGTCGAAGATCAGATTACGTATCCACTGACGAGCGCGCTGCTAGGCATTCCCGGAGTTCGCTCCGTGCGAAGCGCATCGGTCTTTGGTTTCTCGAGCATCTACGTCATCTTCGAGGAGGACATCGACTTCTATTGGTCTCGTTCGCGCGTGCTCGAGAAGCTCGCCTCGCTCCCCGGCGGAACCTTGCCGGACGATGCCACCCCGACGCTCGGTCCCGACGCGACAGCACTTGGGCAAGTGTATTGGTACACTCTGCAGGCGCTCGACGAGCACGGAAACGTCGTTCCGGCCGCATTCGGTCTGGAAGAGCTCCGATCCACTCAAGATTGGACTGTTCGCTACGCGCTTCAAGCGGTGCCCGGCGTCTCCGAGGTTGCCTCCGTCGGTGGGTACGTCCGCGAGTATCAAGTCGACGTTGATCCGAAGGCGATGCTCGCCCACAAGGTCACGATCGGCCAGGTCGCGAAGGCCGTGAAAAACGCGAACCTGGACACCGGCGCGCGTACGATCGAGATCAACCGCGTCGAGTACATCGTTCGAGGGATCGGCTTCATTCAAGACCGAGCTGATCTCGAAGACGTGGTCATTGCGACCCGAGAGCACACCCCAATTCGGGTTCGGGATATAGCGAGGGTCAGCTTCGGCCCGGCGGGACGGCGTGGCGCGCTCGACGATGGCGGAGCTGAAGCAGTCGGTGGGGTCGTCGTCGTGCGTTTTGGCGAGAACCCCCTCGCAGTCATCGAGCGCCTTCGAGAGAAAATCGAAGAGATATCGGTCGGGCTGCCACGCCGAACGATGGACGACGGCACGGTAGCCCAGGTAGCGATCGTTCCGTTCTACGACCGCACGCAGATCATTCACGAGACCTTGGACACCCTTTCGTTGGCGCTCATTCAGCAGGTGCTGATCACCGTCATCGTCGTGCTGCTCATCATGCGGCACCTTCGCACGTCGCTGTTGATCTCCGCGTTGCTGCCTCTTGGCGTCTTGGCGACGTTCGTGGCGATGAAATACGTGGGCGTTGATGCCAACGTGATGGCTCTGTCGGGTATTGCCATCGCGATCGGCACGATGGTCGACATGGGTATTGTCTTCACGGAAAACATTGCGCAACGGATCGCCGAAGCACCGGACGGCGAGGACCGTATTCGCATCGTTCCTCGGGCGACCGGCGAGGTTGCGGCGGCAGTCATGACGTCGGTCCTGACGACCGTCGTCGGGTTCTTGCCGATCTTTGGTCTGACCGCCGCCGAAGGGAAGCTCTTCGCCCCGCTGGCCTACACGAAAACGTTCGCGATCACTGCAGCGTTCTTCGTGTCGGTGATCTTCCTTCCGCCGCTGGCGCACCTCATCTTGAGGTCGAGCAAGGAGGTCGGGGAGGGCGCCGCTCGCCCCCGTTGGGTGTCGGCTTTTCAAGGCAGCATGGTCTTCAATTGGCTCATCGTCGCTTGCGGTGTTGCCATCGGACTCACGGCCTATTGGATGCCCCTGGGTCCGGGCCGCACTCTCTTCGCAAACCTGATGTTCGTCGCCTTCATGGTGGCAATCTTGATGGTGCTGTTCTGGCTTTTTCAGCGATTCTACCAATCGATCTTGGCTTGGTGTCTTCGGCACAAGGTCGGGTTTCTCATAGGCAACGTCGCATTCGTGCTCGTTGGCGCGACCGCCTGGCTGGGCGTGCCCGTGGTCTTCGGCTGGTTGCCCGCGTGGATCCAAAACCTCGGTGCGTACCAGGCCGCCGCAGAGGTAGCCCCGGGCCTCGAGGAAGACTTCATGCCGTCGTTCGATGAGGGCTCGTTCCTGCTCATGCCGACGACCACCCCGCACGCGTCGCTCGGGCAGGCGCTAGAGATGATGCAGACCATCGACGCGGCGGTCGCGGCGATACCTGAGGTAGAGCGGGCAGTGGGAAAGCTCGGCCGTGCCGAAAGTCCGCTCGACCCTGCGCCGATTTCGATGTTCGAGACCGTCGTCAACTACCACTCGGAATACGTTCTCGACGACGCCGGTCACATCGAGACGTTCCAATACGACACAGAGACCGAGGAATTCGCCCGAGACGACCACGGGCAGCTCATCGTCGATCCCCGCGGCAAGCCCTTTCGCCAGTGGCGCGATCACATTCGCTCCCCGGATGACATCTGGGCGGAGATTACCAAAGCCGCCGAATACCCGGGTTTGACCGGATCTCCGAAGTTGATGCCGATCAAGACTCGCATCGTGATGTTGCAGACCGGCATGCGGTCTGCAGTCGGTATCAAGATCAAGGGCCCCGACCTCGATACGCTCGAGGCCTTTGGATTGGAGTTGGAAGGAATCCTCAAAGAGCTTCCCGAGGTCGAAGCCAAGACCGTGCTTGCCGATCGCATCGTCGGAAAGCCCTACATCGAGATCGTCATCGACAGGGAAGCGATATCTCGTCACGGATTGACCATCGTGGACGTGCAGGACGTCATCCAGGTGGCCATTGGAGGGCGCGTGTTGACCCGAACGGTCGAGGGACGAGAGCGCTACCCCGTGCGTGTTCGCTACATGCGGGAGGAGCGCGATAGCGTGGAGGCGCTTCAGCGCGTCCTCGTGCCGATGGCCAACGGCGGCCAAATCCCGCTCGAGCAGGTCAGCGACATTCGCTACGTTCGGGGGCCTCAAATGATCCGCTCCGAAGACACGTTTCTCAACGCGTATGTGACCTTCGACCCCTCGGAGGGCATCGGCGAAGTAGAGAGCGTGCACGCGGCGCAGCGTGCCCTCGAGGAGCGCATCGACTCGGGAGACCTGGTCGTTCCCGCCGGTGTAAGCTACCGCTTCGCAGGCACCTACGAGAACCAAGTGCGGAGCGCTAAGCGCTTGATGGTTCTCGTTCCGCTCGCACTCGCGATCATCTTCGTGCTCCTCTACCTGCAGTTCCGTCGGACCAGCACCGCGCTCATGGTCTTTGCGGGAGTCGCGCTGGCGGCGGCGGGAGGCTTCCTCCTGATCTGGGCCTACGGCCAGTCCTGGTTCTTGAACATCGCGCCCTTCGGGGTGGACCTTCGACATCTATTCCACGTGGGCGAAACACGGATGAGCGTGGCCGTGTGGGTCGGGTTCCTGGCTCTGTTTGGCATCGCCACCGACAACGGTGTCATCGTCGCCACGTATCTGATGCAGCTCTTTCGTGGAAAGTCGCCAGCGAGCGTGGGCGAGGTTCACGCGCTCGTGATCGAAGCGGGTCAACGCCGCGTAAGGCCTTGCGTGATGACGACCGCGACGACCTTGTTGGCGCTTCTACCCGTGGTGACTTCGCACGGCCGTGGTGCAGACTTGATGGTGCCCATGGCTCTGCCCTCCATCGGAGGAGTCGTCCTCGCGCTGGTCACTCTATTCACCGTGCCCGTCCTGTACAGCATTGGCGAGGAACATCAGCTGAAGAAGCGCCAGCGCGCTGCGACGTCGGCCTAGTCGTCGCCGTCGTCGGAGGCACCGCGGTGCTCGTCGGGCTGAATGCCATACCGACGGAGCAATCGATAGAAGCTCTCTCTCTCGACACCGGCGTGGGCCGCCGCTTCGCCGACCTGTCCGTCATGCTTGCGCAGGACCTCCTTGAGGTAGCGGCGAGCCACTTCCCTTCGTCCCTGCTCTTGGGCTTCGGACCAGCTCAGCGTTCCTAGGCCAGAATCCGACACCTGGGACCCAGCGAGCTTCACCACCTCGGGCGGAAGGTCGCCGACGTCTATCCTGTCCTCGGTGCAGATGACGCTGGCTCGCTCCACTGCGGCGCGGAGTTGTCGCACATTGCCCGGCCAATCGTACTGCTCCATCGCCTCGATTGCCGCGGGCGTGAAACCAAACAGCTTCACGTCGCGGATCGGCGGGAGCTCTCGCAGGAAATGGGTTGCCAGTAGCTCGATATCTTCACGCCGGTCGCGCAGAGGGGGAATCCGTACGACCGCAACATTCAACCGGTACCAAAGGTCTTCGCGGAAGCTCTCGTTTTGGACCATGGCTTCGATGTCCCGGTGAGTGGCTGCGATGAGGCGGACGTCGACTTGTCGCTCCCGTGACTCCCCCAATCGGCGGATGGCGCGCTCCTCCAACGCCCGCGTGAGCTTCGCCTGTAGTGAGAGTCGCATCTCGCCAATCTCGTCCAGAAAAAGCGTACTCTTGTTGGCCTCCTCGAATAGACCCGGCCGATCTTTGTTGGCCCCGGTGAAGGAGCCCTTAACATGGCCAAAGAGCTCGCTTTCGAGCAGCTCCGCCGGGATCGCCGCGCAGTTCACCGCGATGAAACGCTGCGCGGACCGCTGGCTCAGGCGATGAAGCGCTCTGGCGACACGCTCCTTCCCCGTGCCGGTTTCTCCTAAGAGAAGCACGGTGGCGTCGCTGCTTGCCAGCCTTTCGATCAGCTTGCCGAGGTCTCGCATCTTCGGAGACCGGGCGAGCATGTCGGGCAGCACTTCGTCGCCAATCCCGTCTTGTTGGTTCGGCATGGACGCGGCCGCTCGTCCCATGGCGCGAAGGACAACCGCACGGCCCGTCTGCGGATCGAAAGGCTTGATCAAGTAGTCGTAGGCTCCGAGACGAAGGGCTTCCACGGCGGTTCCTACGGAAGCATAGGCAGTCATCAGGATGAACTCGGCATGAGGCCGGACTCGTTTACAGAGCTTGAGCACCTCGACACCGTCCATGTCCGGCATTCGCAAATCGCAGAGGACCACGTCGACGGGTTCGGCTTCCAGAATCTTCAACGCGTCGAGCCCGCGTTCGGCGGTCAGCACCCGTGCGTCGTCACGAAGCACCTTCTTCATGAGGCTGAGCATGTTCTTCTTGTCGTCGACTACGAGCACGGTGAACCCGTCGTCGCTCCGCGCGCTCATGAAGCCACCTTCTCGGCAGCGTTGCCCGGGACTCTCACCCGGAACCTGGCCCCGCCATCGGGGTTGTTTTCGACCTCGATCGTCCCGCCATGGGCTCGCGCAATGCCCATGCACACCGATAGGCCCAGTCCCGAGCCGCCAGGGCGTTTCGTAAAGAAGGGCTCGAAGATCCTGGCCTGATCCTCAGGGTCGATCCCGGGGCCACGGTCGGAAACCGCGATTTCATATCCACCGGCTCCCCAAGGGCGCCCTGTCACTTCGATCGGCTGGTGGCTTTCGGAGAACGAAGCCGCATTCACGAGCAAGTTGCGGACCACCTGGCGAAGCCTGCCGCCATCGGCCAGCGCATGACCGGGCTCGGCCGTCAGATGGATAGGCTGCTTCGAGCCCTCGTCGGTCTCTCCGAATCGCCGTACCGACTCGCACAGTAGGCGTTCCATATCTGTGTCGTCACGTCGAAGCTCTGGCACGCGCGCGAAGGCCACGAGGTCTTCGGCGATGCGCTGACAGGCAGCCGCTTCCTCGTCTAGGATCCTGAGCTCTTCGCCCAGGACCGTGGGCGCGGTATCGGGACCCATCGTTTTCAAGTAGCCGCGGATCACCTGAATCGGGTTGTTGATCTCGTGTGCGACGCCGGCGGCCAGCTGTCCAATGGCCGCCATTCGCTCGGTCTCGATCAGCTGAGCCTCTCGTGCTTGAAGCTCCTCCGCCATTGCGTCGAATGCCGAGGACACCGCCCGAAGCTCGCCTTCACCGACCGGTCCGACGCGGCTGCTGAAATCTCCCGAGCCGAACCTGCGCGCTTTTTCGGACAGAACTTGGAGTGGCTCCAGCACGGCACGGCGTAGGCGAACCGTGAACAAGACGGAAAGACCGAGGACGAGCAGCACGCCGGTCGCGCCCGTGAGCAAACCGATCCGCGCTGCGCGTGTTGCTGACGTGTGGTCCATCGCCATGTCGTGCCCCACCGTGAGCGCGATGAAATCAGCTTGCTTCGTGGCACGCTGTGACAGCTCGGCAATTTGTTTGTGGTGTCGGACGATCGCCGCTGCGTCGCCCCGGTTGACGGCGGGAACGACAAGATCTCGAAAGAGCTCGTCGACTTGCTCGCTATCCTTCTGCACTTGTTCAACCCGCCAACGCTCGGCATCCGGCAGCAGGGGCTTCAGCGTTTCAGTGCCCTCGCGAACTCGTCCGACCCACTCTTCGTAGTGCTCGAGATGATCCAGGTCCTCCTCGATGATCCAGTGAGCCTGATGGATGTATTGCTCGCGCACCGCGGTCGCGAGCACGAGGCTTTCTCGAATCGCTGCTTCCTTCGTTTGCATGTTGGCGACGAGGCCCGCGACCTGGCCGATGATCGCGATCAGAGTGCCGCACATGACCACCGACACGATGGACACCAAGGCAAAGCTGAGTGCGAGCCGACGCGCGATCACCCGTTTCGGCTCCGGCCGCACCTTGCCTTCGCTTCTATCTGAAGAGCCGTTGGTCTGCATCGATCACCGCTCCACCTCCAGCCCGGGGGCGACGACGACAGCCAGTGCTCCCAGAAGCATCCATGTGGTTGTCCTCATCGGCCGAGTCCTCGCGAGCGCTGCGACTCTAGCATGTGAAGCGGTTCAGGCCGCGTCATTACACCCGCAGGGCGTGCGATCTCGCACAAGTGACGCTTCTGTGGTTCCGCTCGTACTCGCACCTCTCTAAGCCAATCGGGTTCATGCAGAGCGCTGAGTTTCCAGGCGCCAGGACGAGGCCGGCGGCAGCCTAGCTGGTGGCTCCCATGCTACTCTCCGCAGATGCGTCGTGACGCTCGACTCCTCGTCTTTTTGCTTCCGCTCTCGATCCTCTCGACTCAGTGCGACCAGACAGAGTTGCCCAGCGGGCCAGCTTGCGATTGCGTGTGCAGCAACGAGCGCTTCCCGGCCTGCTATGCCCGTACGCGCGATGACTGTCCGCCGAACCCGGCATGCACGAGTGACCAGGAATGCGAAGCATTCTGTCAGTCGGACGAACTCTGCGGAGAGCCCGACCCGAAGTACGCTAGGTGCGTGGATCTTGATCCGGATCGAAACGCCGAGCTGCTCTGCGTTCAGATTCCCCCGTGCGCAGATGTTACCGTGGAGGATTGCCGCGAGCGATTGGAGCCCTTCGACTGCACTTTTGAATGGCTCTTCTATCGACTCTGTGTGGCCGAGGACGGCTGCAACACGGCGTACTGCGGGAGCCTCCTCGGGGGTTGGGAAAACTGCAAAGCCCAAGACGCTGAGGGATAGGGCGCTGAACGACGCTATTGCAATTTTCGGCACGAAATGACACCAAATAGGGGTCCCACCATGCGAACTTTTCTGACCCTATCCGCCGCCCTTGCAGTCCTTTCCGCCTGCAGCTCGAGCTCGAGCAGCGAGCCCACTCGGAGCGAGGGTCTTGATTGCACCGTTGAAGGCTATCCATGCAGCTTTGCCGATAGCAACCAAGCCAGCTTCGAGGCTGCGCTTGCGGCACTGGACGGTGCCTGGGCTGTCCGGCGCGGCGGCACGATGGCGGATGTATTGGCCTGGCTTCGAGAGCAGCCCGCTGTCGTCGAAGCCTTTGGCGATGACCGCGCGATTCGGTTTCGAATCGAGGGCTCTGTGCCAATCTGGTTTACCGATCCCAGCGAGGTGAGCGGGGCCGCGATGGAGGCACCTGCTGCCGGAGCGGCTTTCGGACCCAAAGCCGTCGTTGGCGAAGACAGCGACGATAGCGGCGTTGTCGACAATCGCGATGTGAAGCGCGGAGTCGTTCTTGCGCCCTTCACTTGGCTCTACGAATCCTCGGACCAGAGCGAATCGCTCGCAGACGAGCTCGAGATCGTTCGAGGCTACGCGAATAATGTCGACTACGCTGGCAACCGACAAGAGGCAGACCAAGACGTCACGCTCGATCACTACCTCGGATGGGGTGACTATGATTTCGCGTACGTGGCGGCACCGAGTTGGCGCGTCGTCGGAGCGAGTGAGAACCAGACGTGGATCACCCTTCAGTCGGGGATTCAGTACGACATGCTCACCGTGCCCGACGTCGATGCCGCCGGGGTCGTGCTACTTGCTACCTACGATGGAGCCGGCACGCGACGCTATGCGCAGTTCGGCTTGGCCGCCGACTTCTTCCGAGCCGCGTACCCAGACAAGCTCGACAACGCGATGCTTGTCCTTCCCGTTTCCGAAGTGAACGATGAGCTAACCGGCGCGCTCGGAGGCGAAGAGTGCGTTCTCTTTGGTTGGACGGACCGGGTCGAACCCGAAGACGGCTTCGCCGCGATGTCACCTCTGTTCAAGTCGCTCCGGCAGGGTCTGAAAGCTCAAGATGCTCTGAACGACGTCGACGAGGAGCTCCGCACGGTCACCAATACGGACTCGGAGACGGTCAGTTTGACGCGTCTTGCGCCAGGTGGCGGAGACCAGCGGCTCTTCGAGCTTCCTCTCATCATCGACAGCCAGGGCGAGCCGCTCGAAGACGGCGTGAACCTTCAACCCCTGATCATCGGGAACGTGCGCGACGGAAACCCCGATTCTCTTTCTCTTCTTCTGTCGGTCGACGGAGTGACGGAAAGCGACCGGGAGGAGTTCGTCGTCCGCTACAAGTTTGACGGGAACGATCTCCCTGGAGAATATGATCTTGCCGACGCGATTCAGGACGCCCCTTACCGCTGGCGGGTCAACCACGACGTAGCGCTCGGATTCGACGTCGAGACCGGAGGCAGCATTCCCCTCGAAGCGATCGTCTCTCTGCCCGAGGGCGGCACCTCGCGGTTCGTAGTCGACGTGAATGTGCCATCGACCGGCGGCGACGAGGGCTTTGACGAATGCAGCGACTACATTCCGGTGCCGGTCGCGAACGGCGTGGGCGGGCCTTGGGAGGATCAATCGAGCGTTGGCAGTGCCGCTTTCTCGGCTTCGGGGGACCCCGGTGGCGGCTACTTCCGAGTGACCGCGACCTGTGAAGAGCCGGTGACCGTGCGTCTCGTCGTGCGTGTACCGGGGGACACGGGCGCTCTCTTCAGCGAATCCAATCTTGGGACCGCGTCGCCGCAGTCGATTACGGCGGCTTTCGAGGTGCCTCCCGGCGGGGGCTACATCGCCGAGGCGCGCCAGGCGGACGCCACCAGCGCGGAGGACTATCCCATCGGGTGGAACTTGAGCTGGACCCTCAACAGCGTGGTCGACTGTTACGAACCGAACCAGCGAAGTGTCTACGCGAAACGCCTCCCTCTCAACATCGACAACGTGACTGCGTTCATGCTTGGCGGCTATCGAAGCAACGGTCTCGAGGCGAGAGATTTCGACGACTGGTACAAACTGGTCGTCAACGAACCAAGCCGCATTGAAGTCACCCTGGCGCAATCGCCAGACGACATCCGAATGCGGCTGCGGCTGTGGGGTCTCCGAAATGTGCAGCTTGCGAGTGCCGGAGCCGGCGCGCCCGGTGAGCTTTTCGTACTGACCTACGAGGCTCAGCCCGGGACCTACTTCTTGAGCGCGGAAGCGGCCGCCATCGGCGATGGGGCCGTCAATCCGATTTTCGACGAGCTCCCGGACCACTTTGCGACTCCCTACCGAATGAACATACGGACCCAGCCGCTCTAGGCACCTCTTAGAACCATGGTCGGACCTCCGCGATCTCCGCGATGCAGCGCCTTGGTGAGCGAATCGCTCAATCCTCGAAGAACTCCGGATGGGCGGCGCGGTACTCCTCGAAGGTTCCCGGCTCCGCGGTCCTTGCGATTTCTCTCATGAGCTCTCTCATGAACTCGCTGTCCTCCGGAGGAGATTCCCAGTCCGCCGAAAGCGCGACCGCGCGGGGGAGCGTATCCCCGTGAAGGTGCAGCAGCGGGTCACCCATCAGCACAATGCCCAGGTGCCATTCGTCGCTGGCGACGCCGACTTCGTTGTACCAGTCGAGGTAGGCTTCTCCCCAGGTGCGACCCTCCGCCAGTCGTAGATGGAAGAGCCGCGCGTCCCGGATCGCGCCGAGTTTCGTCGATCCGACGAGCGCCAAGCCGTGGCCGGTTCGCATCACGTAGGCTTGGGCGAGGTTTTCTTCGGTGAAGCGCGCTGCCAAACAATTGAAGAGATTGAAAAACGAAGCTCTAATATCGAGGGCGACCAGCTCAGCGCAGGTGCAGCCCTCCCCGATGCTTAGGTACGTCGAACTGGAGTGCGAGGCTTGGTAGACGAACTCGGCCCCACCAGCCGTCAGAACGCCGATGTAGCTGTCTATAGTCGTATCGGATGGCTCGCGCATGATCAGAACCTGTTCGTAGATCTGATCCAGATACATCGACTGCGTCTTGAGGTGGTAGTCCGACGAATAATCGTCGTCGAGGAACACGAACGCACGCACATCGACGAGAGGGCCGATGTGTCGGTAGTAGTCGACGCGATCGAAGTACTCCCTCAGCTCCTCGACTGTGCCATCGATCCGTGACGTGTAGAGGTCGATCTTCAGTGGGGTGTGGGCGTCGAACACCTCCCTGTCGTCGTCGTCGTCCGCATCCGTCCAGACGGCGTCCCGGTCCTGCAAGACGATATCCGTTGGAAATTCCTCGTGCTTGCCGTGTGCCTCCTGCTCGTACCAGGCCGCGGGCAGCGAACCGACGAGCAATGCGCCTTCGATCTGCTCTTCGTCCACATAGCGGAACACCAGGGCGCGGAGCTCGTCGAACGTTCCCGGCGGCACCCAGGGCTCGATGTGCACCTCGACACCACGGCGCCCCAAGGCCGCCGCGTACTGGTTGAGGCTCGGCTCCAAGTCATGAAAGATGTCGTAGTTGACGACGACCAGAAAGGTCTTCTCGACGTAGGTCGTCGGCTCCCGCGACCCCCCGCATGCAATGGCAAAAACGCACGCAAGACCCAAGCAAAAACCGCGAACAGACCGTGACATCACTCACCACCGCCTCTCATCTGCTAGATGCCCACGATCCACCCA
>Ga0316194_10000765_pt1 | contig 21681 bp, 22 predicted proteins | sample CroRivsedime1_MG_FD_204936 | JGI IMG/M metagenome (GOLD analysis project Ga0316194, IMG submission 204936) | Coastal sediment microbial communities from Maine, United States - Cross River sediment 1 | ecosystem: Environmental > Aquatic > Marine > Coastal > Sediment | place: USA: Maine...
CAGTTGCCCTTGCGCCAGACAGGCACAAAACGACCACCGTCATATCGGTTGGTATTAGAGCCAAATGGGCTTCTGCGAACAGTTCATTTACAAGGATCACCAATGAACCCGCCAAACCCCAACTGTACGTGTTTCCACGTACGTATTTTTATTATATGTACAGAAGTATTTATGATCGTGTTTCTCTGTGTCATTTGATTGGCGTCAACAACTTGTTCGACTGTTAACCATACAATACTTTTTAATTTGCGAACGAGGATCAGAGGTAGCGAATAAGGTAACAAAAGGTGGTTATTCAAGGAGCGAAAAAATGGAATCTTTTCTAAAGGGCGTACTCGGTGCCTGTGTCATTGCCTTTGTCAGCGCATCCCCCAATACGTCAAAAGCTTTTTTGGACAATGCAGGTAAAAACGGTAGTCAAGTCACTCACGTTCACAGCATGGCAATCGGAGCTATCCAGGTCAAACAAAGAGGTAATGACTCTATTGACACGGATCTAGAGAATACAGTTTTTGGAATCAGTTGCGGTTTGCTTGGGGTTTTTCTGTTGAGAATGGCGAATAAAAGATGATTTGAGGCTATCTACTGGTACTGATCGGAATAGCACGTCGCACGAAGATAACCTAAACATTGCGATATTGTTTTCTGGGAGTGGTAATGACAGACATGCAAGCGGAGTCGGCGAGCAACGAGGCATGCACTGAGATGGCGGCTCAAATACGACTCGGGCTTGCATAATCAACATCAGCTAGAAAAACAATAAACGGTGACGAGGGCCCGCTACGGTGGCGGACAAATCTGCGGAAGTTATGGTGTCGGATGTTGCGGCGTCCACTACTGAAGGCACCGGGACACCCTGGTCGATGCGTGGGATGAGTATGGTGCACATTGCAAAGGTAAAGGTTTCTGTTGGTGAGGAAATGTAACGATGAACCGGTTGCTGTTAGTGTGGCCTTCTCGAATAAATTATCTTGCTACGTTGCTTGGGGTGGTGGGTTGCATCTGCAGCATGGGTGTAGTGGTGGCTTCCGGTGATGTGCTTGAACATGGCAGGTATGTCTTTTATGCGGCGGGTTGTATTTCATGTCACACCCGGGATCAACTGATGGCCGGAGGTCGGCCGGTTGTTACGCCGTTTGGGACGTTCTATCCTCCCAATGCTACGCCACAGAGGGAGTACGGTATCGGCGCATGGAGCGAGGAAGATTTTGTGCGCGCCTTGCGTGAAGGACTGGATCCGCAAGGTCAACATTATTATCCTGCGTTTCCATATCCCTCGTACACCAGGATGGCGCAACAGGATATGCAGGCCTTGTATGCCTATCTGATGACGTTACCAGAATCCTCCAGGGCAATCCGGCCGCATAATCTTCACTGGCCGTTCTCCTCACGTTCAATGATGTCCTTCTGGAAGGCGTTCCGGTTTGCACCGGGAGAGTTTTCGGCGGATCCTGAAAAATCAACGCAATGGAACAGGGGAGCATACCTTGCCGATGCCCTTGGACACTGTGGTGAATGTCATACACCGCGTGACTTCATGGGCGCATCCCGTCGCGATCGCTACCTGGCGGGCACCTGTACGGGGCCTGAAGAAAGGCGGGTGCCCAATATTACACCGGACCGAGAGACGGGCATCGGTAACTGGACACTAGAGCAACTAACGACATTCCTGAGAACAGGAAAAAGACCCGATGGTGTCTTCACCGATAACCTTATGGCCGAAGTACTGGGCACCAGTTGCATGCGGCTCACCGGGGAAGATCTGCAGTCACTGGCGATCTACCTGCATTCACTGCCGCCGATTCGCAATGACCTGGATACCCGGTGTGCACCGTTTAACGACTCATTCATTTATGAATAATTGAATTGACGCATGGTGTTTGGTATTGCTGTGATTCCGAAGTGCGAATTGCACAATGTAACAAGGATTTACACCATAACTGATGATGGCCCCCGAGCATGCGAATCCTTGCTTCAATCGTTCAACTCAACCGGCGTTACTTATTGCAATCAGTGCTTGTTCATTTTATCGACATAGGCCATGCCAAGCGCAGATAGCACGAAAGTCATATGTATGATTACGTACCACATCAGCTTGTCATTGGCGATTTGTTGCGCTGCCATAAACGCTTTCAACAGGTGAATGGACGAGATAGCAACAATGGATGCGGCCACTTTCTGCTTGAGAGAACCTGAGTCAAGCTTGCCGAGCCATGCCAGTTTTTCCTGTCCTTCTTCCAGGTCAATCGCGGATACGAAGTTCTCGTAACCACTTAGCATCACCATTACCAGCAGTCCGCCTACCAATGCCATGTCGACAAGGCTGAGTATCACGAGGACAAGGTCAGTTTCCTTTATGGAAAAGATCGTCGGAAATATGTGGATCGCTTCCTGAAAAAATTTGATACCAAGAAGTAACACGGCCAGGCTGAGTCCGAGATAAATAGGAGCGAGCAACCAGCGGCAGGCATATAAAGTATTTTCGATAATACGTTCCATTGATACATTCTCTGTGAAGGCCGGCAGATTTTACCTGATCATGAGAGTCAGTAAATGTTTACCGCCAATTCAACATGATCTTTTCCACCATGCGGAGTTAGCCTGCTTGATAGAATGTCTGCTTTTTATGTGGGACCCTCCTTTTGAGCAAGCAAGAGGTATCTATAGTCAGGGAGTCGCAGGTTTGTCATGGAAGTGTGCCTTCTACCGGCTTTATTGTCGTCAAATGCGAGGGCATCTGTTTTAAGCTGGAAATTACGTGTTCGTTTGCCGTGTTTAGTTGCATGCTCGTTTTAACAGTGGAATTGCAATTTCGCGCGATGCTCTCCAGATCACGAGTTACTTCATATATTCGTGCCAGCAGAATGAAATGGCTGGTCACATGCAGGTGCAAATGCGGTTCAATTTTGAGTGCAAATCACCATCGGATTCCATGGCTGGTGCACTCATCCTCCCCGGACTCGATCACGGTTACATCCGATATCCTGGAACCTATGCTGTAACACTATGATTCTTTTGGAAAGTGGTGTGGCCTGTAACCGCAAATGGGGGCACGGCTGAATGTTTCATCCCTGAACGCAGGAACCGAGGTCTCAAGCAATGTTATACCGGCGCTGCTATGGGTAATAAAGCACACTGTTTCTCCGGCAGGTATTCAGGTATTGGTATCTCTCGCAGTTTTTCGTAAAATGACGCGAATTGAAGTTGTTCCACAACATATTGTGATAATCAACCATCCGGGGCACTATATGAAGATATCAGAATTGGAACTCCCGCAGCACCTGTTTGCAGAGACAGTAAGCACTGGTGGTGCCACAGCCGAGTTAATTGCACCAGAGAAGCTGGTTTACTGGGCGGAGCAGGGACGAGGTGACGCTGTATTCAGATTGTGTCACACAGTCTATGAAAGGGAGTTAGCAAGCATAAACGCGTGGGAAAGCGAGCGGATTCAGCAACTGGAAGATGAATTGATGGCAGCCGGAAATAACGAGGACATGTCAGGTCACAAGTACGTAAACGTAAAACACTATCACACGACCCGAGAGGACGTCGTGAGGGAAGCGGAGCTGAAGCGTGCCACCGTCAAGGAGCGTTTGACGAAGCACCAGACCGCGATTGAGGAACTTGTGCAAGAGGCCAGGGAGTTCATCTCAGCCCATATGGTGCAGAAGGATGAAGGCGATATGCTCTCATACCTGCTTGCCATCGTCGTCATTGGCGCTGCATGTTATGCGCTCTTTACCTGATTCCCTGCTTTTCCTTCAAGCTGCTGCTCGTCCGCACGGTTTTATTTGCACAGATGACAAATTACATTTGCGACTGCAGGTAGTTTTTCATGCCTATCCTCTCAATGAGGCCCAGCTGTTTCTCTAACCAGTACGCATGATCCATTTCGGTGTCGTCCAGTAATTTAGTCAGAATCTCCCGTGAATCGAAATCTTGCTCTTCTTCACATATTGTGATGGCATCTTTTAACGCAGCGGTTACTTCATATTCAACGTCCAGATCATTCTGGAGCATTTCCTTGACGTTACTGCCGACACGAATTTTGTCGTGTGAATTCATGTCAGGCTGTACTTCCAGAAACAACATGCGCTTCATCAGTGCGTCAGCATGTTCTGTTTCTTCTTCCATTTCATGATTAAGACGTTCAAATAATTTTGTCAGGCCCAGATCATTATAGATGCGGGAATGTGCCATGTACTGGTCTCGCGCTGCAAGTTCACCATCGAGCAGTTTTTGAAGTTGTTTCAAAACCTTTTTGCTGCCTTTCATGATCAATCTCCTGATTGCGACTGTAGATAATTTTCCAGACCTGTATTTTCAATCAGCCACTGCTGGGATTCGACCCAGTCAATGTGATCCTCTGTCTCTACCAGAATTTCAGTCAATTCATCGCGACTGATGAAGTCGCGACTCTCTTCACACAGTTTGATAGATTCCTGTAAATTAATTCTCATCCCGGACAGCATTTCCAGATCACCGTTCAGCATCTCGGGAATATTTTCACCAATAAGTAATTTGCCCAAATCCTGCAGATTCGGCAGGCCTTCCAGAAACAGAACACGTTCTATCAGATCATCAGCCATTTTCATGGCCTTGATGGAATGCTTGTACTCATGCTCATTGAACTCGCCCAGTCCCCAATCTTTAGCCATGCGTGCATGTAGAAAAAATTGATTGATCGCTGTTAGCTGGTCTTTCAAACATGAGTTCAGCGCCTGGTTAATTGTTGCTTCACCTTTCATAAACACCTCCATATAAACAGTTATGTGTCCGGCTATCCCTGTCTGGTAATGAGAAGGGATGGCTGGCGGATAATTTTTGAAGTCTACAACATTGGGTAAGTATTCAAAGGGAAACATTAAAATATTATATTAAACAATAAGTAACGGCATTAGAATGGCGCAATTGATAATCATTATCATTTGTATTAGAGTAAGGTTACTTATCAACTATTTTGGCCATTGCTTATGTATGTATGTATATGCCACAAGATTACGGATAGTGATATTCGTCGAGAACTGGATAACGGAGCCAGTTCTCTGCAGTGCCTGCAGAAGAGATTGAAGGTCGCGACCTGCTGCGGCCGCTGCAAAGACTGTGCAAAACGCCTGATACATGAATCGATGAATATCAATTTAACAACTGAATTACAGTCAGCAGTAGCCTGCTAATCAAATATCAGCGTGCTCATCCAGAGAACGACAAACTTGTCAGGGAGTGCGTATTGTCCAGCCTGAGACACATACTGCATCAGTTGTACGGATTCCGGATTTCCCCGTTACCGGGATTCCATGCAGACATCTGCTTGTGCCCCGCTTGGTCCCTGTGCCATAACGACATCATTTTTATTGTCCAAATACATTAGTACTCCTTCAATATCATCTAGAAGGAGTACTAGTCAAAATCAGGCTGCCTGCGATGCCAGGGTGGTGCCCATGGAGTGGAGTAGTTTTTTACACATCACCGAAGCAGCGACCGGCACCGTTTGCTTGCAGCGGTGATATTGATAATGCGACCCCGTTTACCGGCAGTACAGGCTTTAGTCAGAAGCAGAAATAAGGGGACTGCGACAACGGGTCGAGGATGACAAACAGGGGAATAAAAAAAGCTTTTGTTCTGTCCATTTATCTATCAATCAGGCTATCCCTGTTAGCAAATAAGATTACAATTCACGAAAAGGCATACGCTTTACAAACAGTATATCGGGAGTCACTTTATGGAGTCACTGTCGACCAATGCCCTGATATGGGTCGGTATTCTGTTTTGTGTCAGTCAGTCAGCGATGTTCTCCGGTCTCAATCTGGCATTACTGGGTATTAGCCGTCTGCGTCTGGAAGTGGAGGCAACTGCAGGCAATCCCGCTGCTGTGAAAATCCTGGCGCTGCGCAAGGATACCAATTTTCTATTGACCACCATTCTCTGGGGCAACGTGGGTATCAATGTATTGTTGACCCTGCTGTCCAATTCCGTGATGACCGGATTGACCGCCTTCTTCTTCTCAACCATTCTTATTACGTTTGCCGGTGAAATTACGCCACAGGCGTATTTCTCCCGCCATGCCATGCGTATGGGCTCATTGCTGTCCCCGGTACTGCGATTTTACCAGTTGCTTCTTTATCCGGTCGCCAAACCCAGTGCCCTGGTACTGGACCAATGGCTGGGTGAAGAAGCTATCAGTTACTTCAAAGAGCGGGATCTGCACACAGTGATTCGCAAGCATATCGAGGCGGATGAATCTGATGTGGGACGACTGGAGGGTATTGGCGCCATGAATTTTCTGGCACTGGATGACATTGCCGTTACCCAGGAGGGGGAATCTGTCGATCCGGACAGTATCATTCAGCTGCCGATAGACAATGGCTTGCCGGTGTTCCCGACATTCAAACGCCACGCGCTCGATCCGTTTTTGCTTGATATAAACAGTTCCGGCAAGAAGTGGGTGATCATTGTTAATGAACACAATGAACCCTGCCTGGTGTTGAATGCCGATGACTTCCTGCGAGAGGCCTTGTTCGGTAAAGAGGCGATCAATCCCAAAAACTATTGTCACCGTCCCATCATTGTCAGGGATTCAGGTACCTTGCTGGGTAAAGTGTTATCACGTTTAACAGTGCATGCGAAGTCGGAAATAGATGATGTCATCGATCATGATCTTATTCTTTTATGGTCTGATGAAAAGCGTGTGATTACAGGGGCTGACATTCTTGGCCAGTTGTTGCGGGGTATTGCCCTGCGAGACGTCAGGTAGCGCCTCCTGGAAGAACTGATTCTATACAGTTATACCGGATTCAGAGATGCAGCAGCCACCTGCGTCACGCCTCTCGCTGTTTCATTTTTCTGTTTTCCGGATCCTTCAGCAGTGTCTCCTGAATGGACCGTGATCTGGGTGAAGGGAATGACCCAGCCTTCCCGGTTGCAGGTGTCTACACAGGCTTGTTGTACCATCCGCTGAGCCCTGAAATAGGCCTTCGCCGCACGACCATTGAGGATTATGTATATCTGGTAGTCCAGTGAGCTGGTGCCTGCTGCTTTGAATTCTACCAGCATATCCTCGATATCATCTTTCATCCCGGCCTGTTCAAAGCGTGTGATTAGAGCCTCCCGGAAGCGCTCGGGGACCGTGTCAAGGCAGATCGCCTGGTGCTGGTAGTCAATGCCGAAGGTGCAGGCAACGCCAAAACCCTCGCGCGACAGATTGCGGACGTTCTGACCCATAAAGTCTTTGGTATGGATCTGCACCTTGCTGTCCCGAATCATGACTTCGACCAGTTCGATCGTCTGGCGTGAAACCTGACCAAAACTGCCATCGGCAAGCAGTATGAAATCTCCTGGCTGGCAGGGGAACCACGGTTCCTGGCTGGCGGGCCGTGAGACGAGCTCACTCATGTCATGCAGTGGTAAACGCACAACCCCCTCAAGGGCCGGATTTTTCAATACCGTGTAGACGCTGAGTGATTCCACGATGAAAGCTACTCCGTCCAGTACCAGACGTTCTTTCTCACGCACGGGACCAACGCCGAGCAGCAGTCGTAACTCAGCAGCATAACGTGGCAGGGTCTGCCGTAAAGTGAGTGCGGCACCGGCCAGCGCGATCATGGCAAGGGTCAGAAACAGGACATCACCACGAACATAAAACACCATCAATATAGCGAAAACGATGATGATCGCCGTTGCGAGGCGGTAACTGTAATAAACCAGCGGTGCCCGTGTGATACCGGTATCGTTTTTGGCTCGAAACAGCCATTGCCAGTAGGTGGTGAGCAGCCATTTCGAGAGCAGCCAGATCGCCGCGCTGATCAGTACAGCCAGCAGCAGGGTCAGGCCACGTCCATCAAGAAACTCCTTGAGTGCTACCCAGGCAGAAGTGTACCAGGCTGTGCTCTCCGTTTTAATGACGGCAAGTTTGAAATGTATTCTCTCCAGTGTTCGCTGTACGTCATCCCTGCGTTGTTCCCATTCAATCAATAGCTGGTCTATTGGTTCGGCCGTTATTGGTGGCAATGTCTGTTGTTTGAAATTGTAGATTGAGTCAATCGCTTTTTGGATCACCAGCAGCTGGTCTTCCAGTCGCTCGGATTCCCTGTGCAAGCTGTCAATCTGGCGTGGTTTTGCGGTCAGCTCCTTGAGAGTAGAGAGTAGTGGCCTGATAACCTGTTCAAGTTCGACACGCCAGTCGATTTGTTGATCAGGCTGTTCAGCAAGCACAGAAAGATTAGGGGCACCCAATGCGATATTTTCAAAATCCTGTTGCAGACTCGTCAGATCCCTGTTTATACGCTCAATCTTCCGTTCCAGTGCCTGCTTCTCGGATACATCCTCCAGTTGTTTAAGTTGTTCCCGGAGTTCGCGAACAGCTGCCCGTTTTGATCCGAGGGATTGCTGGATGTTCGCCAGATTCTCAACTGCATTCGATAAGCCGGCATTTGTTCCGTTGCCTTCTGACAGGCTGGCTGTGCCCTGCGCAAATACCTGACAAGGCTCAGCGGTAAACAGAATTATGAGCAGGGCCAGGAGCCAGAGTGAGGTACCTGGTACGCGAGATATATTTCCAGTTGTAAACATGAAGTGGTGCTTGCCTGTTGATCGGATTTAGCTGACTTTGCCAGTGAGCTGTTCAGAAAGGTTGCATAACAGCGCCGAGAACAGGGTTGTTAGTCCGGGGAAGTTGAAGAAACCGACAACAAAGGACGTCACCCTGTTTGATACCCATGCTGGTGCAGCTGCGCCTGATGACAGCCGGTGTGACCTCTGCGGTTGGTGTTACTGTGTAGGAACGCGGTGTTGCGACCCGGTTGACCGACTCGGTCAAGGTCGCGGTTCGCTCATGTATTTGCATGATTGGGTTTTGATTTTCCATACTACTGCAACTATACGACGTGGCTCTTGACTATAGCAACAAGAGCATAACTTTCTGTTTGCTAATGATAAAATACTGTCGTCATGTGTTCGGTGCAAGCAATAAACTGTCACGTATTCGCGGAGTGAGTTGAGGGTTCGATAACGGACGTAAGTCTGGACACACGCCGGATGTGGCAGGTGGAATAAAGGTGGACCTGATGGAGAGCGGTGGACACCGGGACAAGGTGGGTGAGTCGGTTAAGGTTTGATCCCCAGGGGTTCCATTCACTTCCGTTTGCAGCGGGGTAAATTATGTGTGACGGGCATGGCGCACAGGCCGCCGTCCCAGGCGAGAGTCTGGAGGATGAATACGCAGAGTGCGGCTGGATTCCTGATTGTCATCCTGTCAATGCGGATTGTTGCGGTTGTCTTGCAGGCTGTTTCCAGCTGGTAGCGCGGCTTCCGAAGTCCCGGATGCAGTTGTTACGGCAAGATGCGTGACTCTGAGTATCTTTCGGGCAGCCAGAATCCAGAACGGGCTTATGATCAGTGATAGTGTAATCACGGTGATCGTATACTGGTAAGCAATTCCAATGATAATGCCGCCCGTTAGTCCAACGGAGGCTAGTACAAAAGCAAACTCACCGATTTGCCCGAGCATGGCGCCAGCATAGATACTTTCCCGCCAGCGATATCCGAGAAACCGCAGAATTATTCCATTCAGTATGGTGTTACCTGCCAGGACGACACCGACTAACAGGACAACCTGTGTCGCATGCGAGATAATGAATGGCACATCAACCAGAATGCCTACAGAAACAAAAAACAAGGCAACAAAAATTACCCTGAATGGTTCCAGGGCATGATGGACCCACTGTGTTTCTCGCGCTGCCGTAACCAATATGCCTGCAGCAAACGCGCCAAGCGCGGTTGAGAGGGACGCCATGCCAGTCAACAAGGACAGACCAAGACAGATAAGCAATGCCGCGAATACCTGCAGTTCGGGGTCGCTGCGGAAGAGGTGTCCGAAGGGCAAGTGGAACGAGTCCCGCGATAGTACCCATGTCAACACCGCGACAATTGCGACTGATCCACTGATTTGAAGACCGAGTTGACTCCAGCTCGGTGTTTCACCTCCAAGTAATCCGATAATGATCAACATGGGGATGATGACCAGATCCTGCACCAGCAGAATGCCGAGGATGTCCTGGCCTTCCTTCTTGTTAAGCTCTCCTGAATCGCGCAGCAGTTTTATAATGACAGCCGTGCTGCTGAGGCTCGTGACAAACCCTAACAGTACAATCCTCTCCATTGGCCAGTTAAACCACAGACCTATCGGCATGACCAGGGCAACGCTAAGTGCGACCTGCACCAGTGTGCCGACCACTGCAATACGCCATCCCGAAAGGAGCTGCCGTGGCGCTACCTCCATGCCGACGAAGAACAGCAGCAGGACGACGCCAAAGCTACCCAGACGGGAGGCGAACTCCGCATCCGTCAGCAGGGCAAAGCCGGAAGGGCCGATTGCTATACCGGCGAGCAAATAACCAATCACCTGCGGTTGTCGCATCAGTTGCAGTGCCAAGCCTGTGAGCAGCACTATGGCGATGATTGCAACTACTGTTGGCAGTATGGGATCGATGTGCATGCAATGAAACTCCTGCTATATTGGGTACAACCTGTGGGTTGCGAACTCTCGATTGCGCCGCTGTTCAGGATTGTAAGCGGGTACTTGCGGTCAGGATGATAAAGCAGGTTAGTGTGCTTGCAAACAACAGGCGATTCATCCTGTCCACCGTAAATTGCTTTGCTTTAATTCAACCATGTCATGGAGTTGCAGTTTCGTGAGTGTGCAGCCAGCGACAGCTGCCTCGCACAGCCAGGTGACGGGATTTTACAATCGTGTTCATTCGAGGTGTACTGGCAGATTTATCTTGTCCTTGCAGAAAATGGGTTCTATTGTTTGCGCATGACATTCTCGTCACAGCCTCCGCTTGGATTCAGGCTGCTTCAGGTACTGCTGGGAGTCTGTGTATGGATGTGCTTCACAAGCACACTGGCAGCTACTCACTAGGACAGCTGGATCCAGGAGGCAAGACAGGCAGGGTATCTCACGTACCGACGCATTACTTGACGCCTTCAAGCGCCAGACCTTAGAGCAAAGAACGAGTGCCGATATTCGGGTGGTGATAAATGATTGAATCTTTGAAAAATTCCTCGGAAAAATCAGGTTTGCCACCCGGTTCACTTGTTCATGTGGGCAGTGTTCTGGAAGCTGTAACCAGAATGTCAGTGATTGATTACGGCAAGGAAAATATTGAAGAACAGCAGATTCAGTCTGTCGATGAAATTCTTGGATACAAGGATAGTGATACCGTTACCTGGGTGACTGTGGAGGGGTTAACAAACGTCGCTATTATAGAAAGTATTGGAACAATGTTCGGCATACATCAACTTGTACTCGAAGATATTCTGAATACTCACCAGCGGCCCAAATTCGAGGAATATGATGACTACCTGTACATTGTCCTCAAATGCCTGTTATCTGAAAATGAAGACTTCTCTGTTAGCTATGAACAGATAAGCATTCTGGTCCTCAAAAATTTTGTTTTCGTATTCAAAGAAAAAACCGATGATCTTCTTTACCCCGTACAGCAAATGATCAGAACCAGTAAAGGTCGCTTCAGGAGCCTGGGGGCGGATTATCTTACATACACGATTCTGGATACTGTTGTTGATCAAAACTTTATTCTAATAGACTCGTTAGATGCTGCTATCAACTCGCTTGAAGATGATTTATTAGGCCCTGAACCAGGGCAAGATACGCTTAAAACGATCCAAAGGCTAAAAAGGGAATTAATCAGTATTAGAAGACATATTTCTCCAGTAAGGGAATTGATGACTGCAATACTTCGTAGTGAGTCTGAATTGATTCATGAAAAAACGCATTTATATCTCAGAGATGTGTTTGACCATACAATACGCATAATTGAGCTAATAGAGTCATACAGGGATATATTGTCTGGCCTGCTAGATATCTACATGTCCAGTGTCAGTAATAAAATGAATGAGGTGATGAAGGTGTTGACTGTATGCGCTTCAATTTTCATACCTTTGACTTTTATTGCCGGGATATATGGGATGAACTTTGAATATATGCCTGAGTTGGAATGGAAATGGGCATATCCAGCTCTTTGGGCTGCATTTATTACCATTCCCGCTGTATTGCTTGTTTATTTTAAAAAGAAGAAATGGCTTTAATACTGGACATATGTATAGCTGCAGAGAGCTTTGATTCCGTGCAGCGGGCAGGTCTGTAAAACCTTTGCACGGTGGTAGTTTTATTTGGTCGATTTGCTCGTTGCTCCTCATTTTGGTATTTGTGAATTGACTGTTTTCCTGAAGGCGCCATTGGCAGAGCTTGCATCGACTTGCACCCACCCCTACCCCTCCGGAGTTTCCTTGCTTAAATCCTGGGTCTGGCTGAGGGGAGGGGGGTGGCAGGATTCCGTAAAATATCGCAACAGCCAGTGGTGCTAAAATGGATTTCCCGGTGAGACCGTTGCTATTCTCTCTGCGGTGAAATATTTTCATCAAGGCTGGCAGCGTTCAACAGGATGACTTCAATCTCTTCGATGATCTCTTCCTGACGCAAGGCATTGCTTTGGTGAAGCAGGTTTTCTGCTTTTCCCTCAAGATGCTGGATGGCGCCCTCCAGATGCTGTACCCGTCGTATGTTCTCTGCCATCAATGATACGTACATAATCTCGTGCAGAGCAGCAAACAGGTAGTGGTCGACCAGTTCGGCGAAGAATGCCGCAGGTGTCAGGTTGAGTACAGGCGGATATGGAAAATGTGCTACGGTGTTTCGGTACTGTTCGAATGGAGGCAGGATTACTGTAGTGACGATCTGGTCTCTGTCAGGATCGTGGTAGATTACCGTGAGTGACAGAATGCCTTCTTTTGCCTGCATTGCAGTCAGGGTGTTGATGATGAGGACCAGTGTTTCTTCAACTTCTTCGACAATATTCGCGCCATCAATGTAGGTGACCATGCGCGGATCTCCTTCCAGACGGTTGCCCAGTTTGCTACCAGTTACGATTAACCGCGGGGCGTTGATGCGGAATTCCTGAACATGGGATTCCAGTTGCCTCAGCAGTGTTTCGTTAAAGTCACCACAGAAACCACGCTCCGAGCCAGGCAGCAGGAAGACCGGTGTTGCTGCATTCCTTTGTGGAAGATGCCCGGGATGGAACCCAAGGAAATCGGCAGCCATGGTCTCGATGTGGGCAACTACCGCACGCTGGGCATCGAGGAAGCGCCCCAGTTTGCGGCTTTCTATATACGCCAGGGTCTTCATGGAGTTCATGATGTTCCGGATCTCGCCGAGGGTACGGCGGTGCTGTTCCAGTTCGCGACGCCGGGTCATGCACGCTGTTTCCGGTGTTGTGGGCCGAGCCAGCCGGCTACGGTTTCGCTCCATTGATCACGGGGGCTGTCCAGCGTGAGCATGGACCGACTGACCTGCTGTTCCAGTGTTGTCAGACAGGCGCGAATATCCGCGGGGTCAGTGTCATCGAGCAGGCCATCATTATAGGTCACTAACCAGGCCATCTGGTATTCGATGGACAGTGGTGTCAATCGCTCCTGCTTGAGGATCTCGCGCAGTACCCGGCCACGCCGGATGGCAACCTCCATGGCGGCTTCAAGACGTGCACCAAAACGTGTGAAAACCTCCAGTTCCAGGAACTGGAGGTAATCGAGTTTCATTCGTCCTGCCTCATCCTTGATGCGGGGATGCTGGGCCTGGCCGCCGATACGGGAAACTGATCTGGCGATATCGATGGCAGGACGAAATCCGCCAACGAAAAGATTATGGTCAAGATAGACCTGTCCGTCCGTGATGGAAATAAGGTTGGTGGGGATATAGGCGGCGATTTCCCCCAGCTTTGTCTCCACGATGGGAAGTGCCGTCATGCTGCCGCCGCCATGGGCAGCGTTGAGGCAGGTGGCACGTTCCAGCAGACGGGCATGGACGGAAAAAATATCGCCGGGGTATGCTTCCCGTCCGGGTGGACGGCGCAGTAGTAGCGAGAGTTCACGGTAGGTCTTCGCATGGGTGGCAAGATCGTCGTATACCACCAGGGTGTTGCGCCCCTGCTGCATCCAGTACTCCGCGATGGCACAGCCGGCGAAAGGTGCCAGGTGCTGAAGACCGGGCAGGGCACTGGCCTCGGCGACCAGCACTGTCGTGTATTCCAGTGCATCATGGTTACGCAGGGTATCGATGGTATTGATGACGGTGGAGCGCTTCTGGCCGATGAGCACATATACGCAATAGACGTCCTTGCCTCGTTGGTTGATGATGGTGTCGAGGGCAACCGAACTTCGTCCAAGACCCTCGTCACCAATAATCAACTGACGTTGCCCCTTGCCAATCGGGATCAGCGTGTCGATTACCTTGATACCGGTATACAGAGGGTGATGGACAAGGTCACGGGCCACGATTGCCGGCGAACGGGTTTCAAGTCTGCGCCAGGCGCCAGTTCCCAGCTCCGGTCCATTGTCCAGCGGTATGCCCAGTGGATCGATGACCCGTCCCAGCAGGCTGTCACCGACACGAATGCTCAATGCACGCCGGTTGAGGTAAACCGCTGTTCCGGCAGTCAGTGTCCCGGTCTCGTGCAGCAGCACTGCGCCAACCAACTCCTCGGTGAGGTCGAAGACCATGGCGCGGCTGCCGTCCTCCAGAGTCAGGATGTCTTCCATCGCGGCAGAGGGCAGGCCCGCTATCCAGGCAATGCCATCGCCCACGGACACTACGCTGCCTTGCTCGGTGATACGCAGTCCAGGCTGGTAATGTTCGAGCCAGGTAGCCTGCCTGTCCAGCAATCCGGCGGTTTCAATCTCTTCAGATTTCATGTGCAAATTCGGCAAAACTCTGCAGTTCATCCTGCAGATTTGCGCCCAGTACCCAGTCCCCCAGTATGATGCGCATCCCGGCCAGCAAGTTCTTGTCCTGTTCGTAGTGAAAAGGCCTGGTTACTGCCAGTACAGGACCAAGAGTGCGTTCCAGGGACAGACGTGTATCCTCATCCAGGGGATAGGCGCTGGCTACCAGAACCCTGTCAGTTGTCTTGCCTGCAGCGGCACGCAGGGTCCTGAGACGCTCGGGGGGCAATGCAGCGAGTTCCTGCAAGAGCAGCTGTAACAGTCGGTGTTCCAGTTCCGGTCCGGCTGCGACTGACAACAGCCGTGTGGAGAACTGCGCGCCCAGGGCCAGTGCCGTTTCTTCGGCGTGCAGTCGCCTGGCCTCCAGTCTGTGTTGTTCTATTATCTCAGCCTTCTCACGCTCTTCACCAAGCGTGGTCTGCAGGGATGCCATCCGCCGTGCCCGTTCCTTCTCGATCTCCTTGTCCAGTGCGGTGTATGCGGCCTGACGCTCCTTTTCCCACACGGTTAGCCGGTTCTCGTACTGGATTCGAAGCGCCTCGGCATCCTCGTGCTGTGTGTTGGCATCACTCAGCATTTTTTCGATACTGCGGCGGCGGCGGGCGATCACATCCAGAACAGGCTTGTAGAAAAAATGCTTCAGGATCCAGACCAGGATCAGGAAGTTGATGCTCTCCAGCAGGAATGTGGACCAGTTCAGTTCCAAGGCGGTAGTTCCCGCGGAGACAGTGGGCGTGTCATCGCTTGTATTGGCCTGTTATTTCAACAGGTATTCCAGCAGCGGGTTACGGAACAGTACGATGAGAACGATAACCAGCACGTAGATGGCCAGTGACTCGATCATGGCCAGGCCGATAAACAGCGTGCGCATAATGGAACGTTCGGCTTCCGGCTGTCGGGCCAGTGCCTCCAGGGCGCTGCTGATGGCGCGGCCCATGGCTAAGGCGGGCAACAATACGCCCAGCGCAATGCCGAAAATTGCGGCGACAGTGGATGCAAGGGTAAAGGTAGATAGATCAGGCATGGACTACTCCTCGTTACTGTCATTGTATTGCTGCTGTTTAAGCTGTTGTGATTGTATACCGCCAGCCACATAGATAAGCGACAGCATGCCAAAAATATAGGCCTGCACCAGTGCTTCGATGATATGCAGCATGAGGATCGGTATGGGTGCGAGAAAACCGGCCACCAGCAGGATCAGCAGGGCCGCCATTTCCAGGCTCATAATATTACCGAACAGACGCACGGCCAGGGCAATGGTGCGGGTGATCTCACTGATGATGTGGAAGGGCAGCAGGACAGGGCTCGGCGTAAGATAGTGGCGCAGGTAGTTCTTCACGCCCTGGGTACGGATGCCGAACCAGTGGACCGAGAGGAAAACCAGTATTGCCAGGGAAGTGGTGGCCGACAGGTCGCGTGTCGGTGAATGCACACCCGGTATCAGGCCGCTCAGGTTGGCGACGACCAGAAATATCCAGAGACTGCCGATAAAGGGCAGAAGCTGGTTCACGTGTTCGGGTGCGACGCCGTGAATGGTTTCCTCAATGGCGCTGACGATGCCTTCGGCTACCGTCTGTATCGGCTCTGGCTCCATTTGCAAGCGGCGGGTACCCAGCCAGCCGAGTAGACCGATGGCTGCCATGATTACCCAAGTGGTGACAATGGTACCGGTGACCTGCAGCGGGCCGAGTTGAAACGCTGTCCCTGCCATTATTCCGCTATTATCCATGTGCTATTCCCTGATAAAAAGGTAGACATTGATGGCGCCGATGATGACGCCCAGAAAGAGCATGCTCAGGGTCCAGTGTACGGAATAGCCATCCACCATGTCATCCAGCCAGCGGCCAAGGTAGGCACCGCCCACGACCGGCAGTATGAACAGCAATCCCAGCGTGCCAATATAGACAGTTTGCGCGATCAGGGTGGGGCGGTCCTTTTCGGCCTGTTTCATGCGGCGGGCCTGCTGCTCCACCCGCTTGCGGAGTTGATCGTTACTGTTCATCAGGCAGGCTCACTCTCATGGCCTATCTTCCATAATCGCCTGAGGACCTCTTCTTCCATATGATGCAGGCTATTCTTCAGCTCGCGTAATTCGTTTTCTTCGGCAAGTAATTTTTCACGCAAGGCAATGCTGATGCGTTCATAGTCATCATCCACCAGGTAACGACGGGTGCCGAGCGATAGTTCATTGTCGTTAAAGTAAAGCACCGCGCCCGGCAATGCCAGGTACTGCCAGGTGCTTTCCCCGGTGCGAAAGCGCGCCAGCCCGAAGACCAGTGAGGTCATCATGCGTGCATGACCGGCAAGGATGCAGAAGCTGCCCGTCGCATCCTCGCCCACAAAGGACGTAACCTGTTCGATCCGCTGTATATGAGTCGCATCCTGCAGGATCAGCGTGAACGTCCTCATGGCGGCGTTGCCGCTATCGTGCCACGCATATAGCAGCGATCCTCCGGCAAGTCATCGTGATGTCCCAGCAGAAATGCCTCGCAGTCATCCAGGGAATGCTGCAGCGGTACGGATACGCCAGTGATGCCAGTGCGGGAAGCGGTAACCGAGAACGGCTGGGTAAGATAGCGCTGCAGCTTGCGCGCACGCATGACAATGTGCCGGTCCCCGGGTGACAGTTCCTCGATGCCGAGCATGGCAATGATGTCCTCCAGTTCATGATAGCGTGCCAGGTGCTCGCGGACTCCTTCGGCAATGGTGTAATGGCGGTCGCCCAGGGTGTGACGATCCATCAGTTTACTGCTGGACAGTAACGGATCCACTGCCGGGTAGATCCCCTTGCCAGCCTGGGAGCGTGACAGAATTACCGTAGTGTCCAGATGACTCAGGATAGCGCTTACTGCGGGATCGGTCATGTCGTCGGCGGGTACGTAGACTGCCTGTACCGAGGTGATGGCACCATCGCGGGTGGAAAGGATGCGTTCCTGAATTTCAGCGACCTCGGTCATCAGGGTGGGTTGGTAGCCCACAGTGGCGGGCATCCTGCCCAATAAACTCGAGATTTCACTGCCTGCCTGCACGAACCTGAAGATGTTATCCACGACGAACAGTACTTCCTTTTGCAGGGTGTCACGCAGGTACTCGGCATAGGCCAGTGCGGACAGGCCGACCCGAAAGCGCACCCCGGGAGATTCGTCCATCTGCCCCAGGACCATCAGGGTTTGCGGCATCACACCGGCCTTCTGCATCTCGTGCCAAAGTTCATGGCCCTCGCGGATTCGTTCGCCCACTCCGGCGAATACGGATACCCCCTGATACAGGGTGGCGATAGCATGCATGAACTCCATGATCAGCACAGTCTTGCCCACGCCGGCACCACCAAACAGGCCGGTCTTGCCCCCTTTTACAAAGGGACAGAGCAGGTCGATCACCTTGATCCCCGTTTCCAGAATACTGCCGACGCCAACGGCCTCGTGCAGCGGTGTCGGTCGACTATGAATATTACGAAAGGTCTCGGCAGGCAGGGGCGCACCACTGTCCAGAGGTTCGCCAAAGATGTTCAACAAGCGGCCAAGGCAATCGGCTGTTACCGGCACATGCAGAGGTGCGCCGGTATCATAAACCGGTGTATCCCTTCGCAAGCCAGCGGTGCGGTGCAGCGTGATGGCGCGTACGCGACGTCTGTCGAGGTGCTGATGGACCTCGAACAGATACCTTTCCTGGTTAATGGAAGCGTACAATGCCTGATGCAGCGGCGGCAGCTGGCCACAGGCAATGACCACAACTGGCCCGTGAACCTCGGTGATGGCTCCGACGGGGACTTGCTCCTCCCTGGCATGTGCCGTTTCAGGCATGGCAGTGATCATGTCTCATGCTACCAGCATAGGTGAAGAAGGATGAATAATAAATTTCCACAACTCATGGTGGCCAATCACATGCAAGGCATTCACCAGCCGGACAGCAACTGACTGATAGTAACAATGACGCAGGGTACGCTTGAGTATGGCAGGAATAGCCAGGGAGGCACAGTAAAGCAACCTGCTTGCATTGTTCCGGTTTCGCAAGACCATAAGCGTGCTGCGATACCTTTTCCTTGTGCGGATTCAGCCCAGGCAGTACCAGGTGGCCGGATTCACACGGAAACAGATCTGCTACTTCCAAACTGAAATAGAAGGGTCTCGATACGAGCATGCTGATCTGTCTACCCGGACTTGTTTGCAACTGCCCGGGAAAAACCGGGGTCAGTGAAGAGTGGTAAAGCTAACTTTAAAGGACCGGGATTGATGTGGTCTCCTGATCGCAGGTGTTATTGATATTGCGAGTATGAGAGGGCACCCTTTGCAGAATCGCCGGGATTGCCGTCAGCGCATGATAGCTTTTCGAGCTCCCGGACAATTGACTCTGCTTTATGATCCATGTGATGCCGTTGTTCCTGGTTTAGCAGCGCTCCTGTAGTATAAACCAGTTCGATAGTCTTCTCCCGATTGTAAGCCAGGCGCTCCCGGTAGGCTGCTGAGCGAAATTCTCCAGGATTAATCAACAAATCATGGATGCCTGCAATAAAAGTTTCCCTGTCATCCCGGTGGGAGATGAGTCCATGCAGCCTGGATTGCCAGGCTTTTCGCATCTGCAAACCCTCAAGTCCCAGAGGCTGGAAGTGATAACTCCATTCCACGACGGCCTGTTGCTGAGCTGGCTGCAGAGGTCCAAACCATCGTTTTAATTCATTCTTCATCCTTGTGATATAGTTCTTGCGCCTCTCTTTCTGCGTGACATCGTTATAGTTTGCAAGCCACTCCCGGTTACGTTCCTCGAAGCTGTTATACAGTTCAGCGAGTTGCACTTCATCCGTTTCCAGCAGTAAATTGGCGATTGTCGGGCTGGCCTGCAATAAAATATCGTTCCAGAAGCGTTCTATACGGCCACTGTAGTCCTCAAGTCTTTTTCTTGTCATGCGGCCGTTCTGGAAGTCAGCGCTTGCGGCACGCAATAGCTCAGCATAAGAATTAACCTGTGTGCTGCAATGCCATGCAAGCAGATTATTTACTTGTAGTTCAAGATAACTGCTCTGTTTGTCAGAAAGTTCGACATAGGTTTCAACATAATAGGGTAGTAGCCAGTCCAGTTGATTATATGCAATCTGTATTCTGCTGCAGCCGGCAGTGACTACCGCAAGAACTGTGGTGCAGATAATTCTTGTAATGTGCATTGTCAACAAGTCATGCGGTGTATCAGTTTTCTGACAGTTGTTTTTTTTTGCTGTATTCATGGGGTTTCGGGTTACTTGTGGGAAACCGGGCATGAGCCTTTGCGGACGGCAATGTAAAAACCAAAGAGAGTCAGGGTCCATCCAGCCAGGAGCAATAACATCACTGCTTTCATCTGACCGGTTGCAAAACTACTGGCACCTGTCGCAAGCATTTTCTCCGGTGTCAGTGCAAATGAAGGCATGCCGCCTATTCCACACAGATTCCAGGAGGCCATTGCAAAGCACAGGTAACCTGCACCTTGTAAATCAGCTACGGTGCGTTCTCCCGCTCCTGATTTGGCGCGATATGAGCCCCATAACCATAATACGAATACAATCAGAAGCAGCATGATGTAACCGGATGTGCCGAAAAATTCTGCGCTTGGTTGTTTGCCGAGAAGCAGGGGCGCCAGGATCGGTAGCAAAGCGGCAACAATCAGGAGCAGTCCAAAGAGCAGGAGCCTTGCACCTTTCCCTCCTGAAGCGGCGAACAGGCCTGTGCCGCCAATTGCAAGACCCAATGGAAAGCCAAAGGCAAACAGCATGAACTTGAGCCAGCCGCTAGTTCCATGCTGTGCGAGGTAGGCGTCCATTCCAATCTTGCTTACCTCTGGCTGGATGGTGTTTCCCATGAGGACCGCCGTGGTCATGAAGATTAAGCCGATCATGAATATACCTGTTCCAACGATGTTGTTCCCTTTGGCTGTATTCATGGGTTGCTCACAGGTTTTATGTCCACGATAAATCACCAAATCCGGATTATCAGGTCAGCTTGTCTGAGTTGCCTGACCTGTTTGTCTGTAGGTTCGAGTCGCACCCAAAATTGACCCGACGTTAGAGCTTTATTGTATACCGCGTCAGTCAGGCCCAACAAAGAGTGGCTGTAATGATCCGGCAGGTCTGTCGAATATGCAAATTAGCAAAGTGAATTTGCACAAGATACAACTGACCGTACCGCAGCCTTTGTGGGCAGCTCCCCAACCCCGGTGACCCCGGATGAGTCGGCCCGATCGGGCATCTGCGCGGGCTCCATGCCGTCTCCTGGTTGCGCATAAGGATACCCTGGAGCCTGTGCCTTAAAGCCAGGCCTTTTTCTGAGAGATTTTCCTAGAGGACTCGAATCAGTGAACAGGTGCTTGTTAAGATATGCTCAAACCATCATCCCAATAGGGATGATCACCATAACGTCTTGCGAGGAAGTCCGAGAAGACCTGTAGACGCCTGGGTATTATCGTCCAGGCGGATAGACAGCATGGATACCCACTGCAGCGCCCTGATATTCATTCAGAATAGCAATCAGGCTGCCATCTTTTACGTAACTGCCGAGAATAAAGGTGGGGCTTCTGGTAATTCCCAAACCGGAACTGGCGGCTGCCGCCAATGCGTTGCCGTTGTTGGCGCGAATACGAATCTGTGGCTGTGCATGGATCGTCTTGCCCCAGGCGTTTGATATCCGTTAGTGCCAACTGCCGGGTGGTGCGATGCAGTAATTGGCTGCCAAGGTGTTTTTCCAGTTGGCTAATACGCCGACTGACGACTGATTTCGCAACACCCAGATGCTCGCCAGCGGCACTGAAGCTGCCGGCTTCCACTACCGCTGTAAGGGCTTATATATCTGCGAACTTGTCAATATTGTTGTGTATTGTAGAACAGTAAGTTCCAGATAAACTGTTTATTGTTATATTGGG
>Ga0316194_10000767_pt1 | contig 21646 bp, 17 predicted proteins | sample CroRivsedime1_MG_FD_204936 | JGI IMG/M metagenome (GOLD analysis project Ga0316194, IMG submission 204936) | Coastal sediment microbial communities from Maine, United States - Cross River sediment 1 | ecosystem: Environmental > Aquatic > Marine > Coastal > Sediment | place: USA: Maine...
TGGCACCGCATTCTTGGCCCGGTAACAATGATGTGGGGGTTTTGGCTCGTATACGCCATTGTTACTGTTTCGGTTCGAATGTCGCGTATTGCAAAAAAAATGTGCAAAATCGACCTGCTGGACCTTTCTCCGCTGGCACCCTTCACGCAGCAGGGGCTTACCAATGCCCTCGTGATTATCGGCGCGCTTTCGGTCTGGAGCCTGATGATGATCGAGACGGGTTTCGGCCAGATGATGCTGATCCTCGGCGTGGGCACACTCATCGGCACCGTTCTCGCCCTGCTCTCTCCGGTTCATGGCGTGCATGTGAGAATCTGCCAGTCAAAAGAAAGGGAACTCGGCTGGGTCAATAGTGAAATATCGATACAGCAGGATGTGTTCCACGGCTCGGAAACCAGTCACCCCAGTGGCCGGATGGCAGATCTCATCGCATACCGGGGATTGGTCGAAAACGTCCCCGAGTGGCCGTTCACCATAAACACCTACAGCCGTATACTCCTGTACGTGCTTTTGCCGGCCGCAACCTGGGGAATCGGCCTTATCGCCGAGTTGCTGGTCGATCGGGCTTTCTAATAACCAATTTTACCCACGCGTATTTCCATGCGCTCGGATAAAGCAATTCGTAGGGTGGGTAACTTGTTACCCACGCGGTTGAATCCAAAATGTGCGCAATGACACCGCACCCTACGGGTACAGCTTAGGTTTTGTCCTGGCTGACAAAAATCAACTCATCTGTTTTATAACCAAGCGATCTGGCCGTGGAGACCAGTTCATCAACCACAGCTTGATCAAGTACCGGTGTTCTTGACAGTATCCAAAGGTAATCCTTATCCGGCCCAGTCACCAACGACCATTGATAGTCTTCCTGGTCAAGCGCAATGACATTATAAGATGCGTAAAACGGTCCAAAGAAAGACACTTTCAAGCGACCGACTGTTGAATCATCTACAAAGTACGCCTTGCCCTCCGCTTCTTTCCACTCATCTTTTTTAGTATTGAAGCCCCGGTTCAGAACCCGCACGCCGCCATCATCTTTTAAACGATACTCTGCCGTCACATTGGACAGATCCCGCTCAAACCTGTGATCCATGCGGGCAATTTCGTACCAGGTGCCGAGGTACTGATCCAGGCTGAACCCCTTGACGGGCTCCGTGCCTTCTGGAATACCCACGCAGCCAGCGAGCCCCAGCCAGAGTATTGAAATACAAAGCCATGAGCGCCTTGTTTGTAATTTGTTTGTCATCTAAAAATCCCTTGAATCATAGGCCCAATGCAAAAGCGCCTGTCGTTGTCTTGGCCGACACAGCAGGTCACCCTTAATACAGTTATTTCGAAGCTGGGAAATGTGCCTGGTCATTGCCTTCCAGCGTCGTATCTGCCGGTCATCATCCTCGTGGCGCCGGCCCATGAAGTATCTGCAATACCACTGGAACCAGCCACGCGGGTCATCCTCATGAATCCAGCCTTTTTCACGCCAGTAAGACAGGGGCTTAGAGGCTTTTATCTGAAAGAAATTTAAATTCGGGTCGTGTTTTTCAGGGCTCAACTTTGCATGCCGGAACCATTCATCAGGAAACTCAGCGCTGCAGTCGGTCATGTATTTACCACCAAAGACACCCATGGACAGCATCTGTGACGGTGTCAATTGTGGCTTGAAATCTTCAGCAAAATCCCGTCCCGGTTCGCAAACCAACTCGTAACGGTAGCCCTGTTGCATCAGATCATTAACCATTATGATTTTTGACATCTTTACCACCTGAAATTGAGTGTCTTTGCTATTTGCTTGATGCCCGTGTCAATATCCTGACCGATCAAATGCACACCTGACTTCTTCAGACTGTCAAAATGTCCCGCCGCGATACTTCCCCCGAAAAACACCGGTACTGAAAGCTCCCTGACCAACCGGGGTAACTGTTCCTCGATCACGCCCGGCTCCGGCTCTATAACACCTGATAGTACCAGGGCCGCACTCTTGGTTTTGCTCACCGCAGCGGCCAACTCATCCAACGGCATATTGGCACCCAGTAATATGGTTTCAAAACCGTGGTCACAGGCTTCCAGTGCAAATAACAGCAAGCCAATCTCATGCAGGTCCCCCGGCAGACAAGCCAGCATCAGCCTGGGACCCGTTTGGGTTTGGGAACGATGATGAAAGCGTGCACCCAGTTTATTACGCAGATAGAAGCCAAAAAAATGTTCCTCGGCAACACTGCCCTTATTGTTCGCCCAACGATCACCCAATTCCTTCAAAAGCGGCGCCAGCAGCTTTTCTGTTACCACCCGGACCGGGTAATGAGACAGCGCCTCACCATAGATACGCTCAAGTGCGGCTTCATCAAAACAAATAATGGCTGCAATCATGCCGTTGATATAACGTTGCCAGTAGTCCTGCTTATTTTCTGCCGGATCACCTTCAACCGTTGCACCCGACAAGGTTTCCTCGTTGATTTGACCGATTCGCATACCCCTGTCCAACAAACCGACTACCCGGTTGATCAGATCAATATGCTCCTGCGTATATAGCCTGTGACCGCTGGGTTTTCTAATCGGATCTATCAGGCCATAACGGGTTTCCCAGGCCCTCAACGTTATCGCATTAACACCCGTTAACTCGGAAACCGTTCTGATTGGAAACAAACCCGGTGCGTGATCCGCTGACATCTGCTCTGAATTTCTCATAATTTTTGCCGGTTCTTTAGTCTGAATTCATCTACACATATTAACACAAAAATTATACAAGCATCATACTTATATTAAAGTTATACAATATTAGCAGATAAAATGTTGATTAAAATTTAATATAAGTCATTGAAAATATGAATTAACCTGAGTTATTAGGCTTATACAGTCATACAGAGAAACCATACAAAACCTATATTTTTTATAAAATGCTATTGCATTTCTATACAAAACCTGTACAATTCATTTCCGTTGTTACTGAAAACGCCTTAGAGGCTACATTTTTGCTAACCCTGGCGACCCGGTCGCAACAGCAACCGGTCAGCACAGACGAAATTAACCAGCCCAACAATGAACCGTTGGAAGATTTTTAAACGAGGAGAAAGTCATGTTACGTAAAAGTTTTATAGGTTTTGGAATTGCTTCCCTTCTGAGCAGCCCGCTTGCACTTGCTGATGCACGTGTGTCGGTTGCCCACTTTGCACCCTTCGCTGAAGACATTATGGATACGTCCGTCAGTGTTGTCTTGAATGGCGAAGTTGCTTTAGAGAATGTTCTGTTCAAACAGTTCACACCTTACATTGATCTGCAAGCAGGCGAATATGTTGTAGACATCATCCCTACAGGCACTAGCACAGTGGCTATAACCAACACATTCACGCTTGAGGACGGGAAAGATTACACCGTGTACGCTTCAGGTAACGTCACCCTGCAGCCGCTCGAACTTGTCGCCTTGGTAGATGACAACACGGCGCCGGCAATGGGTAACGTGAAAGTCAGGGTGGTTCACGCGGCACCCTTCGGTCCTACTTCGGAGTCAACGGAAGTTTCCATTAGAACAGCAGGTGGCGACCTGGTTGGTGGTCTTCAGGGTGTTCCCTATGGTGTCTCAAGTGGTTACCTGGAATTACCTGAAGATACTTACGACCTGAAAGTGGCTTCCAACAACGGCCAGGTGAATTACATCGATCCACTGCCGGTGACACTCGCTTCTGGCACGATTGCAACATTATTTGCAGTGGGCGACATCATCACGCAGGATTTATCCATTATTGCAACTCCGATCGCAGAGTTACCGCTTCGTGACGCCGTAGGTGATTCTACTAACGGCGCTTACACGCTCGACGGTATGCCTGGCCAGGGTTTCTGGTTCACACCCATTCCTTCTCAGAACCGCGTAGTAGGCAGCTGGTATACCTACAACGCCGATGGTTCGGCAACCTGGTTCACTTTTGACAGCTGTAACGGACTCACTGAAACAGATTGCCCGACACCGGGTGGATTCGATGGAATGACCGCCATGACGACCCTCTACGCGAGCACAGGTGACAACGACATGGGCGACATGCAAATGACCGTACCGGTTGGCACGATTGATTTCAACGTTGTCGATTGCTTGATGATTGAAGCCACGGTCAGCGTCGGTGACAGCGTCACTGATTACGACGGAATCCGACTGACTCCATCTGCATCATGCCCGCCTCCACAGTGATCAGATAAATATTTTTAACATCAAGATTAATTGACCTAAATATTTAATTAAAACTAGGAGATCATCATGTTTTTAGACAAATTACCTCAGAAGGCTCAACGGTTCACCCGGTACCTGGTACTCACCGCAAGCGTCAGCCTGTTCGCCATCACGGCTTTTGCAGGCAGCTACGGTCACAAAGCCAGCAAGGATATTGTTGAAACCGCAAGCAGCAATGGCTCTTTCACCACTTTGGTAGCTGCATTGGAAGCTGCCGGCCTGGTTGAGACACTGCAGGGAGACGGACCTTTCACCGTTTTTGCCCCTACCGACGAGGCTTTTGCAAAACTGCCGGCCGGTACGGTTGAAAACCTGCTTCTGCCAGAGAACAAGGACCAGTTGACCGCCATCCTGACCTATCACGTTGTTGCAGGCAAAGTCACCTCTGCACAGGTTGTAACTCTTGAATCAGCGACTACGGTCAACGGTCAGGATGTTCAGATCCGCGTCGAGAAAGATATCGTCATGGTAGATGGTGCAACGGTTGCTGCAGCTGATGTTATGGCCAGCAATGGCGTTATTCATGTAATCGACGAGGTTATCTTACCTAACTGATTACCTGTCCCCAGAAGTTTCTCCACACCCAATCAAACAGTGGAAGGCTTCATTACCGCCGGTCGCAAGGCCGGCGGTTTTTTTATTCCGGGTCCAAAAAGGCGATTAACCGTCTATGTATGGATCAGAACTTGCTAAGGATCAAAATAACAATGGAAGCTACAGCAATTGTCCCCAACAGGATGGCCAGGGGAATCACATAGCTTTGGTACTTCCAGTTGATAACCTGGCAGTAAGGACAACGACTGCCCATAAACGTATGGGGATACGTCTTCTCACAGTTGCTGCACGGTCTTGTGACGGGTTTGAACATCCGGCTATTCTAACTTGCCTGCAATCGTTTGCAATAGACCCACATCAAAATCAGCCGGCTGATAAAAAGTGCTATTCCAGCCCCGAAACTATGGAGCCTGTGGTTCGCCTTCAAACCCGTCGTCAAACATTTCAGCAGGCTTCGAGTCGTTTTGCGATGCCGGGGAATGCCCGCAAAAGTTGTTCAGCCTGTTGTGACCTTTCCCCGGTGAGGTAGAGATAGGAAACGACATTTGCGTCAACAACGATCATGGGGGATCGCTGCCCGTAAGGTGCGTAACTCATTACGCACCAATTTGTCCCGACACAGGACAACGCGTGGGTTACAAGCAAGCCACCCTACGTAGCGGCTCTCCGTTTAAAGAGAGCCGCTATCGGTCAATGTGTTTCAGTTTTGCGGTACTGTGACCAGCGCACCGGAGCCATCGGCGGTGAAGGTAACCGAGAGTATCCGCTTGTGAATATTGCTCAGCCAGCACACGGGACCATCGCAGTCCGGAGAGCCGCTTTCTGACCAGCTACCCTGCAGATCGCCGCAATTGGCGCTATCTGTAACCGTGGCCGTCCAGCGGTTTTTGATCATTACACCAACGCCGCTGAGGGATGGCACACAGGTGGTGGTGGACACTGAAACCAACTGGTTGTCCGAATCGGTTGCGCCGAGATCATCTGTAACGGTCAATGTCACGCTGTAGGTGTTGCCAGAGTCATAACTATGACTCGGTATCGGCCCGCTTGCCACGTTACCATCGCCAAAATTCCAGTCATAAGCGGTTATTGATCCGTCGTCTGACGAAGCGCCGCCGTCAAAGTCACAGGTAAGATCGGTGCAATCGTAGCTGAAGGATGCAATTGGCGGATTATTGACCGGACCGGTAACCGAAACCGTCTGACTCACGGCGTCCGTGGCGCCATCGTTATCCGTTACCGTCAACGTGACATTGTAATCGCCGTCTCCAGCATAGACGTAGTCGGGGGTTGATCCGCTTCCCACGCCGCCATCACCGAAAATCCAGTCATAGCTGGTAATCGTCCCATCTGTGTCCGTTGATGCACCACCGTCAAAACTACAACTGAGATCGGTACAGTTGTAGGTAAACGATGCCGTTGGCGGTTCGTTCTCTACGGGACCGGTTACTGACACAGGTTGAGTATCGGAATCCGTAGCCCCATCATCATCCGTTACCAGCAGGGTAACATCGTAGGTGCCGGTCCCGGCAAAGGTGTGTGATGGACTCTGTTCCATTGACGTATCACCATCACCGAAACCCCAGTTCCACGCGACTACCGACCCATCCGGGTCGTTGCTCTGGTCGGTGAAGGTGCAGGTCAGTTCATCACAGGAATAGTTGAAGCTTGCTGTGGGCGCCGTATTGCCACCACTGTCAGCGACCACGAATTCACAGATAAAGGTATTCCACAGGAAACTGCCGGTATCGGTGAACACCTCGTTGGTATGCCAGAAGCTGTCATCGACGGGATCAACCGAGGTTGATGAATAATCGCCGGAGCGGGCTACATCTTCCTGTACACCCGTGCCCTGTGCGCAGATCAGCTCTTCAGAGTCCAAAATGCCACTACCGGAAGCCGATGCAGTCTGGCCCACGACCGCAGTTGATACGTAGGTGTTGGTGCTTGACAGCAGGTAGCCAATACCGATGTCGCCAGCCGCATTCATTGCCGCACTGGGCATAAAACGGTGTTCGCCGTCGGCCGGCCCAAAGGTGCCTTCCTGGTAGAGCTCCCAATTGGTGCCATCGGTTTCGCGTAATTCATACCAGCGGATGCCGGCGCGCCCACCTCCAACATCCACCGTGTGTGCCGTTACCATGCTGCGATGTGATGGGAAATAACGAATTTGCAAACGGTGCATCAGGCGATCGGAAAGTGATTCCAGCAAGGGGCCGTTTTCCGGTTGGGGGATACAGGCACCGCGGCTGGCGGTGCACAACTCAGAGTCGAACGGGGTAATGGGTATGGAGGCTATCCGGGACCTGGTCGCATTCTCGGTACTCCAGTCCACTTCGACCTTCCAGATATCGAAATGATCCACCGTTGACATGGCGGTTGCAAACAGGGCGGGTACCGGTCCGCCACCACCATCAAGGTCACCGGCTACAAACCCAAACTCTGCGGAGCCAATATTGAAGCCGATCAGGCTGGCGGGCTGGCCCGCGTACATGGCAGCCTTGTCCATGACACCGAGAAATGTCCCGCCCCAATTAAAATTACGCCCCCTGGGTGTAAATATATTGGCCGTCATTGTGATCGAGTCACTGACGATGCCGTGCTTGGGGTAATCATTCAAGCCGATACCGTCAAATGAAAATTCATAACGGTTCCAGCCTCCCGTCGGGTCACCATCAACCGAAACGGCCACGCACTGGGAGTAGGTACTCATGGAATCAGGAAAAGCGAACTGGCTAACCAGCCAGCGGTCATCAACATCATCGTACAGAACAATCGGATCACCCTGATTGTAAGCTTGGCAATTGCCTCCAATGCCGGTCCACAATACGTTACTTTCAAATGGTGCCACGATGACGTCACCATTCTTGGCAAAGATGGTGGTTAGGAGATTGATCATCTGCACATAGTGATCAGGACCGACCTGGCCGTCTGTGTCGGGTGGTGCAATCATAAATCCAACCACGGCCGCGTTATCCTCATTCGACGCACCGTAAAACCCACTGCCGACCATCGCGATTTGCTCGCCGACGCTGTCCTGCAAGATAGCATCTGATGATGCAGTGCCGCCGCCAAATACCGGCTTGCCATTGCCACGGTAGTTGGGTACTTCCCGCGCCGGCCTGGATACAACCGGTTTCCCCCGGGACTTGTCGGCCGTCGCTTTCAGTGACACAAGCGGCCGGTTGTTTGCCCTGGTCAGGAATTTCTCCCTGGCAACATCACTCTGCGCCTGGGCGAATACGGGTACAAAAATCAGAACACTCAAAAGACTGCAAAGGTTAAGAACCTTACGTTGTGAATAAGACACGGTATCTCCTCCCTGCGAACTGGTGAGCTCAGCTTAAAATACTGCACCTTAATGCAATATTAAATTTTGCTAACCTTTCAAAGCTGGATCGGGGTGATTGAGAATTACCTCTGGCCAAATTACCAGGGGTGATCTGGTAAACTACAGAGATGCGTCTCGGGTATCCTGCTTTTCTCTGTGCATTCCTTCTGTTGTTCTGTGCGTCCTGTGCAGTGGCCAGTGACGACAATGTTCCTGTCCCAAATAAGCTCGCCACATCAATCCAGCACGCCCTGGACACACCCGGCACCCCATATCACCTCCAGGTTAATTGCACCGACAACAAGGGAAACCGTTCGTTTGAACTATTCTCCGGGGGTGTGACCGTCTGGAACAGGCGTAGCCAGATCAACCTGCCTGAGTCAGCCCGAGCCAGCCTGTTGACAACGCTTATTGAGCGGGACTTCCCGGGATTTGATGAAATCTACGGTGGACAGGTGCGCCCTGAAAAATCTGCAGCGCCTGCGCGTATCTCATGCCGTGTCCGGCTCGGGATCGATAACCTGGAAAAAAGTTCTGTTCAAATGGTAGGAGGAGACCCATCGGCAAAACTTTCAGATCTGGCTGCTGAGTTGTTGGACCAGGTGGAAGAATATTCAGACATTGCCGTGACCCCAAACGATCTTGAGGATGCCTTGGTTAAACTTGCGAATAAGCAGCTGGCGCCACAAACTCTGCAGCTTCGTTTCGTAGAATTGCCAGACAGGGACAGCCACTCGAGCGGCTGCATACTGCGTCTGACAGGAGGCCAGTTGTCACAGCAGGCTTATTCACCGGGGCAGGAAGTTGGGGAATTGTCAAAGAAGCCGCTGAATGAAGCACAATTCACAAGACTGCTCGAGGCGATTCAGTCGGCTCAAATCACCCGTCTTAGCGGTAACATGTGGTCGGAGGATCGGATAGAGCTCGAGGTACAGGTGCTGGCACATAAAAAGGTCATACTTGCCAGGCGCTTCTCCCGACTGGATTCCACTGCACAGGATTCCGCGCAGCAGAGGTTCGATAAATTGATCCAGGTGCTGCGTGAAACGCGTGGGTAACAAGTTACCCAACCTACGGGTCGATGGAGTACCGTTTTCGTATATCCGGACCGAGGGCGTTCTTGAGTGGGTCCAGGTGTGATTCGTAGTGACGCCATTGATCCATACCCTGTGTGTAGATCGGTTTGCGAACCTGTTCCGAACTGGGTGTGCGCACGGCCCGTTCGGTTTCATAGAACCTGAGGCACTGCTCTTCAAAATCCAGCTCGCAGTAGTCGAGCAACGTACGGATCTGTGCCTCGGTGTCAGACACCATGTCTTCGTATTGCACACGGTGCACCCGGCCAGGTAATACGGCATCCCAATGATCCATCAGGCGGACGTAATCCCGATAGTACTTACCGATATCTTCAAGGCCATAGGTAAATGTCTGGCCATTGGCGAACAATTGTTTAAAACCCGAAAAACAACCACCCATCGGGTGGCGTCTGGCATCGATGATTTTGCTGTTGGGCAATATCAGGTGTATCAGGCCGATGTGGCGGAAGTTATTGGGCATCTTGTCAATGAAAAACGGCTCACCACTTCGCTGAATCCGGGTAGTTTCCAGGTAACTTTCACCCAGTTCACGGAATTGTTCAGCCGTCATTTCAGCAAGTATCTCCGGATACTTTCCTGATGGGTTTTGACGTGATCTGTCGCCAAGCTTTCTTGAGATAGCAATAACATCCTGCAGTTCCGTGGTGCCTTCAACCTGCGAGTGGCTTGCCAGTATCTGTTCCAGCAGGGTCGATCCGGCACGTGGCAGTCCCACGATGAATATCGGCTCAGCTGACTGGCATCCCCAGCCTTTGCGCTGCTCGAAAAATGCCGCATCAAAAGCCCTGACCTGGCGAACGGATTCCAGAACATTGATTTTGGGGTTGTGACGGTGGTCTACCCGGCGGATGGCATTACCGCGACGATAGAATTTAAAGGACTCGTCATAATCTGTACTGTCTTCAAGTGCCTTGCCGAGCGCAAAGGCCAGGTGCGCCTGGTCATCTGCATCACCTCCTTCAGCGGTGACCTGTTCACGCATGTTTTCAATGTCCTGATCACTGAATTTGAAGGTTTTCAGATTGGCCAGACTCCAGTAGGCCTCACCCACTTCCGGGCTTAGGCGGATACACTTGTGATAGGCGTCGATTGCCTCATCAAGCCTTCCCACTGTTTTCAGCGTGTGGCCGTAACTCATTTGGGCCCTGGCCTGGTTGGGATAGTTTTTTAATACTTTCTCGTAAAGTTCGATGGCCTCCTTGTGGTCACCTATGCGAACCAGGATAGAACCTTTGAGTGTCAGAAAATTTGGGTTATTCGGCTCTATCACCAGCAGTTTTTCGGCCTCGTTTAATGCAGCCTCCGGCTTTTGAAGTCTTATCAGAACGAGTGCATAGCTGTGCCTGGCAGCATGAAAGTCCGGCGCCAGTTCCAGGCAACGTTCCAGCAGGTTCCTGGCATCTTTCAGTTGCCCGACCTTGATACCTATGTCGGCAAGCACGCGAATGGCCGACACATCGGTGGGGTATTCCTTGAGCAGTTCGCGAACAATGCGTTCCGCCTTGCCCAGTTTGCCCTCGCGCAAGAGCGTCACGGCCTCAACCAGTTCCGGGTGACGGGTTGAAAGTGCAAAATGCCGTTCAAATGCCTGCGCACTTCCCGCTTCGTCACCGGCGACCTTTAACTGGTGACCAAGGCTTTGCCAGGCCGGGGCATGTCTGGAATCCAATGAAACGGCTCTACGCAGAGCGTCAATCGCTTCATCACCACGACCGACAGCGCCATAACACTGCGCAATTTCATGCAGAAAATCGGGTGAGTCGCGGAATTCGGCAAACATTGGTACTAAAACATCGAGCCCTTCCTGTGGACGCTTTTGCAGACGATGGGCGCTTGCCAGGATGCGTTTGGCCTTGGACGCACCAGGGTAAACAAGCAGTATTTCAGCGGCCTGCTCCTGTGCCAGGCGGGGATCTCTTGCGAGCAGTTCAACGGCATTCCTGAGTGCAGTTTGCAGATCACCCCGATTGGATTTATTGGTCTCTTGCATAAAGACTATTATCCACGATTACACGTTAAATGGGAGTTCATGTCTGGTTTAAGAACAGTCGAAACAAAGTCCGGTCCCGGGCTTTCGGGTAATTAAATTAAAAATGATAAGAATTTCTATCAAGAAACTGCTAGTATCAAACGGCATAGGCCTTTGAAATTGTGAGATATAATAGTAAAACAGGTCTATAGGGACTAAAAATCAAGAATCCTAATCAGGAGATTCCGATGAAGACATTGCACCGAAACCCCTTGAGTCAATCCGTTTCCATGGCCTTATTGGGTTCAGTTGTTGCCGCGACAATCGTGGTGCCGGCATACGCGCAGGACGATGACAATACCGTGCTTGAAGAGGTTCTCGTTACCGCCCAAAAACGGGAACAGGATCTGCAGGATGTAGCTGTTTCAATACAGGTTTTGGGTAACGAGCAACTTGAAAATCTTAATGTCAGGTCCTTTGAGGACTTCATCGCATTCCTCCCCACTGTTTCCTATACCGCCCAGGGCGGTCCGGGTGGACCCGGTTTTGGCCAGGTCTATATGCGTGGCATCGCGTCTGGCGGTGATGGTAACCATTCGACTTCCATGCCCAGTGTCGGTTATTACCTGGACGAACAACCCGTGACCACGATCAACCAGGTGCTGGATATCTACATGTACGATATTGCCCGGGTTGAAACACTCGCTGGTCCACAGGGTACGCTGTATGGCCAGGGCAGCCAGTCAGGCACGATTCGTATTATTACTAACAAACCGGAACTTGGTGTATCCACAGGTGGTTATGACCTGGAACTCAATACCGTCAAGAGTGGTGATGTGGGATATAGCGCCAGTGGATTCTGGAATTTTCCAATAGGTGAGAAGACCGCCATCAGGCTGGTGGCCTGGTATGAAAATACCGGTGGTTATATCGACCAGGTACCTACCACGATGTTTTTCCCGGGTCCTCAATCCAACCTGGTTGATAACTCCGATTTTTCCGGCAAAAACCAGAATGAAACAAATAAGGTGGGTATGCGCGCCTTGTTGAAAGTTGACCTGAATGACAACTGGTCGGTAACACCGGGATTCATGTTCCAGAATTCGGATAACGATGGTTATTGGAATCACAATCCGGAATTCTTCGGTGATCTGGAAACCGGCTTCCTCTGGCCTGCAAGTGGCAAGGATGACTGGTACCAGGCTTCATTGACGCTCAATGGCAGTATCGGTGATGTTGATATGGTCTACGCCGGTGCCTACCTGGACCGCGATCAGGATTACCAGTATGACTACAGTGACTACACGGAGTACTGGGCCTATTACCTGACCAACCCGGATTACTATGACGCACCGGGTTACTGTGTTTATTACAATGACGCCGGCGATTGCGCCATAGGAACGCAATACGTTGATGCCAAGAATGATTTTACCCGGCAAAGCCACGAATTACGCTTCCAGTCCTCCGCCGACCAGCGTTTCCGCTGGGTAGGTGGTTTGTTCTATCAGAAGCAGAAGCACTCATTTGACCTGCAATACACCGTTCCGGATTCGGCTGTTCTTAGTTCAGTGGTCGAAGGCGGAAACGTCGTGTGGCAGACGAAACAGGTTCGCGAAGACATCGACAAAGCTGTTTTTGGTGAAATTACCTACGATTTCACCGAAAAATTCAGCGGCACATTTGGTGCCAGGTACTTCAAGTACGATAACTCGCTGTATGGTTTTAATGGCTTTCTCCGGCATTGCACCGGCCAGTATATCGATGGTGAGTTTGAAGAGATTCCCGCTGATGAAGGGGGTGAAATTCAGTATCCCTGCTTCGATACACGGATCCTGGATGACACTGCCAAGGGCAATGACTGGGCATTCAAGGGTAACCTCGAATACCGTATTGATAACGACAAGATGATTTATGTAACCTATTCGGAAGGGTTCCGGGCCGGTGGCGTTAATCGTGCCAGGGTGGAAGGTATCCCGAAATATGGCCCTGATTTTGTAGACAACTACGAATTCGGTTGGAAAACAACCCTGGCCGGCGGAGCAGTGCGATTTAACGGTGCGATATATTTGCTGGACTGGAACGATTTTCAGTTTGGGTTTCTCGATTTCACCGTCTCTAATCTGACCATTGTCCAGAATGTCGGTAACTCCCGGACCAAGGGTGTGGAATGGGACCTGACCTGGGCTATCAATGATAACAATACTTTATCGTTTTCCGGTTCCTACAATGATGCCAAGTTGAAGACTGATTTCTGGCGCACACAGGATGCCGAAGATGCAGGTCTGCCACCGAATGCACCAAAGGGAACACGGATGCCTTATGTTCCCAAATGGCAGATGACCAGTATCTGGCGGAGTAACTTTAATTACGGTTCTTTACCCGGGTTTTTCCAGGCGGCAGTTTCCTATACGGGTTCTCGTTGGAACGACCTGGATACACTGAATGTACCCGCCAGGCAGAACATGGATTCCTACACCCTGGTGAATTTATCCACGGGTATTGATAAAGATAACTGGACGCTGAGCTTTTTTATCAACAACCTGTTTGATGAGCGGGCGGAGATCGATATAGAGGATCCCGGCTACGGCGGACTGCCAAACCTCCAGCGTCCACCAGGCAACAAATGGACAACCGTCACCAACCGGCCACGGTTTTTTGGTGTGCGCTTCAGCCAGCGATTCTGATATAGGCAAATGAAAAACCGCGACGGCTTTTGAACCGTCGCGGTTTTTTGTTGGTCAGCGTAGGGTGCAGTGTTATTACGCACCATTTCCCGCCAATCCGTTACGGGTCGTTAACCTCTTTCACGGGTTCCCATTCTTCGTCCGGGTTGTAGCTTGTCATCGCCATGGCGATATCTTCGCCATCCGGGCCGAGGTTGTTTTGATAAACAATGCCTGAATGGCTGACGATAAAACTCATCACGCCACTCTCGCCATATTCTACCGGCCAGGCAATCACGGCAAACCCTGCGCGCATTCTATCGCCGATCACGTAGTTGTAGGCACCACCCTTGGCGGCAGCACCCTGCTCTGTCAATATCTTGTAGTGATAGCCGTGATAGCCCCCACCCGGTGTGTGGTCAGCCATCAATGGTCCAAGCGGGCTGACCATTTCGCCATCCTCTTCTTCCCAGAATAAACCGTCACGGGTACCTTCTGTGCTAATGAACCGCTGCGCATACTCCAGGAAGCCATCGTCATTTCGATCCTGCTCGGCATATTCCATTTGCGCATCATAGTAGGCAAGAACGGCCTGCATGGTCGCCAGTTCATTGCGTCCGATGCGGCGGATGGCCATGGCTTCTCTTCCCTCGACGATATCAAAGTACCAACCGGTATCCCCCTCAGCAATAGGAACGGGAAATGTCCATTCGCCTTCACCGATAGCAATCATCAGTTTATCTTCACCATGGGGGACCAGCTTATTGGCCAGGTTCCAGGCCTTCAGGTAGTTATCCACGTCCTCGTTGTCGACCTCTCCCAGCGCCAAAACCTCTCTATAATCCGCCCCGAATAGCTGGGAGATCATCTCGGAATCTTCAGTTTCAAGCGCCACGGCGAAGGCATTCGCAGCATCTGCGGGTTGTGCAAATACCGCCTGACCCAGATTAGCGTCAATCTTCAGCTCTTGTGTCACCTGCTCGGTATCCGAGCACGACACCACGACCAGGGTCAGTATTACAGCCAGCAATCGTAAAGCGTTTCTGCCGATCGCCTGTGATTGGCTGGAAATAGATAGTCGAGTTTTTTCAAATAAATTCTTCATCATCTGTTCCCTGTTATCGCCTGCGCCCGCCGCCCGATCTGGACATGCGTTGACTGCTGGAGTGGCCGCGACTGGTGCTTTGCCGTGATCTGTTCGCGTTACCTGAATTTTTCAGGGCATTGTTCCGTGAACTTGAATAGTTACTGGAGGTTTTGCGGGTTTGACCTGTGTTTCGTGTACTTGCCGTATTGCGATTCTGACCGGTGGTACGGTTCGTGGCCTGGCCCTTTGACTTATTGTTTAAGCCTGTTTTTCCCTGTGCAACGTCGCGATTGGCTTTGTTGACTGAACTCCTGGCCTTGTCACCACCTGAACCCTTCAAGTCTTTTCGGCCTTCTGAAGGTGATGTACCACGTTTATCCAGTGTGTTTCTAGCCTGATCACGTTGCGCATCACGACCGCGATAATCCTGGCGGTTGCTGGCACCATCCCGCTTGTTGCCATACTGCTCCCGGGACCTCTTATCTTTATATGGCACGCCTTTGCGATTGTTGGAGTTGTGTTTCCAATTGCTGTTTCTGTTATTGGAATTCATCCTGTTGTTACCGATATTGATATTATTGTATCGGTTAACGTTGATATCGACCCTGCCACGTCCACGGCCCCAATGGCATCCACCCCAAAGGGCATTGCCAATGCCAATACCAATACCAAAGCCGATGCCGCGCCATACAGCGGTGCCGAATCCATAGCCCGGCGGGTAGTAATACCATGGCGTGTAACGCGGCCACCACCAGGGGCCATAGATATAAGTAGGGTTGTAGGTTGGTACGTAGATAACCTGCGGTTGGGCAGGCTCAATAACAATAATGGTTTCGGTAGCGGACGGTTGCTCCACAACAACTGTCTGTTGTTCCGAGGACTCCAGGTTGCCTTCGTCATTCGCTTTATTACGCAGTTTCTGAACCGTGTCCATCACGGTTTCCGAATCCGCCAGGAAAGCATCACCCACGTTTTGAACCCAGTCGGGCTGCTCGCCCATCATCGTCAATACCTGCGGGAACGCGACCAGCGACATCACACTGGGGTCCCAGGATTTATCCTGCACCGCCTCCACGGCAGCATCACCTTCCTGGTCAGGATTGTCTGCTGACCATTTCACCGCCTCGGCCACATCGGCCGGATAGGTTGCCGCCATCAGTATCTGCGCCAGCAGTGAGTCCGGGTATAGCGCAATCGGCGCCATCATCTGGTCAAGTTCAGCCTCACTGAATGTTGGATCCTGATCCTGAGCCTGTGCCGCACCCAATGACAGGTACAACATGGCCACGATTAAAAATAATTTGCCAGGTATCGCCAGCAATTTTCTCATGGGTGATTCCTCTAATTTCCTGGTACCTTGATGGTAATTGTTTGAAGTAACCATCGAAATTTTATTGTAGCAGAGATTCATTCAAGCTCAGCAGGCGGTTGATACTCATCAAACTTACGCCGCGTCCGGATCAGGTCAATGTTTTTCTTGTCGTTCGAGATTTTCACCAGGATATCCAGCTTTTTGTAGCGCGCGTAAATCACCGCGTCACGCTGTTCTCCGGCGAAAACACCCTTGGCTCCAAACTCGATATTGTCCGAATCCAGAAATGCGTTGGGGATGGATAATTGCCGGTTGGCAACCTCCATTTCAACTGTACCGTTGATACCCTCGACCGTCAGCATCTTCTTTACCCACTTTGGACTGCTTTTCTGATTGCTCAGCGTGGCCACGATTGGTCGTGAATCGGTCATACTCAACGTGGCCCGGGTTTTTAGTTGTAATGGATCGATCAAAACCGTTTGCGCCTGTGTGAGTTCAAGCACGGCATCCCAGTCTTTCTGGTTAAACTCCCCGTTTTCACCTACCACCTCGACGTTATCAAGACGAAACTCTGATCCGGAGATATCAAAAAACCGCTCGCCCAGCTTTCCATCCACCAGTGAAATGTCGGCACTGAAATCGGTTCTTATCGACTGCTTATCAACCAGCGCTTCCATTTGCCTGGCTTTCAGTCTCACAAACCCTTCTGCATCATCGTGTTTTAGCATGATGTCTGCCGTGAGATCGGCATTCCCCCTGGTAAATAACACCGGTGAATCAGGGGGAAGATAGTGATTGAAAACCGACATATCAGCAACGCGCGCGGTGGGTATGATCAGTTCGAGCTTCACTTTCTCCATTCTTTCGGATAAATCTGTTGGTCCGGCAGGTCCAGTGTTGCCTTCAACCCGCAACTGGTTGGTTCCGGTCGCATTCAGCATCAATCCCTCACCCGTCACCAGGGGTGCGGTGGCGCCGTTCTGAAGGATGACCATATTGTTAAAAGTAACATCAAGATCAAGCTCATCCCCGGAGTCTGGCTTTACATCAATCTCTATTTCTCCATCGCCGGTTATCTTGTGGGAAAACAGGTTCACGTCGAGGTCGCCGGCATCAATCGAAAGATCAGTGCCCTGCAACACCCTGCCCCCTTCCATGCGCAAATACCCATCGACCAGACCTGTTCCGTTTATCTTCATATCCTTGAACTTTTGGGTGTAAAGATCGATGAATGAAAGATCGTTTACATTGATATTCACATCGGCATCAACGAGCAGGAAGCGTAAAAACTTAATGCCCTTGTTATCCCTGGGCACAAAAGGCGCTAAGCCCATCTCACCCGTCACCAGGCCGCGCTGAAATATCTGCCGCGACCTGATTGAGTGTGGATCAAGCTCGAGATTGATATCCGGCACACTCAGTGACAACAAACCACCACGGTTAACGACACTGAGATCGGCATCCAACGTGCCAGTTGCGCGACCCTTGAACTGATGAATCCAATAGCTGAACTGCCCGTCGAGCTTTATATCGTCAATTTCCACGTGCCAGGCCCGCTTCTTTTTCCTGGGTGTTGTAACGGCACTGGTAACTTCACGATCACCGATTGTCGGGTAATACGGCAACAGATCAGTGTAATCCTTTCCGGATTTTAGCCTGGGCCGTTGATAATAGTTGGCATCCGACACACGCACACCATCGATCCACACCCGTTTGAATATCAGCGGCAGAACATCGATGGACGCCGAAACAGAGTTAACCTCAAACGCCCATTGCTGCGACCTGGCCTGGCCATTGCCCGAGGCATTGCGGATATGAAAACGAAAGGGGTACCAGGTCCAGGCTTTCTCCCAGCTAACATGAACCTTATCGGGCCTGATCTGGTTGATCAGTGATTGGGTTAGCGGTAACTGCAAAGCAAGGTTAAACGCAATGACATAAATGACTTCTACCGCCAGTGCAGCAATGGCAATTCTTTTTAGCCAGGGTATTTTAGTCATGCGTAAAAGCCATTAAAAATTATTGTAGCAGACAATCGGTGGGGTAAACGGTGCGTTAAAAAGCAACGCACCCTACGGGGGTAAACGGTGCGTTATAAAGCAACGCACCCTTCTACGGGTTGGGTTTATCTGCTTCATCATTAACCGATTGTGCAAATTTCCTAATCCATTTCACTAGAAGTTGTTATAGACTAATAGATTGAATAGAATCAGGCCTATTTAAAAAGGGGCATTCCTTGACCAAATTAAGCATTCGAATTTTCACCGGTGTCTGCGCTATGGCACTTGCCTTTAGCGTGCAGGCACAGGATGAGAGCTATAACTGTAATATACACGTCCTTCCGGGACACTCCACCTACGAATTATTGTAACCTCTCTCTGAGAATTTCATAAGGTGCCCGGCCACCAAAAGCAGTATTGAAAGCTCTAAGCCATTAGCTGCTTTCTGGCGCTTCCAGCGCCTTTTGAAAGTCTGAGGTCACTCAAACGGCTGGTTCACATCATAACCACTCTTGATTAACAGCCGGTTTCTCTTCGCTATTTGCAGATCGTTTTCGATCATCTCTGCGATCATTTCATTCAGCGTTACGCGGGTTTCCCAGCCTAGTTTTGTTTTGGCTTTGGTGGGGTCGCCCAGTAGTGTATCGACCTCGGTGGGGCGGTAGTATTTCTCGTCTACTGCTACGATGATGTCTCCCGGTTTCAGGGTGATGTCTTTTGCTGCGATGCTTGCGTCAATGCTTTCTACTTTTCCTACCTCTTTTAGCCCCTCGCCTTCAAAACGCAGGGTAATGCCCAGTGCGCTTGCTGATTTATTGATAAAGTCGCGTACCGTGTATTGCTTGCCGGTGGCGATGACGAAGTCTTCGGGCTCATCCTGCTGCAGCATTAACCACTGCATTTCTACGTAATCCTTGGCGTGGCCCCAGTCGCGTAGCGAATCTATATTGCCCATGTAAAGGCAGTCTTCCATGCCTTGTGAAATATTGCACAGGCCGCGTGTGATCTTGCGGGTAACAAAGGTTTCGCCACGGCGAGGAGACTCGTGATTGAACAAAATACCGTTGCAGGCATACATACCATAGGCTTCACGGTAGTTTATGGTGATCCAGTAGCCGTACAGCTTGGCAATGCCGTAGGGTGAGCGTGGGTAAAAGGGTGTGTCTTCGGTTTGCGGGGACTCACGCACCTGGCCAAAGAGTTCGGAAGTCGATGCCTGGTAGATACGGGTTTTTTGACTCAAGCCGAGTAACCGCACGGCTTCCAGTACACGCAATGTGCCAAGGCCAACGACATCGGCGGTGTATTCCGGCTCTTCAAAAGAGACAGCCACGTGGCTTTGCGCACCCAGGTTGTAGATTTCATCCGGTTGTACCTGCTGGATGATACGGGTGATGTTGGAGGTATCGGTCAGGTCGCCGTAGTGCAGGATGAACTGCCGGTTTTTTACCGAGGGGGATTCGTAGATGTGATCGATCCGCTCGGTATTAAATGATGAGGCCCGGCGCTTGATACCGTGCACCTCGTAACCCTTCTCCAGTAAAAACTCTGACAGGTACGAACCATCCTGTCCGGTGACACCTGTAATCAGTGCGACTTTTTTACTCATTGTTTTTAAATCCCTTCTTAACCTAATTTCTCATAGTTTTCGACGAACCACTGGTAGGTATTCGTCAATCCTTCTTTAAGTTCATACTGCGGTTGCCATCCCAGGCTTTTTAACCGGCTGCTATCCATCAGTTTACGCGGGGCGCCGTCCGGCTTGCTGGTATCGTAGTTGATACTACCCTCAAAACCGGTCACTTCTGCAATTAACGCCACCAACTCGGCGATGGAGCAATCCACACCGGAGCCCACGTTGATATGCGATAGCCTTGCTGTGGTGACTTTTTGGTATTCATCCAGCGGCAGATTCATGATGTGGATGGAGGCGCGCGCCATGTCATCCACATACAAAAACTCACGTAACGATGTACCGCTGCCCCAGATGCTGATGCTGTCTGCACCACTCAGTTTCGACTCGTGAAAGCGCCTTAGCAGGGCCGGGATCACGTGGCTGTTTTCGGGGTGGTAATTATCACCCGGACCATACAGGTTGGTTGGCATGACGCTGCGGTAATCGGTGCCGTATTGCCGGTTATACGATTCGCATAGCTTGATGCCGGCGATTTTGGCTATGGCGTAGGGCTCGTTGGTGGGCTCAAGTTGGCCGCTTAGCAGTTCCGTTTCTTTCATGGGCTGGGTGGCAAGCCTTGGGTAAATACAGGAGCTACCCAAAAATAGCAGTTTGTTCACACCGTTTTGCCAGGCCTGGTGGATGATATTGCATTCCATCATCAGGTTGTCGTAAATGAACTCGGCCGGGTAAGTAGCGTTGGCGTGGATGCCGCCGACCTTGGCAGCACTCAGGTAGACTTCATTAATCTCGGTTTCGGCAAAAAAGGCGGCCACCTGCTGCTGGTTGCACAGATCCAGGTCCTCGCGATTGACGGTGATGATGGTGTTGCTGCTGTCCTTTTCAAGCTGACGTCGCAAAGCAGAACCAACCATTCCGCCGTGGCCCGCAATGAAAATGCGTTTGGTCATTTTTGCTCGCCCCCGGCGATATTTGCCTGCGTCTATCTTAATGGAAGTGAGTGGTAGGGTGGAATTTTATATCTAACGGACAGGGAATTTGTGCCACCTGATCTGATTGATGTTTTTGAGCAAAAAATTCCTTATATTATGTTTATATACAGTTAGTTACATTGACTGGATATCATTTTTAGTGTATATTTATACAGTATATAGGCGAACTGGATTTACATCATGAACACAACTGCAAATTTCACCTGCTTCAGAAACATTTTCGGAGCCTTCCAGGTATAGCCCGGCGCACTGCCAGCGTCTTGAAGACCAGATTACCGAGCTCGCCGCGCACATTCATGCGGCCACCTGGCGGTTGCTGGAGCTGATACGTGAATATGACGATTCCAAGGGCTGGTGCGGCCCGGGTTTGAATTCATGCGCACACTGGTTGAATTGGAAGTGCGGCATCAACCTGGGCGCAGCGCGTGAAAAGGTTCGAGTGGCCCATGCGTTGGCGGAACTGCCCCGCATAAGTGAAAAGTTTCGTCGTGGTGAGGTCAGTTATTCCAAGGTCCGGGCGATGACACGTGTTGCGACACAACAAAATGAAACGTATCTGCTGGAGATTGCACGTAATGGTACTGCGGCGCATGTTGAACGACTGGTGCGGCAGTACCGCAAGGTAAAACGTATTGAGGCATTGGAGTTAGAAAACGAACGCCATGCATAAGGCAGTTGGATTGGCATTTTGATGATGATGGCAGCTTTTTGCTAAAAGGGCGGTTTACACCCGAGCAAGGCATGGTGATTAAGAAGGTGCTGGAGTCGATTCTGGATGAAGATTTCCACGAGCA
>Ga0316194_10000770_pt1 | contig 21595 bp, 15 predicted proteins | sample CroRivsedime1_MG_FD_204936 | JGI IMG/M metagenome (GOLD analysis project Ga0316194, IMG submission 204936) | Coastal sediment microbial communities from Maine, United States - Cross River sediment 1 | ecosystem: Environmental > Aquatic > Marine > Coastal > Sediment | place: USA: Maine...
CTGTATATCCCTAACGTGAATATCAACCAGGGACAGGCACAGCCAAACCTGTATATACGCGGTATCGGTTCCGGCACCAACGTCGGCTTCGAACAATCGGTAGGCATGTATATCGATGGTGTCTATTCCGGGCGGGGTGCCCTTGCTGCAGTACCGCTAACCATGGACCTGGAGCGGGTAGAAGTATTGAAAGGCCCTCAGGGTATCCTCTTTGGTAAAAACACTATTGGTGGCGCCATCAATATCACCACGGCCAAGCCCACATTTGAGAACGAAGGCATGGTCGATGCCCTGTACTCCGATGATCATGGTGAGCAAATTTACAATGTGATGCTTAACGGGGAAATTACCGAAAAAATTGCCGGGCGCGTGGCTGTACGTTACGACGCCATGGACGGCTGGTGGGATAACGAGCTGCTGAAAGAGCAGGGCCCAAACACCGATAATTGGTACGGCAGGGCAAGCCTGTTATTTGACGCCAGCGATAATGTGGAAGTGATCGCAAAATATGAATACGGAGACTTCCAGGCGGATGATAAACCGGCAGTGATTTATCAATCTGACCAGCCCCAGAATTTCCGTGGTGAAGATGTTATTCCCATCGTGGACGATCAGGACAAGGCGGCCTTTGATCTGGGCGATAACTCAGAGGTGCGCACAGATGTGGGGGCCCTTACTGTCAACTGGGATATAGATTTCGCCACCTTTACTTCGATCTCTGCTTATTCAAAGTATGATCAAAAGCGGCAAACGAACTCTGACTTTGCCGCTACGGAGAGTCTCCATCGCACTCAGGATGAAAAATTTGAACAGTGGAGTCAGGAGTTGCGGCTCGTGTCTCCCGGCGGTGAAACCCTTGATTGGATAGTGGGTGCCTATGCTGAACATGCCGAGCTTGAAGTAGCAAGAGTGAATACGGCGTTGGATGCTGCACTATTGGGCCCCATTGCGGTTAACCCACTGGTCGCTCTGCCGGGCACGACACCAGTCCCCACCAAATTTGACCAGGATACGGATGCCTACGCTGCTTTTGCCCAGTTGACCTACAACCTCACCGATACCGTGCGCGTTACCGGTGGTCTGCGCTTTAACCATGAAAAAAAGGAGTTGGACAAGCGCACCATCAATGAAGTCGGATCTCGAGCCACCAGCCTGGGTCTTCCCGAGGTGGTCGTCCTTGCCAGGCCCGGTGATCTTGCAATTATCAGCGATCTGCGCAGTCATGACTGGTCGGGGCTGGACCGGGACAAGGACAAGTGGACCTGGTCGTTTAACACCCAGTGGGATGCTACGGATAATGCCATGCTATACGCCAGTGTAAGCACGGGCTTTAAAAGTGGCGGTTTCGACGAAGCCTATTCTGGCGCTGGCGATGTGATCCGCCTTTCCGACGGTATTTTTAGCGGAGTACCCAATGGCCAAACCATTCCGGGCGCGGATTCATCTATTCTGGAGGTTAATGATGAAACTGTACTGGCCTATGAGGTTGGAGCGAAGATGGGGCTGCTGGACGGTGCGGCCGAATTGAACATCGCACTGTTTCGCTCAGAGTATGACGACCTGCAAACCAGTTCTCTGGTAGGCGACGTGTTCAGTGTGGGCAACGCTGGCGAAGCGGTGACCCAGGGTGTGGAAATAGACGGTCGCTGGGCGGTCACCGAACGCCTGACCCTGGGCGGTTCTCTTGCTTATCTCGATGCTACCTATGATGACTTTGATGGAGCGACCTGTACCATACCCCAGTCAATTGACCCTGATGCCAATCCGGGCTGTCTCAGGGATGACGGCACTAATATTGAGGCGGGTGAACAAGGTGGCCAGGATCTGGAGGGTGAAGACTTGTTGTTCTCCCCGGAGTGGAGCAGTAATCTGAACCTGACCTATATTTATCCGTTCAATAATGGGTTGGAACTGTTGACCAGTATCGATATGAACTATAGCGATGAATATTATTCCGCACTGGACCTGGATCCCAACACCAAACACGATGACGTCACCTTGTGGAACGCGCGTATCGCCTTGAGTGGGGAAAATGAAAAGTGGTCTGTCGCGTTGATTGGCAAGAACCTGTCGGATGAGACCACCTACGCCTGGAAGAATGACGTACCCCTGTCCGCCAGCAATAGTTACTTCGGTATACCTCAGCGTCCGCGGTCGGTGGCTATCCAGGCTCGCTACCGCTTTTAGTGAGCGGAGTGTGGTTTCATGCAGGACCCTGTTGATTTTTCAGCAAGGGCCTGTTTTTTTAGCGGCGACGGTGCGCAGCCAGTATTAGCAGTCGCAGGAGTGGTTGATCCAGAAATGGTCAAGGAGTATCCGTCATGAACATTTTAATGCGCTTTTGCGCTTCTGTTTCCCTTTCATTTGCGTGCTGCATGGCGGCTCCAGTTTTCGCTGCCGATAAACCCAATATCCTGGTGATCTGGGGTGATGACATCGGCATCTGGAATATCAGTAAATACAGTCATGGCCTGATGGGTTATCCCACTCCGAGTATTGATCGCATTGCCAACGAGGGCATGCTGTTTACTGATTACTACGGTGAGCAGAGCTGCACCGCTGGCCGCTCCGCTTTTATTACCGGGCAACACCCCATTCGTACTGGACTGACTAAGGTCGGTATTCCCGGGGCTCCACTGGGCTTGCAGCCCGAAGACCCTACGCTTGCCGAATTGCTCAAGTCTCACGGTTACGCTACCGGGCAATTCGGCAAAAATCACCTGGGCGACAGGGACGAATTCCTGCCAACAAACCATGGCTTTGACGAATTCTTCGGCAATTTATATCACCTCAATGCTGAGGAGCAGCCGGAGGATCCCGATTATCCCAAGAGCCCGGAGTTTCATAAGGTATTTGGCCCCCGCGGTGTTATTCAAAGTTATGCGGACGGCAAGATAGAGGATAGCGGCCCGCTTACGCGCAAACGTATGGAAACCGTTGATGAAGAGTTTCTGGCGGCTTCACTGAAGTTTATCGATAAGGCACATAAGCAGGATAAGCCTTTTTTTGTCTGGTTCAATTCGACCCGCATGCACTATTACACGCATGTTAAGGCGTCCCAATTGGGCCGTTCGGGCCAGGGTTTTTATAACGACGCCATGATGGAGCATGACGATCACGTAGGCGCACTGCTGGGTAAGTTGGACCAGTTGGGTATTGCCGATAACACTATCGTTATCTATTCCACCGACAATGGCCCGCACTTCAATATGTGGCCTGATGCGGCTATTACGCCGTTTCGTGGTGAGAAAAATACCAACTGGGAAGGCGGCTACCGGGTCCCGGCGGTGGTGCGCTGGCCCGGTAAGATTGCCGCGGGCAGCGTGAGTAACCAGGTGATGTCCCACCTCGATTGGGTGCCCACCTTGATGGCCGTAGTCGGCGACGACGATATCAAGCAGCAGTTGAAGAAAGGTCATCGTGCGGGGGACAAGACCTTCAAAGTCCACCTGGACGGCTACAACTTCTTGCCCTTCCTCACGGGCAAGACAGCACAGGGGCCACGCCGGGAGTTCTTCTATTTCAGTGATGATGGCCTGTTGACCGGTGCGCGCATTGGCGATTGGAAACTGGTATTTGCCGAGCAACGGGCCAGACGTTTCGACGTGTGGCGTGATCCCTTCGTGACCCTGCGCATTCCCAAGGTATTTCACCTGCGTCGCGATCCACTGGAGCGGGCCGATACCGATTCCAATGGCTACAACAACTGGTGGGATCACAAAATTGCCCCGGTAGCCATGCAGGGGCAGGTGGCTGTTATGCAGTTTGTGCAGAGTCTGCAGCAGTTCCCGCCGCGCCAGCGTCCCGCCTCGTTTACTGTTGACCAGATTATGGAAGTAATCCAGCAGCAGTAGCTTCATTCCCGGTCCGGGTGCATACCCCAGGGAATTTGCGACAGCCTGCTGGCTGTCGCATTTTTACAACTACTTGTCGCCCATTCGCAAATTTCAGTTTTTGAGCAGCGCTATGATATCCCCCACTTTCGAACAAGCTGCGTAACACAAAGAGGAGTTTATGTATGATTAACGAATCCATGAGCATTATCCGCGACGGCGAGCAGGACTACCTGCCTATCCCCTTGCCTGGCGCAGAGGGCGTATACGTCAAGGTGTTAAAAGCCGATGAGGAAATGGACCGCGTAGTGGTCAAGATCAAGTTTGAGCCGGGTACCCGCATGCCGCGCCACATTCATCATTGCCGCGCGGTTGCCTATACCATCAGCGGTCACTGGGCTTATGACGAGGGTAGTTTCTCACCCGGTGAAACCGCCTGGGAAGACGAGAGCAACGACCACACGCCCTGGAGTGATGAGGGGGCGGAATTATTTATCGTGTTTGACGGCAAAGATGGCCGCTACCTGGACAATATTTTGCCGGATGGCACTATCGTCAAGCTGGATATGCCGTTCCTGAAGGCCTTTGAAGGCCTTAGCCTGGCTGAAGCGGCACAGGTTGATGCCCAAAGCCTGGTCGAGATCATCGCACCAGCCGCCTGATTGTAACTGCTCCACGGCGCGACCTCCGTGGTCGCGGTGGATGCTTCGAACCGGGACCCATTCGGTGCTGGACGTTTTTATCCAAACATGCAACGAGGTTTTGTTATGGCCGGCATAAAGCAGCCAAAAACATGTTTTGTAACCGGTGGCATGAGCGGGTTGGGCAAGGCGCTGGCAGCGCAATACCTGCAGCTTGGCGCGAATGTTGCCATCTTCGATCTGGAGGTCAAACAGGACGTGCTGCGGGAATTGGAGGACCACCGGCAAAATGTCGGTCAGACTATCGTCGCCTATGAAGCCAGCGTAACCGACATGGAAGCGCTGATTTCCGCGGTAGAGCAGGCACTGGCTGTTATTGGCACTCCCCAACTCGCCATCAACTGTGCTGGCATCCAGCGGGCGCAGCCCTTTGGTGAGCTGCCCCGGGACGATTTTGAGATGGCCGTTCAGGTCAACCTGTTCGGCTCACGCAACTTTGCTGCTGCTGTGTTGCCCCACATGGGCGAGGGCTCCAGGCTGGCCCTGGTTTCATCCATGGCAGGCTTTGCGGCAAATTACTCCTACGCCGCCTACTGTGCCTCGAAATTCGGCGTCGTCGGCCTGGGCAGGGTACTGCGACTTGAATGCAAGCCGCGGGGCATCGATGTGAGCCTCATATGTCCCCCCGAGGTCGATACCCCTATGGTGGTAGACGAGATGAAGAACATGCACCCGGCGTCCCGTGCGCTCAAGGACCTGGGTGGTTCCCTGTCCCTGGAACAGGCTATCAAAGGCATCGTTGCAGGGCTGGATGCGGGCAGGGGCGTTATTATTCCCGGAGGCAAGGCCAAGGTGACTTATTTCTGTAACCGCTATTTGCCCGATTTTATTATGAATTTTGTGGTGGACCGAGTGGTGCGATCTGCATTGCGAAAAATGGATGCCGGTCAGGGCTCCGCGAGCAATATTGCGTGACTGCAAAGAAACGTATCTACATCACCGGGGGATCCAGTGGTATCGGACTGGGCCTGGCCAGGCACTACGCAAGCGCGGGTAACGATCTCGTGTTATTGGCGCGGGATCAGTCGAAACTTGATGCCGCGGTAAGTGCTTGCCGTGACCTGGCCGTTAATGCCGGGCAAGTGATAGCCGCTGTGTCGCTGGATATCACCGCCTACGACAAGCTGGCCATGCGCATGGACAGCGTGGTGTTTGATTACGGCTCACCGGACCTGCTTATTCTCAGCGCGGGCATCGCCGGTAATAAAATATTCCTGGATACCAGCGCAGCCGAATTTGATCGCATGGTTGATATCAATCTGGCGGGCAGCAGGGAAGTAGCCAGGACGCTGCTACCTGCCATGTTGCAACGGGGCAGCGGCCAGATCGCATTTGTCTCGTCTATTGCTGGCTTGATGGGCATCTATGGCTACAGCGCTTACTCGGCTTCGAAGTTCGCTGTGACCGGGTTGAGCCAGGCGCTGCGGCAGGAGCTGGCCGGCACGGGTGTCAGCGTGCACCTGGTGTGCCCACCGGAGGTTAACACCCCAATGATCCAGGCGGAGTCACTGGCTGCCGTGCCGCAGACACGTTTCCTCAAAGACCTGGTGGGTACCCTGGAACCGGACGTGGTTGCTAGGAAGATAGCCAGGGGCATAGACAGGCGTAAGGCTCTGATAGTGCCTGGCGTTAGAGCTGGACTGATGGTCTGGACCAGCCGTCATTTTCCAGGGCTGTTTGCCTGGAGTTCCGAGCGATTGCTGCGCTGGAAGTTCGGATGACAGAACTGCCTCGGGGCTGCTCAGCACCTGCCGATTACATTTTTCTCGTACCTCGGGGATTAATCTATGCAAGCTGCAACTGACAGGCATATATGCCAGGTGGCATTTACCGCACTGAATGCTCCGGCATTGCGCGAGTGGTATGCCAATGTGTTTGGTTTCGTCAAATCCGGCAAGGTCATTTTCTTTCCACCTGCGACGACCAGGGTGCAGGGTATTCCAGGAGCGTGGGAGAAATGCAGCTGGTTGATTGACCAGCAGGATTACTTCCAGCTGGAATTTTTCCAGTTCTGGAGCCCCCGCATCCGGCTCAAGCCGGACAGCTGGCGGCCCAGCGATATCGGGTACAACATGGTGGGTATCGCGGTCACCGACTTTGACCAGGTGTTGCGCAATTTTAGTGCCTTTTCTGCCAAAAGTGCGCCCAATACATTCGGCGAGCCCGGTAGCCGACGTACCTGCGTTGCTGATCCCGAGGGCAACCTGGTAGAGATTTATGAACGCGACCCGCTCACCGCAATAGACGCCTGCAATGCAAACGTGGCGCGCCCTGAAATACCCGCCGTGGTGCGCACGATGCGCGTATCGGTTCCCAGCCTTGAGGCCGCGCGCCAGGCTTATGTTGACGCCATGGGTTTGCAGGTGGTGGAAGACTTTGTGCTGCATACTGATGAGGATGAGGCACTATGGGGCCTCGCAGATACGCGCGCTAGCAGGTTGTTGCTGCGCGCGGATAATTTTTTGCTGGAACTGGTGCAGTACAGTTCTCCCGTCGCCCGATCCTGGCCAGAAGGCTATTCGCTGGCCGACCAGGGGTTTATGAATATCGCCCTGGGCTTTCGCGATGGTGAAGATTATGACCGGTCGATTGCCCACGCCACCGGCAATGGCATGACTGCTAATGGCGAGGTGCTGGATATAGGGATTTTCCAGGTGATGTATGTGAACGAGCAACACGGCTTCAGCGTTGAGATGCTTCATGCGCGCAAGGCATTCTGGTCAATCTCCGGGTTCAATGCGCAGCAACCGTATGTGGAGAACGAAATCGAGATAAATGCCACGGTGGATGATGTATGGCAGCAACTTACCGATCATGCCGGCATCGGGTCCTGGTCCCTGTTTAGCGGCAAGGTGCTGCGCAAGGGCAGCATAGATGCCAATGGTGTCGGTTGTATTCGCGAATTGTCTGGGGCTGGCATGCGCATTACCGAGGAGGTTACAGCGTGGGAGGAGGGGAGGCACTACGCTTACCAGTTGCGCACCGGAGCGCCATTCAGAAAACACCAGGGGGATGTCTATGTGTTCGATGACAACGGGAGAACCCGGGTCCGCTGGGCCATTCGTTTTGAGTCCTGGATACCTTTTACCGGGAAAGTAACCGCCTGGTTACTGCAGTGGGCTTTTGGCAGGGATCTTAAAAAGCTGAAAAGCCTGCTCGAATACTAGTTTGCGGCCTGTTGATTTTTCCACTCTCGCGGAGAAACACCAAAGTGCTGGCGGAAGGCATTGGAGAATACGCTTAACTCTGAATAACACAGCATATCGGCCAGCGTTGTAAGTGAACCGCTGGATTCGCGCAAATAATGCCTGGCGATATCGAAACGCACTTCCTCCAGAAGCTCCTTGTAGCTGGTGTCATGTGCTTGCAGCTTGCGCTGCAAACTGCGTTTGTTGATAGCCAGGAAGGCAGCCACGCGATCGATAGAGCAGTCGCCGGTCGTTAGCGCCTGCCGGATGAGGTGTCGTATCTGGCCGCAGTAGTCATCGTCGAAGTCCTTGCTCATAGTGAGCAGGTGCTGCTCCAGTACGCTGTGCAAATGCGGGTTGGCCTCGCTTATGGGCGCGTCGAGAATGGCCGCGTCGAAGGACATGGTCATGGAGTCCCAGTTGAAAAACAGGGGGCAGTCAAACCGCGCCTTATAGGGTCCCGGGTCCACCGGTGGTGCGTGGGGAAAGTACACCGCTTTGGGCGACCACCCGGGACATAGCAGGCGTATCAGGTCCACACCGATGCCTGCGACCAGGCCTGCCTGCTGCCGCATCGGTGCAAAGCCTTCCAGCTTACAGGTAAAGCACCATTGGGCGATATCATTCTCCACTTTCAGGGACACTATGGCCCCCTGGTTATGGTGGGCAAAGTGAATGATCAATTCGCGTAATGCGGTGCGCAGGTCGGGAGCCTGCTGGATCACGAAACCTACAGCCCCCAGGATACCAATATCCTGCTGTCGGGACAGCAGCAAGCCGAAGTGGGGGCAGTTGGTTTCCCGGGCTGCCTCTTCCATCAGCAGCAGAAAGCTGCGGTAAGAAATCCAGGAGTCGGGATCCTGTTCCGCCGCCACCAGGCCGGTGCGGCGCAACAGCGTATCGATGTCGCCGTTCAGCTGTGTCACTGTCTGGCGCATACCCTGCAGGGCGGAAGCGCGAACCAGGTAATCAGTCATGGTTATTTATGATTTATAAGTACCTGTCGTTAAATATCAATTATTGGAATTTGACTGTCAAGCTCAGTTGCGGCAATTGCGTCCCACTGGCATCTAGTACTGCGATCGGGCCGGCGGCGTTACAGGCATGTCATAAAACAATAAAATGCCTTGAGCATGTGCCGGTCACGACAAAGACATGTGAGTTAGCGGTATCTCGTTTTACTCCGCTCGCGTAGAAGGTGCCGCTCTCAGCGTTTCTGCTGATTGCGCCCTCGAAAACCCTATGGGGCGATTCTTCACCAGGATTACGTACCTCGCAGAGCATGCCCGATGAGTCGCAGTAGTCAAACGACCAGGCGCCGTCACCGATGCCCCTGGCATGCCAGTCCCCGTCGCTGTTGCTGAACAGGTATTTACTGTCAGCACCGTCGAAGTTGTGCCCTGTGACCTTGTCGCCATTATCCGACGTCGTTGTCCAGATAACGGTCTTGGCAACGCAGAGGTATTGTTCGGCATTTTGCTTGCCGGTTTCATTTGCAGCGCATCCAGTAATGAATACGCCGCAAGCCAGTAGCATCAAAAAACGCATTTTGCCCCGCCCCGAAGTTGAATAGGTGACGTTACAGAAACAATCGTTGATGGTAAAGCTGTGCGCCCGGGCCTACAGCCAAAAACCAGGTAGGGAGTACGATTTATGAGCACAGCTCGCTGTGGACATATAGTATATGATGTCCACACTAGCGCTTTTGCTTTGGTCGAAGGTGGTAGTACAAAAAACACCCAATTATATTCTTCTGCCGAGCCGAGCGATTTCTGCTGGGCTGAAACGCCTGATGGGTAACTTTGATGGATTGGAAAATATTCCTAACAATATTCGTTGCGGTATTTATCGCCGAACTGGGCGATAAAACGCAGCTGGCCACCATGCTGTTCGCGTCTGATAAGGAAGTCAGTAAATACACCGTTTTCCTGGCAGCGTCCGCTGCTTTGGTTGTTGCATCTGCCGTGGGCGTGTTAGCTGGCAGCCTGCTCTCAGAATATATTAATGCGCGGTATTTGCATTACATTGCAGGCCTTGGTTTCATCGGCATAGGAATATTCACTTTATACAATGCATGACAACAGCCGGGAGCTCAGCTCACGGCAGAAATTTGCATATCCTTGTCACTGGTTTGATATTTGCTTGAGCGAGATACCTATTGGATAAACCCAGGAACTTGCAACTCGATAATGGCAGCTCCCTGGCCTACCACCATCGCCAGGGCGCAAACCCCGGGGTACTGTTCTTTCCCGGTTTTAATTCTAATATGTGCGGCAATAAAGCGCTGGCTCTGGATGCCTGGAGCGAAGAGCACGGCATCCAGTTCACGCGATTCGATTATTCTGGTCACGGTGCTTCCAGCGGTAATATGGAAGAGGGCAGTATAGGCCGCTGGCGAGATGATGCACTGGCCGTGCTGGATGCCATCACCCAGGGGCCGCAACTGCTGGTGGGTTCATCCATGGGTGGCTGGATCATGCTACTTGCAGCACTGGGTCGCCCGGAGCGGGTTGTCGGACTGGTGGGTATTGCCGCGGCACCGGATTTTACCGAGCGCTTGCGGGAGCAGCGCCTGCAACCGCAGCAGTTGACGCAATTGGCTGCTACCGGCTTTTGCGCTATGCCCAATCGTTACGATGACGGAGAACCCTACCGCATCAGCCAGTACCTGCTGGACGAAAGTCGGCACCATGTCCTATTGAATGATGAAATTCCGCTGACAGTTCCTGTGCGCCTGATTCACGGGCAGTGCGATGAGGATGTGCCCTGGCAGCAAGCCCTGCGCATTGCCGAGCAGTTACAGAGCGTGGATGTCGAAATCCAGTTGGTCAAGTCCGGTGACCACCGCATGTCCGAGCCGCAGGATATAAAGCGTCTGCTGCACACAATTGGTGAGCTGCGACAATCGATCGTTCATGATGATTCCCTGTAGTTGATGCATAGTTAGCGTGGTTTATACGAACCCTATGGAGTTCCCGCAGAGCAAAGAGCTTGGTTTCGGTATCACCTGTATTGATGCGAACTACATACGCCCCGGCCTCGCCTGTTTTTACCTTATGGAAGAGGCAGGCGAATACGCCGTGATAGAGACCGGTACCTCCCTCAGTTTTGCCAATTTGTGCCGTGTAATGCAGAGCAGGGCCGTCGCGCCTGAACAGGTGCGCTATGTGATACCTACGCACGTGCACCTGGATCATGCGGGTGGTGCGGGTACCATGATGGCCGCTTTTCCGGAGGCGCAACTGCTGATCCACCCGCGGGGTGCGCCCCATATGGCCGACCCGCAACGGCTGGTAGAGAGCTCTGAAGGCGTCTATGGCGCGCGGAGGTTTCGCGAGCTGTACGGCGAGATTACTCCCGTAGACCCTGAGCGCATGGTTATCATGCAGGATGGCGACAAGGTGAGCCTGGGGGGGCGGCAGCTGGAGGTGCGGCATACCCGAGGGCATGCCAATCATCATTTTTGTGTATGGGACGAAAGAAGTTCCGGGTGGTTCAGCGGGGACATGTTTGGTATTTCCTATCCCTGGTTCCGCTTTGTCGGCGGCGATTATATGATGCCTTCCACGACCCCCACGCAATTTGACCCCGAGGCTTATATCGCGTCTCTTAAGCTGCTGGAATCCTATGAGCCTGCGCGTATCTACCTTACCCACTATGGCGAACTCGATTACACCCGTGAAAAATCGCAGCAGCTGATACAGCAGTTGCTGGTCTATACAGAGCTGGCGACAACATACGCCGCAGATCATGACGCGTTGGTCAATGCCCTGAGCGATTATTCGATAGAGCGAGTGCGAGAGATCGATAACCGCTATCCCGATGGCGAGTTGCGCGAGTTGCTGGCCTTTGATGCAGACCTGAATGCCCAGGGGCTGAGGGCATGGCGGCAGCGTCTGAGCCGCGCCTGAATGTGACCATCGCCAGGAATGAAAATATGAGTACAGCAGCGACTGCAGAATATTTTGATGTCATTATTGTAGGTGCGGGCCTGTCGGGTATTGGCAGTGCCCGGCACCTGCAGGCGCAATGCCCGGATCGCAGTTTCACCCTGCTGGAGTCCCGCGGCAGCCTGGGCGGTACCTGGGACCTGTTTCGCTACCCCGGCATCCGCTCCGACAGTGACATGTACACCCTGGGTTATTCGTTTAAACCCTGGCTTAATCCCAGTGCAATCGCCGATGGCCCCTCCATACTAGAATATGTAAAAGAAACCGCACGCGAAACAGGCGTTGATCAACACATCCGTTATCATCACAGTGTGAAGTCCGCGCGCTGGTGCAGCGAGTCGGCCACCTGGACCGTTATGGTACAGCGTGCAGAAGAGACCGAATTGCTTGAATTGCAGTGCAATTTCCTGTTGATGTGCAGCGGTTACTACGATTATGACAATCCCTATACACCGGAATTTCCGGGTAGCAAGGATTTCAAGGGCCGGGTTTTCCACGCCCAGCTCTGGCCACAAGAACTGGACTACAGCAATAAAAATGTCGTGGTAATAGGCAGTGGCGCCACCGCGGTGACCCTGGTTCCGGAACTGGCTCGTGAGACAGCACACACGGTAATGTTGCAACGTTCACCTACATATATCGCTTCTGTGCCAGAGCAGGATGCAACCGCGAGTCGCCTGCGCAAATGGCTGCCCGGGTCCTGGGTGTATCGCCTCACGCGCTGGAAACGGGTCCTGTTCCAGATATTTGTGTATCAGCTTTCGCGTAAGCGCCCGGCGATGTTGAAACGCTATCTGCTGGGGCAGGTGCGCGAGGAATTGGGGCCCGATTATGATGTAGACACCCATTTCACCCCGCACTACGACCCCTGGGACCAGCGCCTGTGCGCCGTGCCCGAAGGCGATTTGTTCGGCGCAATAAGAGAGGGGCGGGCGGAGGTGGTCACCGACCAGATAGAGCGCTTCTGCGAGTCTGGCATCGTGCTGCAATCGGGTCGGCAACTGGCGGCGGACATTATCGTGCTGGCCACCGGCCTGAATATGAAATTCCTTGGCGATATTGCGCTACAGGTGGATGATAAACACATTACCCCGTCAGAGTTGTTTGTTTACCGCGGCATGATGCTGTCCAATATCCCCAATCTTGCCCAGGTATTCGGCTATGCCAACGCCTCCTGGACGCTCAAGGCAGATCTCACCAGTGACTATGTGTGCCGCTTGCTTAATCACATGCGCAAGACTGGCGCCAGCATGGTGGTGCCCCGCCTGGAGCAGTGCGCGGCGAGCGAGGAGTCGACTCTGGGCCTCAGAGCCGGCTATATAATGCGCGCCATGGGGCGGTTTCCCAAGCAGGGCAAGGATTTACCCTGGCGGGTCTACCAGAATTATATCGTCGATTTTATAAAGCTGCGTCTGCGCCCATTACGTGATGATGTACTGGAGTTTCGCTAACAGCATGCGCTGAACTGGCCTATTGGAGTTCAGCCACCATTTTTTCACGCATCAGGTACTTCTGCATTTTGCCGGTCACTGTCATCGGGTATTCCTGCACGAAGCGCACATAGCGTGGAATCTTGAAGTGGGTGATCTGGTCGCGGCAAAATGACTTCAACTCGTCTTCGGTCATGGTCTCCCCGGGATGCAGCTGGACCCAGGCGCACAGTTCCTCACCCATTTTTACGTCGGGAACGCCAAACACCTGCACCTCGGCGATCTTCGGATGGGTATACAGGAATTCTTCCACCTCGCGGGGGTAAATGTTCTCGCCCCCGCGTATCACCATGTCTTTGATGCGCCCGACAATCTGCACGTAACCGTGTTCATCCATCACGCCCAGGTCGCCCGAGTGCAGCCAGTTATCCCCATCAATAGTTTCCAGGGTGCGTTGCTCGTCGTTCCAGTAGCCGCGCATAACGGAATAACCGCGCACGCAGATTTCACCTTTCTCCCCCACGGCGACGATCTGGTTGTGATTGTCGATGATTTTGATTTCCACCTCTGGCACCGCGCGGCCCACGGTTTCGGTGCGATGTTCCAGGGTGTCATCAGGCAGGGTAATGTGATTGACCGGGCTGGTTTCGGTTTGGCCGTAGGCGATCAATATATCTTGCATGTTCATATCTCCCAGTACTCGCTTCATCACCTCAACCGGGCAGGGAGCGCCGGCCATGATGCCGGTGCGCAGACTCGACAGGTCGAAGTCACTGAATGAAGGAAGATCCAGTTCAGCGATAAACATGGTGGGCACGCCGTGCAGGCCCGTGCACCGTTCTTCAGCAACCGTCCGCAGGGTCAGTTCCGGGTCGAAACCGTCGTTGGGATAAACCGCGGTAGCGCCCGCGGAGAGGCAAGCCAGGTTGCCCATCACCATGCCAAAGCAGTGGTACAGGGGGACCGGGATGCACAGCCGATCCTGGTCGGTGAAACCCATACTGGTGGCACACAGCCTGCCGTTATTGATGATATTGCGGTGCGTCAGCGTGGCACCCTTGGGGGCGCCCGTGGTGCCGCTGGTGAACTGTATATTGATGGGGTCTTCCGCCTGCAGTGTGCTTTTTATAGCAGTCAACTGTCGATAGTGTTCCTCGCTACCCAGGTCGCACACCTGCGCGAAATTCAGCATACCTGGGGTGTGGGCGTCACCCATGCGTATCACCATTTCCAGGTGCGGAAATTTCTCTGCGCTGAGCCTGCCAGCCTCGCAGAGCGCAAGCTCGGGGGCCAGTTTCTGTAGCATTGACAGGTACTGACTGGTCTTGAAACTCTCCGCGCTGACGATGGCCCGGCATTCCACCTTGTTCAGGGCGTATTCCAATTCGCTTAGGCGGTAGGCTGGATTGAGGCAGACCATGATGGCACCGATGCTGGCGGTGGCGTACTGCACCATAATCCATTCGGCACTGTTGGGGCCCCAAATACCCACACGGTCTCCGGGCACGATACCCAGGGCCAATAGCCCGCTCGCCAGGCGATCGATTTCAGTCTTGAACTCGCGGTATGTCCAGCGAATACCCTGGTGGCGAACTACCAGCGCCTCATTGTCCGGGTAGCGTTGGCATATGTCATCCAGGTAATCGCCAATGGTTTGCGAGATGAGGTGCGGGTCCGAAGCGCCGCGGAAATAACTTTGAGTCAGTGTGCTCATGTCTATTCCTGCCGGTTAGATATTTGCAAAGCCGGGTGCTAGGTGGTGATGATCAGGCGCAACGCCTGTAGCTGCAGGTTGGCGTGTTGAATGTGAATGGCACATTCCTCAATGCGGTAATCCAGGTGGTCCAGTTCTTCCTGGCGTATTGATGGATTGATCTCACGCAGTGTCTGCAGGCGCTGCAATTCGCTGCCCAGGCTGCGACGCATATCGGCCTCTGCATCCGACAATATCGCCTGCAGTTGCTCCTCTGCCTGGCTGGCGGCCAGTAACATCTTGGCTTCCACTTCCTCTCGTACCTGCTTTATGATCGCCAGTGCGGTGTGTTTCTTCACTTTCTCGATTAGCGTGTTGAGACGTTCGTGAGGTACCAGTTCCGCCATGTTTTTGCCGCGGGCATCTACCAACAGGCGTATCGGGCTCAGGGGCAGGAATCGTTCTACCTGCAACATTTTGGGTGCCACGCAGTTGACGGTATACAGCGCCTCCAACAGCATGGTGCCCGGCGCCACACCCTTGAGCTTGATGGTGCCGATGGCCGCGTTGCCCAGTTCCGTGGAATGCACCATGTCCATGGCTTCCAGGATCATGGGGTGCTCCCAGGTTAAAAACGCCATATCCTCCCTGGCCAGGGCCTTCTCCCTGGAGAAGGTGACGGTAGTCCCTTCTTCACTGACATAGGGGAAATGACCGGTCAGCATGTGTTCCGACGGGCGCAGTATCAGTGTTTGCTCGGAATGAAATTCCTGGTCCACACCGAAGACCTCGCACAGGGCCTCCAGGTAGTGTTCCAACTCGTCAGAGCTTTCCAGCGCTTTGATTTCCTCTATCAGCGCTTCTGCCACGGCGGGCTTGCAGGAGTTGCGTTCCAGCAGTTTGTCGCGCCCCTCGCGCAATTCCCGCCGGGTGCGGTTGGTGAATTGTGCGGTGTCTACCAACAAGTCGTCAAAGGCGCTGCTGCGCTGATTCAGTTCGGGGATCAGCCGGTCGCTGAAGGTCTCAAAGATCATGGTGCCAGCGGAGCAGCTATCCTGAAACAGGTCCAGGCCACGCTGGTACCAGTCCAGCAAGGTTTCCTGGGCAGTCTGCTCCAGGTAGGGCACATGAATTTCAACATCGCGCGACTGGCCGATACGGTCCAGGCGACCAATGCGCTGTTCCAGCAGGTCCGGGTTCAGGGGCAGGTCAAACAGGATCAGGTGATGGGCGAACTGGAAATTGCGCCCCTCGCTGCCGATCTCGGAACACACCAACGTCTGGGCACCGTTGATCTCGTCAGCAAAATAGGCGGCAGCGCGATCGCGCTCGATAATGGACAAACCCTCGTAAAACGCGGCGGAGCGTATGCCGGCACGCATCTGCAGGTGATGCTCCAGGGCCACAGCGGTCTCCGCATAGGCGCAGATCACCAGCACCTTGGCCGGGCGCAGTTGTTTCAGGGTTTGTTCCAGCCAGGCTACCCGGGGGTCGAATGTCAGCCAACTGTCATCAAAGTAGGGACGTTCCGGGTGCAGTTGCTCATCCAGATCAGGTTGCGCCAGGGTATATTCCTCGGGCGCGGTCAATGGGTAGCGGTGCAGTACCCGCTTGGGAAATCCGGCCACCGCGGCGCGTGTGTTGCGAAACAGCACGCGACCGGTGCCGTGGCGATCCAGTATCTGCTCTATCAGGACTTCGGGAGGGCTTTGCGGGTCCAGTCCCGGGGGCAGCTCTTCAGGTACCTCCCCCGCCTCCAGGCGATCTGCCAGTTCACTCCAGTGCCGGTACTGCTGCTCCTCCTCGCGAAATTGCTCCAGGTCGTGAAAGCGCGACGGGTCCAGCAGTCGCAGGCGGGCGAAGTGGCTGGCCTGGCCGATCTGCTCCGGCGTGGCAGTCAGCAGCAGCAGGCCAGCACTGTGGGCGGCCAGCGTTTCTACGAAACGGTAATCCTCTCCCGCGTCGCCCTCGGTCCAGTGCAGATGGTGCGCCTCGTCTATGGTTACCAGGTCCCAGTTGGCGGCGACGGCCTGGGCCTGTAGTTCGGGACGATCAGCGAACAGATCCAGGCTGCACAGCACCAGTTGTTCTGCCTCGAAGGGGTTGCCCTCCTGCATTTCCGCCAGTCGATCGGTATCGAACAGGGAAAAGTGCAGGTTAAAGCGACGCAGCATTTCCACCAGCCACTGGTGCAAGAGGCTGGGTGGCACCATTATCAAAACGCGGGACGCGCGCCCCGTCAGCAGTTGCTGCTGGATAATCATGCCCGCTTCAATGGTTTTGCCCAGGCCCACCTCGTCAGCGAGCAATACCCGTGGCGCGTGACGCCGGGCCACTTCGTTGGCGATATACACCTGGTGCGCCAGCAGGCTGGTGCGCGATCCCAGCAGCCCGCGGGCCGGGCAGTGTTGCAGACGGTTACTGTGCATGAAAGTGGCAACCCGCAGGGCAAAGTCTGCGGCGCTGTCGAAGTGGCCGTTGAGCAGGCGCTGCTGGGGTGTGGTGAGCTGTACGAAGGCATCCAGCTCAAGCTCAGAGACGGTCATTTCCTTGTCGTGGTGATCGGTGCCGGTGTATAGCAACAGGCCCTGTTGCTCGGCGACCCCGGTGACCACCAGTTCCACGTCATCGATGGTGGAGATATGGTCCCCGGTCTTGAATCGCAGGCGCGTCAGGGGCGCATTATCAGTGGCGTAGGTGCGCTCTTCACCCACGGCAGGGAACGTCAGGGTCACCCTGCGCCCCTCGAAATCCACCACGATACCCAGGCCTAACTGGGCATCGGCATGGCTTACCCAGCGTTGTCCTACAATGTAATCCATTAAGCGTATTGACCTTCCGCAGTAGTGCAGCGTTGGCGTTTGGACACTGGTTGCGCAGCATCTGGTAAAAGGGCCGCTCAGTTTAGCATCGATTAGCACAAAGTTTAGCGGGACTTTGGCGTCTGTCGCCTGTTTGGGCGAGTTTATTTGCGGCCGCTTGTCATCTATGGTCAATTTTTTTAGCCGCTGTCATCATTGAACCGTGCACTGTGAGGGCGCAATATTGGGCGGTCTTTCAAGCTGGCCAGGCAAATTTCTCTGCGGGGCCGCTGACCACACGCTAACCAGAAGAGGTTTGAGCATGCCTAACACGGCCTATATTTATGATGCGCTCCGTACCCCCCGTAGCAAGGGCAAGGCGGGCGGCAGTCTCTACGAGGTAAAACCCATCGACCTGGGCGCCGGTCTGCTGCGCGCCCTGCAGGCTCGCCACGACCTCGATACCGCCTATGTGGACGATGTGATCATGGGCTGTGTCACCCCTGTCGGTGAACAGGGCTCGGACGTGGCCAAGATGATTGTGCAGAACGCCGATTGGCATGAGTCGGTGGCCGGGGTGCAACTGGATCGTTTCTGCGCCTCGGGCCTCGAAGCGGTCAACAGTGCCGCGGCCAAGGTGGCCTCCGGGTGGGACAACCTGGTGGTTGCCGGCGGTGTTGAATGTATGTCCCGGGTGCCTATGGGTTCCAATGGTGGCGCTATGGGTGGCGACGCGGCGTTCAGTATGAAAACCGGGTTTGTACCACAGGGCATAGGCGCCGACACCATTGCCACACTGGAGGGCTGGAGTCGCGAGGATGTGGACCGCTACGCGGTCGAATCGCAGCGCCGGGCTGCTTTTGCCCGCGATAATGGCTACTTCGACAAGTCCGTGGTGCCAGTGGTGGACTGCAACGGCCTGACCATTCTCGAAAAAGACGATTTTATCAAGCCCGATACCACCCTGGAGGGACTGGCAGGGCTGCGCGCCTCCTTCGAGATGATGGGCCAATTCGGGTTTGACGACGTCATACTAAGCAAGTACACCACGCTGGAGAAAATCAACCATGTACATACCCCGGGTAACTCCTCGGGCATCGTCGACGGCTCCAGCGCCGTGCTGATCGGCAGTGAACAAGCCGGCAAAGACCTGGGGCTGACACCTCGCGGTCGTATCGTGGCCACAGCGGTGCTGTCCACCGACCCCATTATCATGCTGACCGGCCCGGGACCGGCCGCAGAGAAGTGCCTGCGTACCGCCGGACTGGAAAAGTCCGATATCGACCTGTGGGAGATCAACGAGGCGTTTGCCTCGGTTGCCATGCGTTATATGAAAGACCTGGGGATCGATCACGAGGTGACCAATGTCAACGGCGGCGCTATCGCCATGGGTCACCCACTGGGTGCCACCGGCGCCATGCTGGTCAGCACCATGCTGGATGAACTGGAACGACGCAAGCTGAAGCGCGCCATGTTGTCCCTGTGCGTGGGCGGCGGTATGGGTATCTCCACAATTATCGAGCGTGTGTAATGCAGCGCTGGCAAGGGACAATCGAGGTTAAGACATCATGAGTGTATTCAAGTACGAGAAAGACGCTGACGGCATAGTCCTTGTCACTATGGACATGAGCGGACCGGTTAACGCGATGAACGATGAGTATCGCCCGGCGATGGCGGCAACAGTAGACAGGCTGGAGCAGGAAGAGGGTCTCAGTGGCGTGATTTTCGCGTCGGCCAAGAAGACCTTTTTTGCCGGCGGCGACCTGAACGAACTGCTGGCCGTAGCCAAGGGCGATGAAGGCGAGTTCCTGGACATGCTGCGCACCACCAAAGCGGTGCTGCGCCGCCTGGAGAAATTGCCGGTGCCGGTGGTTGCCGCAATCAATGGCGCTGCCCTGGGTGGCGGTTTCGAGCTCTGCCTGAGCTGCAACCACCGTATCGCCTGGGATAATCGCGCCGTACAGCTGGGCTTACCCGAAGTCACCCTGGGGCTGCTGCCTGGCGGCGGTGGCGTGGTGCGCATGGTTAACCTGCTGGGCCTGGAAAAAGCCATGCCCTACCTGGTGGAAGGGCGCAAGGTTGCCCCCGCCAAGGCCCTGGCGGAAGGCATGATTCACGAAACTGTGGAGAGCGTGGAAGAACTGCTGCCGCGGGCCCGCGCCTGGATCCTGGAAAACAAGGACAACGAGGCGGCTGCAGTACAGCCCTGGGATACCAAGGGTCATCGTATTCCCGGCGGCAACGCCAGCTCCCCCAAGTTGGCGCAGTTGCTGATGGGCGCGCCGGCCATGTTGCGGCAGCAGACCCGTGGCCTGCTGCCGGCACCGGAAAAGATCCTGGACTGCGCTATCGAGGCGGCGCGCCTGAATTTTGACACCGCGCTGGAAGTGGAGTCCCGCGGCCTGACTTACCTGGTGGTGACGCCGGTGGCCAAGAATATGATCAGTACTTTTTTCTTCGGTATGAACCGGGTCAACGGCGGTGCCAGCCGTCCGGACGGCTACGACAAGTACCAGACGAAGAAAGTCGGTATCCTGGGTGCCGGCATGATGGGGCAGGGCATTGCCTACGCGTCCGCCATGGCGGGTATTGAGGTGGTGCTCAAGGATATCTCCCAGGAAGCGGCGGACAAGGGCAAGGCCTATTCGCAGGCCCTGCTGGAAAAGCGCGTCGAGCGCGGCCGTATGAGTGAAGACCAGAAAGCCGACGTTCTGGGTATGATTCTGCCCACCGCGAACGACAAGGACCTGCAGGGCTGCGACCTGATCATCGAGGCGGTGTTTGAAAATATCGAACTCAAGCACCAGATCACGCGGGATCTGGAGGGCTACCTTGCCCAGGGTGGCGTGTGGGGTTCTAACACCTCAACCCTGCCGATAACCCAACTGGCCGAGGCGAGTGCGAATGCCGATAAATTCATCGGCATTCACTTTTTCTCCCCGGTGGACAAAATGCCGCTGGTGGAAATCATTTGTGGTGAGAAAACCTCGGATGAGACCCTGGCGCGAGCCTTCGATTATGTGCGTCAGATCAGGAAAACACCTATCGTGGTCAATGACTCGCTGGGCTTCTTTACCTCACGCACCTTCGGCACCTACCTGGACGAGGGCGTACGCCTGCTCAGCGAAGGTGCCAACCCGGTGCAAATCGACAACCTTGGCAAGGCTATCGGTATGCCGGTGGGTCCCCTGGCAGTGCACGACGAGGTCAGTCTGGAGCTCACGCGCAAGGTCGCGGAAACCCAGGCGGCGATGGGTGTGGCGGGCAAGTGGGGTGAGCAGGATGCCATGACCGCGGTGGTGGGCACCATGATTAACGATTATCACCGTGGCGGACGCCACCATGGCGGTGGCTTTTACGAGTACGCAGAGGATGGTTCCAAGTCAATCTGGCCAACGCTGTTTGAGCTGTATTATCGCGAAGAAGTGAGTATTTCCGAGCAGGATATGAAGGACCGCATGTTGTTCCGCCAGGTGATCGAGGCGCTGAAGTGCCTGGAGACCAATGTGCTGCGCTCGGTTGATGACGGCAACATCGGCTCCATCATGGGCATAGGCGCGCCGACCTGGACGGGCGGCTTCATTCAGTTCGTGAACACCTACGGTTTACAGCGCTTTGTCGATCGCTGTGGTGAGTTGGCAGCCAGTTACGGTGAGCGCTTCCAGGCCCCGGCCATTGCGGTGGAGCACGCGCAGTCCGGGAAATTGTTCAGCTGATCGATGCATGTCTGCGCTTGTCCCCGGCCAGGAGATCATTAGCGCAATGCGGCCAGCCGGCCAACCAGCTGGCTTTAATGACTCTTCATTTACGCTGCAATCGTCAAATACGCCCCAATGCGCGATGAGCCTGTTTATATGCGCTCTATGATGACCGCGGGCGCCATACCGCCGGCGGCGCACATGGTGACCAGGCCGAACTGCTTGTCCTGTCTTTCCAGCTCGTCCAGCAAGGTGCCAATCAGCACTGAGCCGGTGGCGCCTATCGGGTGGCCCAGGGCCA
>Ga0316194_10000772_pt1 | contig 21582 bp, 16 predicted proteins | sample CroRivsedime1_MG_FD_204936 | JGI IMG/M metagenome (GOLD analysis project Ga0316194, IMG submission 204936) | Coastal sediment microbial communities from Maine, United States - Cross River sediment 1 | ecosystem: Environmental > Aquatic > Marine > Coastal > Sediment | place: USA: Maine...
TCTGCAGGAACAATTTCATCTGTTGTTTCTTCAGGATTACCATTTGGCTGTCCCGGGATCGCCCTGGGGTAAGAATCGACCTCAAAATAGGATATATTTTTAATCTCATATTTTCCGATATTCAGGTAACTCTCAAATTCTATTCCCAGGGTCTTAGCATCATCCCCGGGGTCATTCAGAAAACTAAAAAACGGCCAGGTACGTTGAGAACCCAATCTATAGAAAGGTTCATCGCCTTCAGATTCCTCTTCGGTTAAATGCCCTTCATCCGTTTCAGTTTCGACCTGCGCAAAAATACCATTATGAAGGAACAATGTAAGGACCAGCAGAACGATTGAATTTACTTTTATACACATATATTTTTATTTTAATAAAAGTACCGTTTTTACTTAAATCACTTTACTTTTTTCCACCTCCGACAGGCATTGTATAGGTGAAATTGAGTCGAAACGAATTCTTAACAGCAGGGCCCTGCCAGCCTTTATAAACAGCACTGGTTCTGTATTCTGCATAAGCATTTATAGAACCTTTTTCCAGAACCCATACTTTTCCGAACCTCAATCCGAAAGGCATATAAAAGTCTTTCGTATTCCAGTCATACAAGGCTACCAAATCTGCCGTACCAACAAAAAATCCTGAATCACCAAAACGATAGTTCAAAAAAGGTGCAATCCCTAATGGGTTTGCATTGCTGCTAATTGGCGTAGTTTCATTTGGATCCTCTGAAGGTTGCTGCGCATTTGGATCTACAGATCTCCAGGATTGGGTAAACAACATTCCATAAAACCATTGGCCACTATTATTTACAATAGCTGCAGAAAAACCAAAGCCCCATTCATCCTTAGATACACCTTTACTTCCCGGAGTTGTTATTAAAGGTCCTATACCTGCCCTACCCGAGCCCCAGTCTGTGGCTTTGGGTATGATCAATGCAAAAATCTCGGTATTTCCAAGTCCGGTATTTCCATTAGAAACATCCTCATAATGCCGTAGCGTAAGCCGTGGTAAAATGGTCAGGCCTTTTAAGGGAACCGGGGCTACTACCCTTAATTGCAGGTAATTGTCCAAACCCGGTCTTCGTGGTACCCCGTTGACCAGATCATCATAATAATCCGGCATAGACTGGTAGGCAAACTGAAAACTCCATTGAGTGGCCGTTGCATCCATTGCTTTAGAAGCCGCACTCTGGCCTCCCCCATCTTCTTCCTGCGAAAAACCAAATGAGAAACAGGAAACAAATAGTAAGAATAAAATTGATTTTTTCATGATTTTATTTTATTTTTTCAAAATCTCCTGGTTTCCAACTTTGATCGAAAAATGGCTCCATTGGACTGTACAAACGGAACAAGGTAAACCATCCTTTTCCAGGTACTGTTTTTAACCAGTTCGACTCCGGTGCCCCTTCAGGTAATTCGGGACCAAAGTATAAATTGACCGATTTATCATCGTTATACTTTAAATCATCCAGTGATCCTATTGATGGATATGGCTGGCCGTTATCCAATCCTGATGCGTTTGAGGCATCATATAAAGTTACCGACCAAAAATTTGCTGCTGGTACAGGACCGGGAATATTCAACGTATAACTTGAACCACCTGACAAATAATTTCCATCGGCATCACGGTAAGCAAAAGGATATTTTGAACCCTTTCCAACCATATTTAGTACCATAGCTGGACTACTGGAATACCCAATTATGAACATGCCCATTCTGGCATCCATATTAGTAAAACTTTCCTCTTTAAATTCTACATCCAATACATTTAATACGTTATTCCATTGGCGATCCGGATAATATTTAGTGTCTGGCATTTTATCTCCAAAGCGAAGGGATTGCGCCATTTTCATACCCACATCCGCACCGGCGGTCAGTATTTTTTTCATCTCCGCATCGGGAGCAAATTCTTTTCCTTTTTCAATTCCTAGCGTAGCTAGCATACCACGCATAGACCAATCTTCTGAATCGATAGTTTCATAATTAATAAACTCGGCCAATCCTTCAAAATAACTATAATCCCTTGGGAAAAGCATATTGGCAGGTTGCCCGGTACCGTTTGGAAATTCCATTTTTGGGGGATTATCCTTTTTATCTAAGGGGTAAATCTTGGTTTGTTCCATTAGGGCGACGGCCGCGCTTGTATTTTTGTCTTTAATAAATCCACGCCAGAAAACAAATACATTATATGTCCGGGATGTAAAAGTAAAATAGCCATCTGGGGCATTTCCTTCATAGCCGGGTGGAAGCAATAAATATTTTCCACCTTCACCTTTATCCGGGCCAACAAAACCAACATCAGTAAGTGGTCTGTGCCAAAAGTCATCCAGTATTCCTTGTAGTAGAGGAGGGACCTCAATCACTGTAGGACCATCCTTTTTTAGATCGATATAACCCATCCCATATATAACATCGGAATTAGGGGTGCTAACCAAGGTTTTTGCATTCAAACGATCCTTCCAAATGGGGAAAACATTAGAACCTTCACCAAATTGGGCTTCAGACCCTTTTTTCATATACCATAATGCCATAGCCGGCATTGACCATATTACGGATTGAGAGGCGCGTTGAAATAGCATCTCATTATACAGTTTTTCGGTTGTTTCTTCAGTAGGATAACTCTCAATAAACTCGGCGTTCATTAAATCACTCCAAGGCTCTTGATTTTCATCCTTAACTTGGTTTGTGGTTTGATTACAAGACCAAACGGACATAATAATAATAAATAATACTGTTTTAAGAAATATTGTTTTCATAATTAACCTAGTTTACATATTGTTTGTTATACATCTCTAGCTATTTTGGCCTTGAATTGAAAAAGACCACTTAGTTTATCCCAAAAATCCCCACCTAATACAAATAATCCTATGATAAAAATCATATCCAGGCCCATATAAAACCACAAGGGTAGCTCCCTGAAAAAATGGTGAAAATGGGCAAGATAGGGTTCTAAAATACCCACTAATATAGGCAGACAGAATATAACCAAACCGAACCTGTAGCGAACCAGGCTAACAGTATCGGGTGGTGCAAACCTTTTAAGGTACTTATGGGCTTTTCTTTTTATAATTTCGTAACCTGGTTTTCCCATTACTATAATGGCAAGGAGCATAAATAGCTCAGGAATTCCAAATGCCAATAAACCCGAGATAATGCCTTTGGTAGCGACTGACCAATCAGAGGCCAAGACCAAAGGGATAAGCAACGGGCTCAAAAACCCTATCACTAAAATCACGACGCCAAACCGAAGCTTTGCTATCGAATTTGGCCCCATCTTATATAGCCCATCTTGGTTATCGGTCATTTGCCTCTCGATTTTATTTAAGAAATTCGATCTCATTTATTTGGTTCCTTTTTTAAAGCTGCTCTCGCTTATAGCTACCAAAAACCTAAAATACGTTCCAAGCAACTTGCTGCAATAAAGTGGAATAGTGGTTCTTTATTTAGTTTATTGATCATGATAGGTACACTCAAATTGCCTTCTAAATACCAGAAATTCAATATCCTCCTGTTTAACCTCCATTTTGAAGCATATGTTTCAGCAATTCCTGTGATGGCCTGCCTGTTTCCAGTAAGCCAAATTTTTGTTCATATAGCCGTATGGCGTTTTCAGTAGCAGGTTGCATCTGTCCGTTTATGTCACCGGGATCAAAACCCATGCGCATTAACGATTTCTGTATCTCGAGTACGGTACCGGATTCAAAACTTTCCTGACTAGTCTGCTGTCGTTTAAGGCGTTCCATCTCGGCTCGTTGCTGCTCTTTTTGTATCCTGTCACGTTCTGCCTGTTGTCTTGCGTATGCTTCCCGCTGCGCTTCCATCTGTTTTTTCTCTTTAGCCCCTCTTGCGAGGCCCACAACACCACCAATAATGGCACCGGTCTGGGCACCTTGGCGTCCTCCGACCAATGATCCGAGTGCTGCACCTCCCAAGGCTCCCCCAAAACCTCTTCCTAATACCTGGGCCTGTAAGGATTGTTGAAAAATTGCTCCAAAGAAAATCAAAGCAATAGTTAACATCATATTTCTTTGTGTTGTTTTCATCGCTTTACCATTTTACCATTTTTCCAAATTTCTTCCCTTATGCTTCCATCTTTCAATGTGAATATAATTTTACCTTTGGGCTCTCCATTAACGAAGTTACCTCTGGCAATTTCTCCATCTGTTGCTGTATAGACGCCTTCGCCATTTGGTTTGCCATTTTTAAAGGATCCCTCAAACTTTTCTCCTTCAGCCGTAGTAAGGATTCCTGTTCCTTCGGCAAGTTCATTTTTGAATTGCCCCTTGTAGATATCGCCGTTGGTGAGCAGCAATGTTCCCTTCCCCTGGCGCTTTCCATCTACAAATTCTCCGAAGTACTCGTCGCCTGTCGGTGTTATCTGGTGGCCTTCTCCATGAGGGAGGTTATTTTTCACTTCCCCCTCATAACTCCCGCCATCAGCAATGGTGGCTTTAATGTAGCCATTCATATTGTCGTGCCTGAAGTCACCTTCCGCACGGCTTTTGTCTGGAAAAATCAGCACCCCGCGGCCGTGCATTTCACTTTTTCGGAAATCTCCACTGTAGTTTGCGAAACCATCCTCAACTTCAAATTCGAGCTTACCACGACCTTCGGCTTTACCCTCAGCCATGGTACCCGTAAACCGACCAACTATTTTGCCATCTTCCAGCCACACAAGCACGCCGTTGCCAGAAGCCTTCCCTTCATTATTGCAGGTTCCAGACCAGCTAATTACCTCATTTCCCCTGGGATCCGAATTCCAGACACTGCAACCGCTAATAGGGTCCTTGAGCCAGACACCTTCCTCACTAGATATGTTACTTTTCTGGGCATATGCCCCCGACATTATGGCCATTGCAAACACAATTGTGCTCATTACTATCGCGATTTTTTTCATATCTTCTATTTTATTGAAAACAGCCTGGCAGAAGACAGGCTGTTTTTTTTAATTATGAACTAACCTGCTGTTAATTCTGAGGCTTGCTTTGTAAACTTTGCAACACTTTATCTATTCCTAATGAACCACCTCTTACCGGAGGAAATTCTTTGAATGATCCCAGGAAATCGCCTACATAAGACTGTGCAGGCACAAAGAGCCACATATTGTCGGCATACCATTTTAAATAACTTGCCGATTTATATGAAACTTCATAAGGATCGGCTCTCAAGTTAATAACAATAGGCCATGACGGTGTTTTACGGTAAGCTTCGTTTATAGCACCTTCCATGATTGTAAAGTGAATTTTCCAATTTTTATAACGAAGAGCATTTAGATTACCCCCTGCATCAAAATAGAATATTTCTTTCCTAGGGTTTTCCTTGACATCGCCTTTCCAGAAGGGCATCAGATTATAGCCGTCCAGGTGAACCTTAAAGGTTTTTCCAGCTGCGGAATGCCCTTTAAGTAATTTCTCTTTTATATCAGGAACACCTGCTGCAGCCAATATGGTCGGCATCATGTCTTCATGTGAATGTATCTCATTTGAAATTGTACCGGGCTTTATGACCCCTGGCCATCGAATAACGGCAGGTACTCTAAAACCACCTTCCCAGGTAGTCCCTTTTTCACCGGCAAATGGGGTGGTGCCACCATCAGGCCAGGTGAACTTTTCCGCACCATTATCGGTAGAGTACATGATAACTGTATTGTCGATTATTTTTAATTCTTCAAGCTTGGCCAAAACACGACCAACGGCTTTATCATGCTCCACCATCCCATCAGGATACAGACCAATACCTGTAACTCCATCACTTTCTTCCTTAAGATGGGTCCAAACATGCATTCTTGTCGCACTTAGCCATACAAAAAATGGTTTTCCCGCATTATGGGCTCTTTCTATAAAGGATATGGCGGCATCAGTAAACTCGTCATCTGCCGTCTCCATTCTTTTTCGGGTCATTGGGCCTGTATCTTCAATTTTTCCATCGGCATAAGAGTGCAATACCCCTCGCGGTCCAAATTCCTTATGAAAGGCAGGATCTTTAGGATAGTAATAGGTTTCAGGCTCTTCCTCGGCATTCAAGTGATACAAATTCCCGTAGAACTCATCGAAACCGTGGTTGGTAGGTAACATTTCATCCCGGTCTCCCAAATGGTTTTTTCCAAACTGACCCGAAGTATATCCCAATGGTTTTAACAATTCAGCAATGGTAGGCTGGTTATCTTTAATCCCCTGAGCGCCCCCTGGCATACCAATGGTTAACAAACCTGTCCTAAAAGGATGCTGCCCTAAGATAAAAGCCGCCCTTCCGGCCGTACAGGATTGCTGTGCATACCAATCCGTAAAAACTGCCCCTTCCTTGCCAATACGATCTATATTAGGGGTTTTATAGCCCATCATACCCTGGCTATTAATACTGATATTGGAATAGCCAATATCATCGCCCCAAATGACCAGAATATTTGGTTTCGATTTTTGTTGTGCAAAAACATTTGCTACAATCAATAACAATATTGTCATTGTTAAAGCTAATTTTCTCATAGTCCAATTGATTTTAAATTAATAGTTCCCATTAAAAATATTTTAGAGTCTAAATCCATCCGTATTAGCGCTTTGTCACGGGCTATTCCAGTGCTTTTAATAAATCTTCTTCCTCCGTTACATTATATATATGTGATTGTTGAATATGCCCAAGCACTTTAACCACACCCATTAAATTTGTAAAAATCTGGCTCTCCAAATCCTTTTTCATTTCCTCTCTGTTATCCCAGTTTCGAATAAATTCAAAAGTTTTTCCATCATCATTATTTACCTTACTATGGAGGGCATACACCGGCCATTTTACAAGACGCCCCAAGGCAAGATTAAATTCATAAAGCTTACTTTTTGGTATCTTAAATCTTAGGAAAAGCAAATACATACATTTAATTCAGCTCGTTGTTGTTGAAATAAATTTTCTATATCATCATTTGACAATGACTATGCCACTTCAGAAGAACATATCCAATGATTTTCTTATATAATTGTAGTTTAGATAGTTAACCGTTTGGAATAAATATATTTTTTATTTTTCGCATAATTTTAATAAACGATATATCATAAGTAGCGATATATCGCCACTATATGTCGTAAAATACAAACCCGTGAGGTGGTAATTAGCTGAGTTTCTTTTGAGCCTTAATACCTAATTTTTTCATTTTAGAACGCAAGGTGCTGGAAGGTAAATCCAGAATTTCGGAAGCACTTTGTTTGCCGGATATTTTCCAATTGCATTGCTCCAATACTCTGGTAATATGCCTCCGTTCACATTCCTCCAGGGTTAACGATTTTCCCGAATTTTCTGAATAGGCAATTTGCTGATCTGAAACTAAGCCAGAAGACAAAGGCAGAGGGTCTGATAGCTTTAATCTGGATTCACTGGAAGTAATTACAGCACGTTCTATTACATTGCGCAGTTGCCTTACATTCCCCGGCCATGTATAGCTAGTAAGATCATCCATAAGTGACTCTGAAATTTGGACTATATCTTTATGATACTGTGAATTAAAAGAGTTTACAAAAGCTTTTACAAGAAGTGGTATATCAGATTTCCTTTGCCTTAAAGGCGGTATCGTAATTGGAAAAACGTTTATTCTGTAATAGAGGTCAGATCTAAATCGACCCTTTTCTACCTCTTCTTCTAAGCTACGATTGGTAGCTGCAACTATCCGAACATTCACTTTCTTGAATACTTCCGCCCCAAGGAGTTGTATTTCCCCATCTTCCAGGGCTCTTAGCAGTTTTGGTTGAAGGGAAAGAGGTAGGTCCCCAATCTCATCTAAAAACAGTGTTCCTTTGTCTGCTAATTCAAACATTCCTTTTTTACGCTTTTCAGCTCCTGTAAAAGCTCCTTTTTCATAACCAAATAATTCACTTTCCATCAACTCTGAAGGAATAGCAGCGCAGTTTACTTTAATAAAGGAATTTTCTTTTCTGGCGCTTTTATCATGAATGGCACTGGCAAATAATTCTTTCCCCACTCCTGTTTCACCTTCAAGTAAAACGGGCACATTTAAAGAGGCTACATCCTCAATTCTATTCAGAACGTAGTTAAAATTAGGGCTTTCGCCAATTAATGTTTTATCTGCCACCTGGGTATTACTTTCTTTACGTAATTGTATGTTTTCCGCCTGAATTTTATTCTTTAAGTCTTCAAGATCTTTGTAGGCTTGTCGCAAATCTTCCTCAGTTTCTTTTAATTGAGTGATGTTGGCACCAAAAAGATAAATGTATCGGGGAGATTGAAGTGAATCTGTATCTTTTAACTTTACAAATGACCAGGCCACTGTTAGTTCCGCCTTTTGCGTTATTAGTTGTGTAACCAAGTTGCCATTGTCATTATTTGTGTCTATGGCACGTTCCTTAAAAAGCTGTTTAGCATCCTCTCTAAGAAATTGATTAAAATTTTTATTAGTAATAGAGTAGTCTTCCTGGAAGAAATCAAAAAAATAAGGGTTTGCAAATAAGATCTTGCCTTTCTCGTCCAATGTCAGTACAAATTTTTTGGACTGATTCAATACGAGGTTAAGGTTATCCTTATAAAATATTACAGATTTTTCAAGGTTTACCTTAAGCCACTGATCGTTTACGAGGAGTATCAACTTTACAGTAATAATAATTACAGGAAACAAATCCAGATAGGTAAAGCTTAAAAAATTTCTCCATGGCAATACATCACCATAATGGTTAAATATTATTTCCTCGGTTACAAAGACGATATAAAACACAGCCACAGCAAGCAAGGGCCAGAAGGGGAAATCATTTTTATCAGACCTGTTCAATATGCCAAATACACAATAGCCTGCTGTTAAGATATAAGCTCCATAACTAAAGAAATAGTGAATATTGGGAAGATCATAATAAGACACTAGCATAATAGCCAGGAAATAGGCTGCACAAAATCCGGATATGGTCCAAAGAAACTTGCGATTAACAAAACCAACCTCCAAGGCGAAATACCAGGGAAATAGGGCAAACATGGTCGTGGCAAAAAACGTGCTAAACACGAAATTTTGCATCTCCTGAACATTTATCAGAAAATATATCCCCGCTACAATTGCAAACAGACCAAAGATGAAATTTGTCCGATATTTCTTATAAACGATACCCAGGCCAGTATACGCTATGCCTGTGGTTAAGGCTATTCCTGCAAAAAAAACAAATAGCAGATCAGTCACAATGGAAATTATTAAGGGCTATAAATATAGTGCAATCAAAGGAATTATTTAAACAATATACTTTTCAATGAAATAACCTTTAGAGAGACTATTAAGGGTAAAATTCAGTCTTAGTGATAAAACCTTAAAAATGAAGAACGATAAGATCCATCTATACTGTTGGGTGCAGGATCTACATATTATACTAACAAGAAAGGAGTGCTCCGGTAATCCCGAAACACTCCTTTTTATCTATTCTCTAACCTTAATGGTTGATACAACGGCACACTAATATATACCAGGTATACGAATCTACAACCACTCCGTTGCGTTAAATTTCACCTTACCCGGAAGTTGTTTTTCAATGCCAACTATTTAAATATTAGCGGCTAGTGGGTATCATATTTTTAACCTGCTCTTCAATAGTACTCAGACTCCAGTCCCCAGGCACCTGGCTCGGAGGAAACTCTTCAAAAGTTTTAAGGAAATTCAGAGCGTAATACTGCATACCTCCCAACATATAAACACGATCTATATACCAGTCCCAATATGTATTAGAGCCTTCCAAAGCTTTCTCAAACGGATCGCGCCTTAAGTTAAACAGGTATGGGCCCCTGAGTTGTACAAAAGGCTCAAACCAAAGTGCCAGTTGGTTTACACGCTGTACGCGGAACATCGCCTTCCAATCCCCGTAACGCAATGCGGTGATTTCTCCTGCATCACTCACATAAATAAAGCCCTTGCGTGCAGATTCCTCGGATTTCCCCATCAGATAGTCCAATTGGTTCACTCCATCAATATAATTCTTGTACTGTCTGCCATTAAGCGTAACCCCTTTTTTAAGTTGATCAGCAATATCATCAGACCCCGCAACAGCGGCGAAGGTAGGTAGCCAATCTTCATGAGAAAAGATTCCATTCAGGGTTTTCCCAGCTGGAAATTTCCCCGGCCATTTGATGAAGGCAGGTGACCGGAATGCCCCCTCCCAACTAGTATTCTTTTCTCCGTGGAATGGAGTTGTACCGGCGTCTGGCCAGGTATTGAAGTGAGGTCCGTTATCAGTGGAATAAAAAACGATGGTATTGTCTGCAATACCAAGCTCATCCAGATAATCCAAAAGCTGGCCCACATGCATATCGTGCTCGATCATCCCGTCCGTGTATTCATCATTACCGGAGTGGCGACGTTCTTCCTTTACATGAGTGCGGAAGTGCATACGGGTTCCGTTCCACCAGGTGAAGAAGGGTTTCCCGGCATCGACCTGTTCCTTGATAAACCGCTTGGCCACAGTTACTGTTTCGTCATCAATGGATTCCATGCGTTTCTTGGTAAGAGGTCCGGTATCCTCAATCCGCTGTCCACCTTTACCGTCAGCCCAACTATGGATAACACCCCTGGGCCCGAAAACCTCTTCGAATTTCTTTCCATTGGCCAGCACCAAATCATGGGGATAGTCTTCATTTTCCGGTTCTTCCTCCGCATTCAAGTGGTACAGGTTCCCAAGGAATTCATCAAACCCATGCATCGTTGGCAAATGTTCATCCCGGTCTCCCTGGTGGTTTTTACCAAACTGTCCGGTGGCATAGCCCAGGCTTTTCATCACTGTGGCTATAGTTACATCCGTTTTTTGCCAGCCTTGTGGAGCATTGGGCATCCCTACTTTTGTCATACCCGTACGAACTGGCACATTGCCTCCCAAGAATGCCGCACGACCGGCCGTACAGCTCTGCTGGGAATAATAATCAGTAAAGGCAATACCTTCTTTTGCAACCCGGTCGATATTTGGAGTCTTAAACCCCATCATCCCATGGTTGTTATGACTTATATTCCAATATCCGATATCATCACCCCAAATGACCAGGATATTGGGTTTTTCGTTTTTTTGCGCAAAGACTACCACGCAAAATAGCAATAGAATTGTCGTTGCTAAAGATCCTTTTCTCATAATAAATTTGATTTTTGTTAATAGTTCTCGTTATAAAGTATATAAAGTATAAATCTATTGATTTTTGTAACAAATCTTAGGGTATTCAATGTATTTATTAAAGTTTTTCATTTCGCTAGATCATGTAAATACCCTTGTTGAATATGGCCAGTTACTTTAGACGCACCTATCTGGTTCGTAAAAATATGGCACTACAGGTACTTTTTCATTTTCTCTCTGCTATTCCAGTTTCGAACAAATTAGCTTTGGGATCTACGTATAAAATAATTTACCATAAAATACAGCGCTATCTATACCTTTTCAGGTAATCTTAGAATCCCTTAGTTACACCAATACCAAAGGAATATGTACCATATTCCTTTTTAAAATCATAGCTAAAAACCGGTGCTAAACCCCAATTTTGCCCAAGTTCAAATTCATAATCCGTACTTGCCCTTAATATGAATAAATTCTTATTCTTTTCAAACTCAACACCGGGTCCTGTAAAAATACTCCAGCCTTTTAAAATCCTATATCCGACAACCAGACCAGTGACAAATGCAGCTTCCCTCTTAAGGCTTTCCCCTTGAAATTCTACCACGTATTTACCTAATTCAATATCCACAACCACTCCAAGCTTCCATTTTTGATTAAAATGATAGTAATAATCCGCCCCAATGGTGGCTAAATTTTGAGGTCTTAATGTTTCCCCATCTTCAATAGCCTTAGGTATATGTGTCACCCCAACTAAGATGGCAACATTATGTTTTATTTCCTTTTCCTCCTCAATTTCCTGGGCCTGAGTTGTATTAACACATAGAAGAAATACCAGAAAGGTGAGTGAGATAATTTTCATTTACATTTTCCTTTAGATGGTTAGGTATTATTTAGGGAGAAAAATACAGAAATATGTTACTAATCTATTTATAATTTCATTTTTTTGGCAAATTTTGTTTTGGCAAACTTATCGTAAGATTTGGCCAGAAACCGCGGTGAATTAAACCGATAACCGAAGTATAGTAATCCATAAGTTTTGTCATTGTTTATAAACCTTCCTTCCTCTCCTTCATAGCCGTAAATATCATAATTAAAAGCAATACCAAAAATTACCCTCTCCGAAGCATAACCTAATTGAAGTCCACTTTCAAGCACTGTTTTAAAAAAAGTAATATTCTCCTCAGTGGTGGTACCATCGAGAGTAATTGTACTTTTAGAAAAACTAACCCCCGCAGAAGGCGAAACATTTGGTGCAACAAACCATTTATCACCTATTACCCAGGTATAGTAATAACCTATTCCCAGACTTAAATCTGAACTATAACCTCTAAATTTAATATCGTCTGGAATATCTTCAAGGTCAAAAGTGAATTTATTATAACTAAACTGAAATGTTGGCACAAAACTTCCTGCACTCTTCCTTTGTCGTTCAGTTTGGTAAAATAAATTTTTATATGAAAAATTTGGGTTGAATATATGGGAAATTGTTATCCCATACATAGTGTTAGATAAATCAGGGATAAGAATGTATGGATCTACATTTTCCTCCCAATCGGGTATAAAATCCTCAGTGTTTTCCACATAATACCCGGTGATTCTACTATATCTCAACTCTATTAGCCATTTTTGAAAAGCTAATCTCGGTTGAATATCTATAAAGGATGATTCTCCTTTTAATTCCTCATCACTATTTCCAGGTAAAAATGAGGGTGAAAAACCAAGGCTTAATCCAATAATTTGAAATTCGAGAGATAGGAATAAACTGGATCCATAATTAGAATCCAAATTTATATCTGGACCTCCCCCAAAGCCATCTGCGGTGTAAGAATCTGTTTTGGAATCTAAATTAATCTTTACAATAAATTTATCTTTGAATGATTCTATTGCGGTTGAATCCCTTACCCTTTTTTGTCCAAAGGCAAAAAAACAACCAAAACTTATAATTATTGTAATAATTTTTATCAAAATATAATTTGAACTTAAAATCACTATTTGCTTATATGTAGCCTAAAGATATTGACAAATCTTATAGAAAAACAAATAACTATGAATAGATGCCACCCAAATCTTCAAGATAGAACAAAAAAGTAAATTTTTATAATGGATGCTGCACCTCTCCATGATAAACAGGTTTGCATTTTTGCCCTGCAATGGCATTGACAAAATTTATTACCGATCCAAGAAGGGTTTTGGCAATTTTTAAATTGCCGGATTTTACACTACCCATTTTACCATAAATGCGCTGCTCCATTAGGCTGCAGCCCTTTTTATCAAGAACATAGGCGGTAAAGCCGGGGATAGAATCATTTATAAAATCAAATTCACCCTCAAATGCAAGCCGGTTGGATGATGTACTAAATGCCGCATCCTCTGTTTTTAAAACCCCATGATCAACACTCCAACGGGTAATTACCTTAGAAACATATGTCCTGTCCTCCGGTTTCAGGTTAGCAGCTGCAATAAGACTTGTAAAATTTGCTCCTTTTGTTACAGCAATACCAATAGGTCCCGCTAATACAATGGCGCTGATATCTGCCAGATTAAACTTTTGACTACGTTCGTATTTCCGCAGGAGATTATCAATATCAATACCATAAAGAATTAAAGAATCGCCCGTCATATTCACGGTACCCCTCAGATTTGTGCTCACTTCTTCCCAATTGGTACCACTTCCTGTGAATTGTAAAGAAGCATTCAATGTTCCTTCCATAAGCTTCCTGTCAGTATAATCTTCAAGGACAGATGCGATGGAGATATCTACCAGATCATACGTGAATTCAAAATCTGGAGGAGTCTTCGCAATGTCCAAAAACAAGGATCCTTTATCCTGATTACCCGATTCTCTTAAACTTGAAAAGTCCAAATTAAATTGGTCATTTGCCGCATTAAAATCAATGTCAATAGGAATTTTCGGAATACTTGATGTATTAATGGCATCTGCATGCAGTCTCCCTGTTAAGGCTTCAATGCCTATAATCCTATAAGAACCGGGGAAATGGTTAAAGCGAAGACTATCTAATTTCAAACTGAGATTATTTACCTCATAAGATGTGGAATCAGCTAGCCTTAAAATAATATTGCTATCAGTAATGGTCGTTTGTCGCAAGGCAAAAGGAACTGTTTCTAGTACTCCTGATACATTTAAATTGCCATTCACGATAGTCAATTTATCCGCACTAATATTTTTTGCGTTTAACAAATCGCCGTCATTCATTTCTCTGATCAGGTCTGATACATATTCCTCAGGGATATTATTTAGTTTCAGCTCGGCATTTACATCCAATGTCTGTAAATCAGCAGGGATCACAACACTCCCCAACACATCGGCAGATCCAATAGGAAGCTTAGCATGAAGTCGTGGGACATCTACACTAAACCCTGTTTGGGTCTCTCTAAATTGTATAAGGCCTTCCAGATTTGACAGACCAGGGAGTTTAACTAATTCAAAGGACATATTTTGGATCTCAATGGCCAGTGTGGGGAAATAAGAATCATAAACATCGTTATCTCTACCTCTCACTTTTACTTTAGCTTCAAAATCACTTATACGGTCATTGATTAAGGCCGTGGAATTTGGATTTAAAATAAAATGCGAAGTATATAATTGAGAGGAACTCAATGCAAGATCTGCTTCAAGCTCCTGCTCTTTATTAAAGATAAAATGATAAAGGTTCCTCATCCTGCCATTTATCTTCATATTACTGCTGTCATATGCCATACTCAGGTTGTGTAAGGTAACCTCGTTTCCTTTTTCACTAATAGTTCCATTCAGCTTGCTGATTATTTTTTCGGAGGGAATGTATTTGAACCCTATTTCCTCCATTTCCAGGTACCAGCTTCCCATACTATCCATGTCATGTTCATTCTCAAGATTGAGCAAGCCATCAAAGTCTGAGGTGAAATTGATCTTACCTTTAAGGGAGTCGATACTTGAAAATTGAAAAATATCGTCATAACCATCCAAATCCAGTGATATATTTACGTTACTTTTTAAATATGGGTGCTGGAAATTCTTCACAAAGAAATTTCCGGAAACAGAACCTCCGGGAGTCTCGCCTCTTAAATTGCGTAAAGAGAGAATTGCAGTTGAAAAATCAGAGGCTTCACCGGTATGCAGTTCCCCGTCAAAACCGACATTATTAAATTTTCCCTTTCCGGCCGGGCCTTTCATGCTCAGGTCCTTTACACCAAAATTCATATCTATTTTTGGAATATTATCTTCCATTTTGCCCTTTATTCGCCCGTTTAAAACGATATCGGCATTTTGAATCGATGACATATTCTGTTCCAGTATATCTTCCTGGATTAATTTCGACAGGAAAGCCATATCGTTAGATGAAGCATCAAATTGCATATCAATGTAGTTGCCATTCTTGTGGTTATAAGTCCCTTTAATGTCTACTGAAACATTTTCAAAGTTCAAAGCTCCTTTATGAATGACAATTTGTTGAGAAGCATCGATATAATCCAAATTGAGTGAAAGTGATGCCGGTCTTTGCTCTGCAATAGAAGGTAATTTTGCGCTTTTGGTTATTTCAAATGAAGTTTCAATATCGCAGGATATTCCCTGGGTATTTAATAAGATCTTACCATCGAGGGAAGCTAGTTGTACCTCGGAAGAATGTTTTTCACCGGGGTTATTATACTTCAAAGTTATATTGTCAAGATCAATTGCTTTTAGATCAATCACAAGTAGTTTCTTCGCGGCTTCTGGTTTCTTTTGATTTTCGGAAGTTTTGCTTTTTTTTGGCTTCGACACCTTTAGGGCAGTCGAATCTAAATTAATATTTGCTTTAGGGAGGTTCTGCAGCTTGGAAAATGCTTTTTCCAGATTAGTTTTATTGTCCTCGTACATAAACAGATCTAAGACCCCCTCTTCTATACTTATGGTCGTAACCTTTAAGTTTTTATTTCTGATTAGTTCCCAGGGCGCGAAATCGAGATAGATATTCTTAGCATACAATATGGGCGACTGGTCTTTTTCTCTAAGGGAATCTTTTTTCTCATAGAAATTTATATGCCTGAGCCTTACACTAATATTTGGAAAGTGCTGAAGAAGGACCATTTCAATATCTTCAATTTCCAAGTCTCCATATTCAATTTCTGCAATATAATCCTGAATCTGCGACACCATAAAACCTTTGACATCCTTGTAGAACAGGAATCCCAAAAAAATGCATAAGACTATTAGTATGCCCAACGCAATCAATATTCTTTTGACTATTTTAATCAAAAATGATTTTGTAAACATTAAGGCATAATTAATTTTAATAGGTGTAATTTATAAATATAGTAAATTGAAAAAGCCTGCTACATGACGTTGGTCAATGAAGAACACAATTTCAATCCTTCTTCTTCTTCAATTTCCCCGGCGACTTATCCAACCACGAGTACACATACGAAACACCAAATACATCAAAATCACTACCTTGCTGAAATCGGATTCCTGAAGCCACGGTAAATTTTAAAGAATGACTGGGGTTTATAGGTAAAGAATAGGTTATACCAAGCCTAAGTTGAGAAATAGTGGCATCTCTTTTTATATTGTTGATAGAGGTGTCAGCACCGTAGCCATAGCCAGAAGAGAAGGCAAGCCACATCCCTTTTTTCCTAAAGGACCTTATAATATTTGCTTTGGCTACCCAAAGCGACTTTTGGGATAAGACATTGTCGCCCAGGAACTCATTGTTATCCGAAAAAAACCATGCCCCGGTATAGCCCTCCAGGATCCAGTTATCCCAACTATGAGAAAGTCCATATATAGCCTTCACTACCCATCGGTTGGTTCCCAAATTAGGGAGTTGCTCTTTATTATATTTACCGGTCGGTATTATGACCTGAAGGGACAATCCAGAAATAGTTTTTGGTTCGAAGTCGGCAAATTCCTTGGCACTAATAGACGGTGCACCGGTAAGATTAACAGAAGCCCTTATCCTTAAATCTCCAAATCCCGTATACGAATCTTCAAAAGAAGTGTTTTGAAAAATACCTGTAAAATCTCCTCCTGCAAAGGGTAGTATAACATCTACCTTTCCTGATTTACCAAAAAAATCAATAGCTCTAACATAGGCCAAAATTAAGGTATTGATTTGCCCATCAAAGTCTTCCAAAGGCAAAGAGGGGTCCAGAAGGGTGTTTCCTGAGGCATAAGCATAGGCTAATCCAACAAAATTAAGCTCTTTAGGTAAATTGGTAAGGGCTCGAGGCTCCAGCTCCTGGGAAACCCCATTTAGTGGAATGATAAGCGCTAAAAGTATTCCTAAACTAAATATGAAGTGCGAGAATCTAACCCTTGTTGCTTTTTCACTCATCTGTATTTAGTTAATTGGTGAACTTTTCCTTTTAGCCAAATTTAGTAAGTAAAACCAGAGTTTGACATGATAAATATCACAATAAAAAATGAGAGCCTTTTTGACTCCCATTTTATAAACAAATAAATTTAACTTTGTTATTCGGTTTCAACTTTCGCTAAAGAAACGGCTACGGCCTCTGCATAAGTCAATATCACTACTTGTCCAATGTGAAGCTGTTCCATAAAGGCAGCATCTTGCATGGGAATAGTTAAATAATTTCCGTTAGGGCCCTCTACTGTGGCCAACATCTGTGGTCTGTTAAGTATTTCAATAGTTACAATAGCTTTAACCATTTCTCCTACTGCCGCTGCAGGAGCTTCACCTGCAGGAGCCTTGTCTTCCCCTTCTAAAACAACAAATGGTTCTGCCAATTCTGTAGCAGTTGGGGTTCGAAACTCAGCCTTTAAATACGTATAATAGTCAAAAGTGATTACATCACCAACTGTGATTTCATCAAACCTTTTAACCTCCGGGCGAGCTGTAACAGTAACCAGTTCTCCGTTAGCCCCTTTTAGGGTAACATCGCGGGTTTCTTTAACAATATCTGTAACTGTTCCCTGCATGGTTACAAGACTTAATCTTTCTCTTGGTTCTATGGTACTATCAAGATCCTGCGCTAATAAAGGATACGTTAAAAATGTACAAAAGAATAAAGCAATGGCATAAAATTTAATTGTTTTCATAAAATGTAAGTTTTAATTTTTTTACCGGAGTATTGCCTTAGGGCAATTCTGGTACTTAGTGTTTAGCGACAAAAGTAAATTTTATATTTCCTTCGGTAAAGAATCTTTGTCATTAAATGTATTCAGTGTTTTATTATATGCTACACAATAAAACCTAATTCTAAAAATTTGTGCTTACCGAGCTGAAATTCGGTACAAAAACCTAGGCGATTTCGTGGGACTTATGAGCCTCAGCCAGGGCCAGTTCACAATAGGCATTAATTTTCTGCACTAATTCTAAAGTTTCTTCAGAATTAGGGAATCCATGAGGGATTTTTTTGGCGATCACAGAGGCCATCTCTTTGTAAATCTTCACTACCTCCAGAATAGAACCGGCACTTAAAATCAGTTTTGCAGCAAGTCCTTTTCTGATTTTTACATTTTCAGTAAAAACCTTCTGATTATTATATACTTCGGCAAGGGTAGCTATAGCCATAACCTGAGGTATTGCGCAGAATCTGAATACACGTTCGTTTCTTAATATTTTTAAGTAAGCAAGGCAGTCCGTAGCATGAGAAAGCGCATCATTTACCATATGATTAAGACCGGAGACAGATTCTAATTTCCCCGGATTTAATGAAAAACCTTCAAATTTTGGACTATATAAGGTCCATACCTCTTCAGGCCAAAAGATTCTGTTTTCATCCAGGTCTTCTTTATAGTCCCTTACAATATTCGTTTTCTGCAAAAAGAGGCCCATAGAGTTAGCCAGCATTTTCTGCGATTCCAATTCCTTGCTCTCTATTTCGGAAGCTGCAAAAAGTTCAGATAACCCAATTCCAACCAAGCCCGCAACATAATGGCAGTAAAGATTGTAGTCTTCCAAAGTGGTTATCTCAGTCTCTGCAAAATCTGCCATTCCTGCACCCATTTTTTGGCAGATATCTGTTATAATGTTTTGGTATTTTACGTCCAGTACTAAAAATGCCTCTATTACCTTATCATAATTGGCGAGCAGATCTCGATATTCTTCTTTGTCGCCTACATTGGCAAGTTTCCACCCCTGCTCGACATTTTTTGTATAAAACTCCCGAAGCAGATTAATTTTAGTATCCTGAGCCAAATCCATATCATCTTCTATAGAGTCAAGGGCTCTTAAGATCAGATAGAAAAGGCAAACAACGTCCCTTACCTCATCCGGTAATTGGCGAATAACCGCGGCAAATGATCTTGATACCTTATCTAGTGTATTATAGCAATAGGCAAGGTTGCTATCCTTTATTTTATTTCCATTTTTATGTTGACCAATGATTTTCTTACCCCCAAATTTCAGCTTTAAAAGCGCGGCCATCTCCTCCGGTTTTAAAATAGATTTCTTTATTGACATGATACGTTGTTTCTCGTGGCCTAAGCCTATTCCTATTTAGTTGATAACTGGTTCAATACTAAAATTTTCTTCTTTTAAATCGGGCCTGGCTTTAATTTTCAAAACTTTTATTTCATTGTGCTTAGCTTTTTTAAGGTCCTTATTCACCATAAACATGGGTTGGATTTTTCCTTTGAGCTGCCCAATTGACTGAAAATCGGAATAGGTTGTAATACTTTTTTCCGTTCCGTCTTTGTCATAGGCTATAATTTTTAAAATACGATACGTATTTTCTTCAATTAAATATTCGGTTTCACCATTTTCCAAGTCTAAAACATCATTTACCTGCAATTTATAACAGGATTTTCCCTCAAACTCTTCATTCCCTTTAAAATCGAAACTCAATTGATTCCGATCCTTCGAGGTGTAATTGGAAATAGACACTCCAGAATTAACCAACTCCATATTTTTGGAGGTTGCCTTCATCTTTCTGATTTTTCCATTTGCCGGTGTAAATATTTCAATTAAACCCGTTTCTTCGGGATAATCAGTTATAACAATCGTTATTCCTTTTAACTTATCAGGATATTGAACTACGGTTTTTGTCCTTTCTACCCCTTCAGATTTGCCAATAAGAACATCGTATTTCTTGTCTTTCGACTTCCCATTACTTGCTATTTCCTTTATCTCCAGTGTTAGTTCTAAATTTTCAGTCAAAAGCTGATCCGCCGCTTTTCCAAAAATTTCAGCAGCATTATTCTGACCCAGAATGGGCAAACAAAATGCTAAGAAACATACTAATAGTTTAAGCTTTAACATAGAGAGCAATATTACCAATTTTTTAAAGAAAATTAGTACTCTTCCCATTATTATATAGAAAAGTAGTATATCCCGATATCAGCATACAGCTATGGTATGAACATATTAATTATGCGATAAAGATACTCTCAATTTAAAACACAGGCATTACACAAAAGTTGTATAATAGTAGTAATCCAAACGTGATAATGAGGTTATTATTTACCAATCGTGATACTCATGTAAGTAATGCAATTATTATTCCAGAAACCTGGGTTTTGTTAAAATTACGATAGCGGGAACCAAAAAAAGTGAACTAATCAGGCAAGTTGTTATAGAGATAACAATCAAGGCACCAAAAAACTTTAAAGGAGTAAAATTGGATAAAATAAGTGGCATAAAGCCCACTATAACAGAAAGCGCATTAATGATTATTCCTCTGCCAGATGTGTTAAGTGTTATGCCCACGGCTTTTTTATGATCATGACCTTTAGATCGTTCTGTCTTAAAGCGCCATAAAAAGTGAATGGTATAGTCCACCCCTACTCCAATCATTATTGAAGATAATAAGGCTGTGGCTATGTCTAAGGCTATTCCAAATATCCCCATTAATCCAAATAGCACTACAATGGCAATGGTAATCGGCAAAGTGGAGAGCAATCCGGCCCTGGGGGAATGAAACACAAAACTCAAAATGATAAAAACTACGGCCAGAGCAAATATCAAAGATTTAATCTGACCCCAAACGACCATATCGGCCAGTTCAATTTCTGTAAGCCCGGCTCCGGCAGCAAATTGAACATTGGGATCGTCCTTTGTAAGTGCATTAAGTTTTTGCAATACCCTTTTATTGGCACTATTGCTGCCATCTTTAAGACTTATCAGGATTCTCGCATTTTCGTAATTGTAATCCAGGTATTGAGAAATATCATCTTCATTTCCTCCCAGCGAAAAGACTTCAATTAGCTGGTATATCTCATCTGATGTTGCCGGAATTTCATCATAACCCTCTTCTGTGTGTTCATAAAATCCTTTGCTTAGTTCTTTTACCAGCGACACCGGAGAACTAACCAGACCCACCGCAGGGTCTTTTATTATTTCTTTTTCGTACATCTCCATTCGTTTCATCACCTCCGTGGAGAGCACATCGCCTGAAAAAAGTAAAGAGATAAACTGTGAGCCCCCAAATTTTTCATTTATCAATTTTGTAGAACGACCAACTTCGGACTTAGCAGAAAAATAACTTTCAACATTGGTATCAACTTTTAATAAAAATACCCCGATTACCCCAATCACTGCCACGATAACGGAAATTGTAATAATCTTTTTTGGATGTAAGGTTACCCAATT
>Ga0316194_10000773_pt1 | contig 21574 bp, 22 predicted proteins | sample CroRivsedime1_MG_FD_204936 | JGI IMG/M metagenome (GOLD analysis project Ga0316194, IMG submission 204936) | Coastal sediment microbial communities from Maine, United States - Cross River sediment 1 | ecosystem: Environmental > Aquatic > Marine > Coastal > Sediment | place: USA: Maine...
CAGGAGAGGTGGCTGAGTGGTCGAAAGCGGCGGTCTTGAAAACCGTTGAGGGGCAACCCTCCCAGGGTTCGAATCCCTGCCTCTCCGCCATTTAAGGCTGTTGCCTGTTGGCGTTATACGAATTCCCGGAGTTTCCCCATTTCCCGCCGCCATGGCAAGTACCAATCGACAGGCATGAACTCTATGGGACGGGGGTTTTATTCTTGCGAACCCATGGCGTCCTGCATGGCAATCGCACTGGACAACAGGCCCTGCGACTACCCGTCGCGAACGAGACGCACAGATAGCCAGGCAGAGAACAACCCATGCGCAGAAAACTGAAGAAAAAGGTCCGGGCAAAACTCACCCGTTTCCTGTACGAGAATTGCCTGCTGAACCGGCGCGAGCAGGAAAAGCTGGGGCGGCTGCAGTTCTTTTACAACGCCTTCAAGGCATTGTCGTTCAACGGCATCGACGGCGACTATGCAGAATTTGGCTGCTGTGGCGGCAACACTTTCGGCCACGCCTACCGCGAGTCACGCTACCATGGCCACGCGGCAAAATTATGGGCACTTGATTCCTTCCAGGGGCTGCCGCCTGCCGGAGATGAAAAGGACCGGCACCCGGAGTGGATCGAGGGCGCCATGACCATCTCCATCGATGAGTTCCATGATAAATGCGCGGCCAACAACATCCCGCGCACTGAATACACCATCGTGCCCGGTTTTTACGAAGAGAGCCTGAAGGACCCGGACATTAACGGACGGCTGAAAAACATCGCCCTTGCCTATATCGACTGCGACCTTTACACCAGCACGCGCACCGTCCTCGAGTTCCTGATGCCCAGACTCAAACACGGCATGATCATCGCCTTCGATGATTACTTCTGCTGGTCAGCCACCCAGGTGTCGGGCGAACGGCGCGCCATGCTCGAGTTCTTCCACGGCAACGCGGAGTGGGAACTGCTGCCCTACATGCCTTTCAGCTGGGGCGGCCAGTCTTTTGTGGTAGAGAGCCGGCAACTATCGGGGCTAACGGTTTAACCGCATCGACAGGCTGGTCGCATCCGCTGCTGCTGAAACGGAGCGCCAGACTGTTTTATGACTATCAGAGTTGATCCAGCATCGGCTCCAGGCCTGTCCAGATATTCATCATAATCTGTGGCTGTGCCTCTGCCCTGGGGTGAATACCGTCGTCCTGCAGCAATTCCCGGTAATCGGCCACCTCATCGAGCATGCGCGGAACCAGTGGCACCTCGTAACGGTCGGATAATCGACGATACAAGGCAGCGAACTGCTGATTGTATGCAGGCCCGTAGTTGGGTGGCAGACGGATACCGACCAGCAGCACGCGTGCGTTGTTAGACCTGCAGTGCTCGATGATATTGGCGAGACTGGATTCGATTTCCGAAAAGGCCAGCCCGCGCAATCCGTCATTGCCGCCCAGCGCGATAACGACAATTGATGGCTTGTGGGTCAGCAGGGCAGAATCGATACGGCTTAACCCGGTGCGCGTGGTATCGCCACTGACACTTGCATTGATAACGTTGACTTCATAGCCTTCGCTCAGTAACCGTCCCTGCAGCAGGGCAACCCATCCTTCGTCGGTGTTGATACCATAGGCGCCACTGAGACTGTCGCCCAGCACCAGGATGGCAGTCGGTGTTTCAGCTGCAACGGCCGCTGTATGGCCCGGCATCATGAGGATGCTGAAGAATACGGACAGGATAATTTCGGAGAATCGTTTCATCATGGCTGAGAGTACGTCAACTGGTTTTGTCGAGGCCCGCAAGCTGGGCAAGCAGGTGAGCACCCGTGAAGGGGTACTCACGTTGCTTGATGATATCAATTTCAGAGTCGACGCGGGGACCTCGGTTGCGATTCTGGGTGCTTCCGGCTCCGGCAAAACCACCTTGCTGGGTCTGCTGGCCGGCCTGGACCTGCCGTCACATGGCGAGGTGATCATTGACGGCCACAGTCTCAATGATTTTGATGAAGACGGACGCGCGCAACTCAGGGCCGAGCTGGTCGGTTTTGTGTTCCAGAATTTTCAGTTGCTGTTCGGTCTGACGGCACTCGAGAATGTCATGCTGCCGCTGGAACTGGCGCAAGCGCCTCATCCGCGCAAAACAGCCGCAGAATTGCTTGAACGTGTCGGACTCGGTGAACGCATGCTGCACTACCCGAACCAGCTATCCGGCGGGGAGCAGCAGCGCTGTGCAATTGCGCGTGCATTCGCGACGCAGCCACGTTGCCTGTTCGCAGATGAACCCACCGGCAATCTCGACAGCGAAACAGGCAACCGCATTATCGAACTGTTGTTTGAACTCAACAGCGAACAGGGTACAACACTGATCATGGCCACCCACGATATGCAATTGTCACAGCTATGCAAGCGGCGCATCCATCTCGACGCCGGCAGACTGGTCGACCCCGGGGCGCAAAAATAACGATGACTGACCGGGCACAGAAAAAAGGGGGTTCATTTTTCTGGCATACGTCGTGGCGCATGCTGTGGCGCGACTGGCGTGGCGGCGAGCTCAGCATCCTCGCCGTGGGACTTGTCATCGCGGTAACCAGCATCACAGCGGTCGGATTTTTTACTGATCGGATCGAGCGAGGCCTGCAGCAACAATCCGCCGAACTGATCGGTGCGGATCTGGTGATCACCTCCGGGAGACCCGAGGTCTCAGACTATCTTGAAGATACGCGCGCACAGGGTTTCCAGGTCGCCACCACACAACAGTTCCGCAGTGTCGTGCTGGCCAATGAACGGCCGCAACTGGTTGAGGTCAAGGCCGTCTCTGATGACTATCCGTTAAGGGGTGTATTGCGTATCAGCGACAGCGCTTTTGGTGTCGATGAGGCAACGACAGGGATTCCTGCTGCGGGCGATGTCTGGGTCGAGGCGCGGCTGCTGCAACTGCTTGATCTTGAGGTAGGCGATGAAATCAGTCTTGGCGCAACGACTTTCACACTACGCAAGCTGCTGCGTTATGAACCTGACCGTGCCGGGGATATGTTCAGCGTCGCGCCCCGAGTGCTGATGAACAGGGCAGACCTGGATGCCACGGAATTGATCGGCACTGGCTCCCTGGTAAACTATCGCGTGTTAATCACGGGTCCGCGCAGCCGTATAGAAGACTATCGCCGCGCCATCAAGGACAGCCTGAGGCAGGGCGAACAGCTGCTGACGGTTGATGATGGCCGCCCGGAACTCAACACGGCACTTGAAAAGGCGCAGCAGTTTCTCGGTCTCGCCGCACTCATCAGTGTACTGCTCGCCGGCGTCGCAGTGGCAACGGTGGCTTACCGCTTCAGCAACCGCCACCTCGATAGCAGCGCCATGTTGCGCTGTCTCGGGGCATCGCAGCAAACCATCATCCGGCTTTTCACCCTGGAAATGCTGTGGCTGTCCCTGCTGGCCAGCACTGTTGGCTGTATTCTGGGGTTAATGACACAGTTCATCATCACCGAACTGCTGGACCAGTTAGTGCTCGCACAACTGCCACCACCGTCCTTCAAGGCGCTGTTACTCGGCTATGCAACCGGCATCGTGATGTTGACCGGATTTGCCATTCCGCCGCTGTTGTCTCTGAGGCGTGTGCCACCACTGCGCGTGTTGCGAAAAGACATACCCCTGACTCCGGTTAGTGGCTGGGTCGTTTACGTGGCCGTGGTGATTTGCATGGCCGCCTTGCTGTACTGGCAAATCGGGGATATTAAGCTGGTCACACTGGTCCTTGGCGGGATTACCGCAACACTGCTGTTACTGGCGCTTGCCGCCTATGCACTGATTATGTTGCTGCATCGTCTGCGTGGCCAGGTCGGCGTCGCATGGCGATTTGGACTGGCGAATATTTCAAGAAGGCCGGCCAGCAGCGTCATCCAGGTGGTGGCCTTTGGCCTCGGCATCATGGTCATGCTGTTGCTCTCCACGGTGCGCTCAGACCTGCTGGACGACTGGCAGCAAAGCCTGCCGGAAGGTGCTCCCAACCATTTCGTCATTAATGTGCAACCTGACCAGGTTGAAGCAATCCGCGATTACTTCAATGAACGCGGCGTCGCGGGTACGCGTCTGTATCCCATGGTGCGTGCGCGCCTGGTGGCGATCAATGGCCAGGCCGCACGCACCTCTGACTATGAGAGCGAGCGTGCCAAGCACATGATCACCCGTGAGTTCAATCTCTCCTGGGCAAGGGATATGCAGGCCGACAATGCACTGGTGGCCGGCTCCTGGTGGAGCCGCGACGATTTCGGTACGCCGCTGCTGTCGCTGGAGTCGAAACTGGCGAAAACACTGCGCCTGCAATTACACGATGTACTGGGTTTTGATATCAACGGCACGGTGATTGATTTCACCATCAGCAACCTGCGAAGTGTTGAATGGGATACCTTCAACATTAACTTCTTTACCGTGGTGCCACCGGGCGTACTGGAAGACATGCCGGCCAACTGGGTGACCAGTGTGTACCTTGACAGCGAACAGCGACAGCAGCTGGGACCACTGGTACGCAAATTTCCGAACATTACATTGATTGATGTGGACACCATCATGCAGCGGGTGCGCGGCATCATGGACCGTGTAGCACTCGCAGTTGAATTTGTTTTCCTGTTTACCCTGCTGGCGGGGCTGGCCGTTCTGTACGCAGCGATTCAGGCCAACCAGGACGAGCGGCGCTTTGAGAATGCCGTATTGCGCACCCTGGGCGCCAGAAAGAAAACCCTGTTACTCGGGCTGTTTGCGGAGTTCAGCACCCTGGGAGCACTCTCCGGTCTGCTTGCAGGACTCGCTGCAACCTCGCTGGCCTGGTTACTGGCCGAGTTCATATTCCAGTTTGAGTACCAGTTTGATTTCAACGTGGTATTGACGGGAATACTCAGCGGGACTGTGATCGTCGTGACTGCCGGTTTACTGGGCACCCGCAGCGTGCTGACGCACCCGCCTGTCGAAACGTTACGGGAAGGAACGGCCTGAATAGATTAACGCGACACGGCGCTAGAACTTCACCTTCATGGTGGCACCGAAGAAGGACGCGGTAGACAGATCGCTTTTGCTGATCAGGTCACCGGATTCATCCTCCAGTCGCAGAGTGGCACCAAGCTCAGCTCCGCCGAGCAGGCTCAGCGTAATATCACTGGACACCGCAAACTCCGCCAGCGCGAATAGCGGGAAGGCCTTGTCCTGACCGACGCCGTCGGGTGCCGGGCCGCTGTCGTCAAGGCGGAAGCGGGTCTTCTCGTAGCGTCCGCCCAGGGCAAACTGCCAGCGCGGCGAATATTGCCACTTGAGTTGCAGACCGGGCCCGCGGCTCGCTGCGAATCCACTGCCAGTCTCAAGCGACAGCGTGTCGGTGATCTTCCAGTCAATAACCAGGATAGGGAAGACGCTCGCGCTGTCCTCTATCTCGCTGAAGACACCAAACCCCGGCCCGATGCTAAGTGTGTCGCTGAACTTGTATGCGGCACCGGCGATTAGACCGCCGTTACTGCCGTCATTGAGCGAGGCACCGGACTCCGCATTGAAGCGCAGCGACGGTATGGCGTAGACAATCCAGTGCTCGTTGGCGAAGTACTGTAGCGGTACGCTGATGCGGAATTCGCGGATCCTGTCCCAGGGATCGAGCCCGCCAAAGCCCGAGGACCCGGAGAAGTCGTAGTGGTCCTCGCCATAACCCAGCGCAGCACCGACACGCCAGCGTCGAGCGAACACACGCCCGAGGCCGCCGCTTACGAACACGCGCCCGGCGCTCATGTCACCGCCGCTATCGAGAGAGGTACTGGACTGGTAGACAGCACCGGCATCCAGTGTCCATTTCCAGGGACTGTCGGCTTGCTGCACCTGTTCAGCGGCCGTGACAGACACGGAAGTCGCCAGCAGCAACAGGGTGATTATCTGTGGACAACGCGGCATCATGAACACTTCCCCGCTCGGTAACCTTCTGCCTCGGCCAGCATGGGCTCGACAGTGTGCAGGAAGCATAACCCTCCAGCAGGCTGGAATCCAGATGCTAAATGGCCATCGACGATACACATCCTGGACGAAGACGCGGGCGTGCAGAAACTTGTATGTCTGTCGCTGGTCGAAAGTGAATGCACACACCATCAGAGAGGCCAGTAACGACATGAGCGGAGTAACCCCCTACATTACCCTTGAACAAATAGCCGCACGCATGAAAGATATGGATACCTACGAGGCAGTCAACGAGGCACTGGATGAGGTTGAATATCTTTTTGAAGTCATCCCCCCCGAGCTGCAGGAACCTGCCGAAACCTTGATTGCCCAGCTCAGGAACAAGCTCAGGACTCTGGAATGATACAGACCGTATGAGACACCACAGGGGGCACCCGGGCGGGCACCGCTAGCCGACAGGTAATCGTTGCAAGCCCGCAATCAGGAGTCTATCGTGTCGCAGCACCCATTCCGGCGAAACAATACTCAAGGATAAAATGAACGAGAAAACCGAAACCCGCAACATGGCGCTGTTTTGCGACTTTGAAAACGTCGCACTGGGCGTGCGCGATGCAAAGTACACGGCATTTGACATACAGAAGGTACTGGAACGCCTGCTGCTCAAGGGCAGCATTGTCGTCAAGAAGGCCTACTGCGACTGGGATCGCTACAAGGAATTCAAGAAGCCCATGCACGAGGCGGCCTTCGAGCTGATCGAGATTCCTCACGTACGCCTGTCGGGCAAAAACTCTGCCGACATCCGCATGGTCGTCGATGCGCTGGACCTCTGCTATACCAAGTCGCATGTCGATACCTTCGTAATCATCAGCGGTGACTCTGACTTTTCACCACTGGTCAGCAAATTGCGCGAGAACGACAAGGTGGTTATCGGGGTCGGCGTAAAGAGTTCCACCTCCGACCTGCTGATCGCCAACTGCGACGACTTTATCTTCTATGACGACCTGGTACGCGAATCCGAGAAACCGCGCCGCGCACGGCGCAAGCCCGTGGCAAAAAAGGCCGGCAAGAAAAACAGCGCAAAGATCGAGGATGACAAGCAGCAGGAGGCACTGGACCTGGTCATAGAAACAGTCGAGGCGTTGTTCAAGGAACGTGGCGAACAGGAAAAGGTCTGGGGGTCAATGGTCAAGCAGACCCTGAAACGACGCAAGCCGGGTTTCAACGAGACCTATCACGGTTTCCGCACCTTCGGACAACTGCTGGAAGAGGCACAGGCGCGCAAACTGCTGACCTTGCAGCTGGACGAGAAATCAGGCGGTTATATCATCAATGAACTCATCCATGAGGAATAGGTATCGCAAGCGGGCGTATTGAATACCGGGGACCCGATCAGACTGACTACAGGAACAATCAACGCCGGTTACAGTCAATAATGTTTTTGAGTCGTGTAATCAAGTGAGGTTTAGCAATGGAACTACCTGAACGAGACGGTGACGGTTACCTGGTCGACAGCAGCCTATGGACAGAGGAGATCGCACGCGCCATGGCAGAGCTCGATGAAGTGGAACTGGATGACATCAAATGGCAGCAAATCCTGAAGGCGCGCGAATATTATGAAGAGCACGCCGTGGTGCCGCCGATACGGAAATTCTCCAAGTACCTTGGGGCAGACCAGAAACAGATGTTCAAAATGTGGATGACCGGCCCGATGAAGCCCATCACCAAGTACGGCGGATTGCCCAAGCCTACCGGTTGCGTCTGACCATACGATGACGACTGGCGCTGCAGAGGGTGCACGCCAGAATGCGGCGACAATTATTTGACGGAAGGGGCCGCAAGCACATTGCAAACGTACAGGCTCCTGGCGTCGTTTCTTTCATGCACCTTTCCGCTGCAACTCAACAGACTGCCTGTTCGCACAGGATAATGTGCTAACAGCCTACCCGCCGGCATCAATCCCGCCGATTTGTACTGCACCTAATCGCATTACGCGTCTCTTTGACCTGTATCAACGATTACACCGGATTTTTTGTATAAATTTCAAATATCAACACACAGAAAGGGGCGTAAACCATGGTTATGGACAACACGTTGATTGGTGCACTGATCGTTCTCCTGGTTGGGTTCTCTGCAATTGTATTCTTCAACTGGTCAAATACACGCAGTGCCCGCAGGCACACGGAAAAGATTTTCCAGCAACAGCATCTGGTAAGAACGCACCCTGACGTACATCGCCTGTCACAGGCAGTGCATTTACTGCGTCCTTCAGTACGCCTGGGTTTTGATTACGTCATCGAGCATGATGATGGCAAGCTTCCTTACGTCACTGAATGGAACACCGGCGGATCGATGCCGACGCAGGCGGAACTTGATGAAGCCCTCAAAAAAGTGACCACCATCGACTCCACGGGCTATGCAGCCATGCGCAGGTCAGAATATCCAAGCATCGAGGATCAACTGGATGCGGCCTACAAGGCACGCCGTGGCGATTTCACCGAACAGGAGGAACTGGATAACCGCATCGAACAGATCAAGGACAAATACCCGAAATCAGACGATGCACTCTGACAGAAACCACGCCATGCCCGGCACTGTCAGCTCGTCGGTCTCAATGAATGATTAAAACAGGAAAAGGTGTCATATGAACAAGGTCCAGTCTCTATCCGGAATTCAGAATTCGATCAAGAAGCTTGCCTGGCTGCTGGCGCTGGTGGCCCTGGCAGTGCCGCTGGCAGTACACAGCGATGCAGAGGACAGCAGCGCCGGCGATAACGGCGATAACCTTGACACACAGTTCACCGATTTACGCACATTTGTCGAAATGCCTGATAAGGCGCGCCAGATACTGACGGAAGATATGCTCGATCATCTTGCGGTATTGAATGAAATCAACCGTTACCTGTCTGAAAACAAGCTGTCCTCGGCTGCGGAGGTTGCAGAAACCGGCATGGGCCGGAGCCTGCTGAGCAAGTACCAGGACGTGGACATACGGCCCGGAAGGTACATGCCCAAGGAAATGCGGGAAATCGGCTGGGAACTGCACAATGCAGCCACCCAGTTTGCAAAAGTTGCCAGAGAGGGGAATTTGAAGGAAACGCTGCTTGCCTACCATCGCATCACCAGCGCATGCGTAGCCTGTCACTATAGTTACCGCACACGCTGAGTTAGCCGGTCTCAGTGCCGGCGTGCATGACAACACCGACAGTTTGGAACCCGATCCGCCAAACAGGGAAGGGTCGTCCACCTACGCCATCGGCGATGTCCAGGGCTGCTTCGATGACTTGCTAAGATTGCTGGACAAGCTGGGTTTCGATCCGGAACTCGACCGCCTCTGGTTTACCGGAGATCTTGTCAACAAGGGGCCCAACTCGCTGGAACTGCTGCGCTTCGTACACGGCCTCGGTAGCGCCGCCATCAGCGTGCTCGGCAACCACGATCTGCACCTGCTCGCCGCAGCGGCCGGGGCGGTCAAGATCCGCAAGAAAGATACTATCGCCGAGATCCTTGACGCCCCCGACTGCGAAGAACTCCTCTTCTGGCTTCGGCATCAACCACTCCTGCACCACAACGAGGCCCTTGGCTTCACCATGATTCATGCCGGGCTACCGCCGCAGTGGGACCTGGAGAAAGCCCTCCAATGCGCCTGTGAACTGGAAACCGTGCTGCAGAACGTCGACTACGAGGACCTGTTCCTGCATCTGCGGGGAGACAAACCATTGCGCTGGCGGGAAGACCTGGCGGGCTGGGAACGCCTGCGCTATATCACCAACTGCTTCACACAGTTGCGCTGGTGCGATGCTGACGGCCGCATCGATCTAACGGGAGAACGGCGCAAGTCGTCGTCAGAAAAAAAGCGCTCGCGACCCTGGTTCGAGCTACCACGCCGCGCCAGCCAACCGCTGCGCATTCTGTTTGGACACTGGGCGAAACTGGTGATCGCCCAGCCGACCAAGAGGGCCGCTCGTGTCATCCCGCTGGATACAGGCTGTGCCAACGGCGGCCGCTTCACGGCGTTTAGACTTCAGGATCAGCGCTATTTCAGACTCAAGTGCAAGAACAAGGCCGTGCCCTGGAGAAGCCTCGAAATAGCGAAACACAAGGTCAGGAAAAACCCGTGAACCGAACAGCAACAGCAATGTCAGCCCGGCCGTCAAACCGTGTACGCTTGTTCTGGTAACATGATTACAATCAGAAAGGCAGGGGCTCTCGGCCCGGCAAACAAGGAAATCATGTGAACAACGCAACTTCGAAGTCGGCCATTCTTCTGATTCACTGCCCGGATCAGAAGGGAATTGTGATATCAATTACCGAGTTCATATTCAAGAACGGCGGCAACATCCTCTACCTGGATCAGCACGTGGATACGGAGCGCCAGGTTTTTTTCATGCGCATCGAGTGGGACCTGCATGACTTTGTCATCGCCGATGGCAAGATTGGCGAGTACTTCGAAACCCTTGTGGCAAAGCGCTTCTCGATGAACTGGCAATTGAATTTCTCGAATGAAGTCCCGCGCATGGCCCTGTTTGTATCAAAACAGCCGCACTGCTTCTACGATATCCTGGCCCGCTACGAGGCTGGCGAGTGGCAGGTAGAGATCCCGCTGATTATCAGCAATCATACCGACATGCAGACGGCAGCTGAACGTCAGGGTATCGATTTTGTACACCTGCCGCTGACCGCGGATAACCGTGCGCAACAGGAGAGCAAACAGCTGGAACTGCTGCAACAGTACCGTATTGATTTCATCGTACTGGCGCGCTACATGCAGATCCTGAGTGACGTTTTTATCGGCCACTACCCTGACCGCATCATCAATATCCATCACTCCTTTCTGCCGGCGTTTCCCGGTGCACGGCCCTACCACTCGGCGCATGAGCGGGGAGTGAAGATCATCGGCGCCACCAGTCACTATGCAACCGCCGAACTGGATACCGGACCGATCATCGAGCAGGACGTGGCACGCGTGAGCCACGAGAATTCTGTCGAAGACATGATTCGCAAGGGGCGCGATCTCGAAAAGATGGTACTGGCCCGCGCCGTCTGGCACCACCTGCACCACAACGTGCTGGTTTATGAAAACCGCACGGTTGTGTTCGAATAGGCCCACTGAAAGCGCAACCAGGCGGTCACGAGGGACAACCCGGCGAAACAACCCCGTCACCTGGAACAGGCACATTAATATCCTTTAGCCGGCACCCTGTCTCGCAGTTCCTGGTGCAAAAGTATGCCAACTTTCCTTGCACCCTGTGGTGTCATGTGGCTGTAATCGTAGAAATCCGTATCAACCCACCCGGTATAACTTCCCAAATCAATAAAGATTGCGCCTTTCTCGATCGCGACAGCTTGCGTAATACTGTCGAGCTGCCTGATCATATGGTAGTAGTCGACACCATTGTACTCATGACCTTCATAGGATCCTGTATTACTGTGCCCCTCTATGCTGTCTGGCGTAATCCGGTAATGCCTGCTTGGCTGTGAAACGAAAATCGGCTTTGCACCAAATTCATAGCTTAAATCGGCCAGTACTCGCAGACGTGTGGCGTATTCATCTAACCTCCGTCGCATGAAGTCATGATTATCCTGAAGTGCCTCCTGCGTCCACTGCAGTGCGTCGAAGTTAATGGAATCATGCGTCAGTTTTTTCACCCTCGCAAAATATGTGCCTCGAAGCGTTCGGAACAAGTGCCACAGTGCACTGTTGTCCTTGATGCTCTGTCCCAGATTAAAATCCTCCAGCAGGACATCGTATTTGTCTCCGGCTTCCTTGTGGAAGTCGTTGATTCCAAGATAGAAAAGAAAGTATTCCGGCGCAAGATCCGGTATATCGCCGAACCACCACTTGAAATTCTTGATGTGACCGTATGTCGATTGTCCATCAACGCCCGCATTCGCAATGATGACGCTGGCGCCTGTTTGTTGAAACTGTTCCTGAAGCACGTCCTGCCAGGTTGCTCCATCACGTATAAGACGTTGTTCAGTGGTACTTCCACCGACTGTCAGTATGTCAATTTCACCTGGAGTCGAATGAGATCCGCGGAGTCCGTGCTGGTCTCGTGAGTAGGTAATGACCGGTTCCGGGTCTTCGTACAGGGTTGAAACGTCATACCTGAACTCCCGGTCTTTGTGAATATTAAGTCGATTCAACCGCCCTGCGTTGAACCACTCACCCAGGGCGATTTCCAGTATCAAAATACCGGCAAACAGCAGGGCCGTGTTGACTGCCAGTAGTTTCAGTACAGCTTTCATTATGCCCTTACCTCACATGCCGAGCTATATTATAGGGACTACCCGAGTGGCCGTGTCGGTCAATTATGCGCAAGGACTGCTGTGCGTGTATTTTGTGCCGTTGCGTTCATCCGCCATGCCCGTGATATATTTACCTACATGCAATACATCCGAAAGACAGGCCTGTTTCTTGTGCTGTTCTACTGTGGTCAGGCGTGGAGCGGGTTTTACGAGGGATTTGTCCACTACGATCAGGGCAATTATGAACTGGCCCTGCAGGAATTCAGGCCGCTGGCAAAAGAGGGTAACGCCTTCGCACAATTATATCTTGGCGTAATGTATGACAAAGGCGAAGGTGTACCACAGAATTACAGTACGGCAATAAAGTGGTGGCGCATGTCAGCCGAGCAGGGCGGGGCTGTCGCACAGTACAATCTGGGCGGTATGTATGAGCGTGGACGGGGTGTGCAGCGCGATTACAGTGAAGCGGTGAACTGGTATCGAATGGCGGCCAATACCGGTTTGGCTGACGCGCAATACAAACTCGGGAGCATGTACGCAAAAGGCCAGGGGATCTCTCAGAACGCCAAGGTGGCGGAATACTGGTATCGCAAGGCCGCCGAGCAGGATGAAGCCCGTGCCCAGCTAAGCCTTGGCATTATGTACGACAACGGTCAGGGTGCAACACAGGACTACAGTGAAGCGGCAAGCTGGTATCTCAAGGCGGCGGAACAGGGTAATCCGATCGCCCAATACAACCTTGGGGGCCTGTATGCCAACGGCCAGGGTATCGTTAAAGATTTAACACAGGCAGCGAACTGGTACCGCAAGGCGGCGGAACAGGGTGATCCGCTAGCGCAATACAATCTCGGCATCCTCTACGATGAGGGTCAGGGCGTTCCACAGGATGACGAGGTGGCGGTACAGTGGTATCGCAGGGCAGCGGAGCAGGGGTTTGCCGACGCGCAATATAATCTGGCCATCATGTATCACAACGGCATGGGTGTTGCGCAGGACGATGTTGAGGCCTACAAGTGGCTTAGTATCGTGGGTGCAGGGGGCAATCAGGGTGCGCTGGCCGGGCGCGACGCCATTGCTAAAACGATGACAGCCACGCAAATTACCGATGCGGAAAGGCTTGCCAGAGAGTGGAAAAATAGTCATTAGGCGCCGATTAGAATAATAGAATATCTATCATAAATATGTCGTAAGGTATTGTTTTTATATTCAGAGGGCATAATGTCTCTCTCGTGAAAAACAATCTCGCAAGGGCAGAAGAAAGCTCAAACACGGAGACTAAATACAGTTATAATATAAGGAGTTGATTATATTTGGGCGTATTAATGTACAAGCGTTTCTACCAACTCGTCACCAACCCCTTCAGGCTCGCACCCGAGCCCGACTTCTGCTTTAGCCATACCGGCTACAAGCGCGCCAGGGAATACCTGGAGTTCGCGCTGGCCCAGGGAGAAGGTTTTGTCATGGTGACGGGGCGACCGGGCACTGGCAAGACAATGCTGGTCGAAACGTTTCTCAAGGCAGTTGACACCAGCGAGGTGATCGCCAGGCGGATTGCCGTTTCCAGTTACGGGGCGGGGGATCTGCTGCGTGCCGTGGCTTATGCCTACGGTATCGAGGCAGCCGGAATGGACAAGGGTACATTGCGCCACCGAATACAGCAGTTTTTCATGCAGCAGGAACGGTCCGGACGGCGCGTACTACTGATTGTCGATGAGGCGCAGACCCTCAGTCACGCGGCCCTCGAGGAACTGAGAATCCTGGCAGACATGCAGACCGAGTCGCGCCTGATGCTACAACTCTTTCTGGTCGGGCAGGAGTCGCTGCAGGAATTGATGCGTATACCGCAGATGGAACAGTTCCAGCAACGCGTCATAGCCAACTATCATCTTACGCCACTCACCCTGAAGGATACCCGATCATACATTGAACATCGCCTGCTGCAGGCCGGATGGAACGGCGATCCGGAATTCAGCAGCGCCGCGGTGCTGGGCATTTATCAGCTCAGCAATGGCGTGCCGCGCCATATAAATAAAATATGTAACCGCTTATTACTGCTCGGTTTCGGTAAGGGCAACCACAGCATTGACGAACAGGATGTGCTGGAAATCTCGGCCGAGATGCGTGAAGAGCGGTTAACCCCCCTGGAACCAAACCAGACCCCGCACTACGACACTGACAATGTCACGAATATTTCTGACATCCGTGACAGCCAGTTATCGATAACCGATCTGGCTATTCGAGTGGACAAGGTGGATGCCTGCGCAGCCACCATCGCCGAAGTCTCACGTCAGGCTACAGAGGACAAGGAAGCGTTTTTTGCGCGTCATGACACAGCCCCGGCCAGCCGCGATGATAAACCGATTAGCCCAGCCGATATCGAAGCGGCAGCTGCGGTTGCCGTTACCGCTCAGCAGTTACACGCCGCCAACGAATCGCTCGCAGCGACACGCCCCTCGGATGATGCGGGAAAAGACCGCCGGGCTGACCGGCGGCCCGGCTGGAAAAAAGCACTGCTCGCCATGGCCGTGCCGCTGGCTCTGTTGATGGTCGTGTTTGTAGCCTTGCCATCGTTCCACGGCCGCGAAGCCATCAAGAACGCGCTGTCATTGACAGATCATTCTTCCACACCGGAGCAACAGGCCACTGTGTTACAGCAACGTTCCGTGGTACCTGATGTTGATAGTGAAATGCAGGCGAAGACTGATGATGCAAGCAGGGCTTCTTCTCTGCAACATGCTGACACCGCTACGCTGACCACCTCTGACACCAGTGAATACCTGCCTGCCGTCGGGATAATCAACAGGCAGCAGGTAAAGGCTGAAGTGCCCGTCCAGGCAACACCGGTGACTAGAGCGATTGCGCAGACCGATGCCATGCAAACCGGTAATGTTGAAGAGTTGCTTGCACAGGGCCGGCAGGCACTGGATGACTACCGTCTGGTGACGCCCGAGGGTGATAATGCCTACGAGTACCTGCTCGCGGCCCTGCAACTGGATCCGGAAAACGAGACGGCCCGTGCGGGTATCCAGGAGATTGTTGATATTTATATTACGCTTGCGGCAAAAGCCGCAGACAACAACGATTTGGCAAGAGCAGGGCGATACCTTGATCGGGGGCTCGACATTCAGCCGGATAACCCCGAATTGCTGGCAATGAAAGACAGCTTTGACAGCAAAATGGAGTCTTCGCCCGGAACGCAGGTGTCAGCTGGGACGGGAGCGCAGTCAACACGCGATACCTCATCGTTGCGGAAACAGCCGACACTGAGAAAGCGGCAGGCCGCGGGCAGAAGGCGCGACGTCAGCACAGCGAGCGGCCGGGATATCTGACGAAACCACTGACTTCCAGCCACATGTCGCAAGCCATCCGTTACAGTGAGTACCTGCGTAATGTCTCTCTGGTAGAGCACCAGATCAGCTACAACCTGCTCACCCCTGAAGTCAGCTTCGATGCCAACGGAAAAATCATCCCCTATGTAGCGCCACCGGTTACTTTAAATAACCTGGATGTCTCCCGTCTGATCAAGACACACGTGCAGGGCCGTTTCATGGAACAGTTCAGGGTCGTGATACCGCTGGCAGCCTACCTGATCATGTTCCTGGTGTTTGTCCTGAACCAGGAAGTCAGTGCCCCCTGGAGCATGGCATTTGGCTTGTTCGGTGTAATCATCGGACTGATGCTGTTCCTTGAAGGACTGAAACTGGGATTGATGCCGCTCGGTGAGTCTATTGGCCACACCCTGCCACGCAAATCAGCCCTGCCGGCCGTCCTGACCATCGCCTTTATGCTGGGCGTGGGTGTCACTTTTGCGGAACCGGCCATCGGCGCATTGCAGACTGCCGGTCAGCTCATTGCGGTGCAAACGGCCCCCTATCTCTACACCCTCCTCAACGACTGGTCCGGTGCCCTGGTACTGGTAGTGGGTTGCGGTGTTGGACTGGCTGCCGTGCTGGGCACACTGCGCCTTATCTATGGCTGGAGTCTCAAGCCCATGATCTACCTGACCCTGGTGCCTGCCCTGGGTTTGTCCCTGTATGTCTCGACGCATCCCGAACTTCAGAAGGTGCTGGGGCTGGCATGGGACTGCGGTGCTGTCACCACCGGTCCTGTCACGGTGCCGCTGGTGCTCTCACTGGGCATTGGCATTGCCAGCGCGACGGGGAAGGGCAATGCAACACTGTCTGGCTTCGGTATTGTGACGCTGGCCTCGCTCTTTCCTGTAATCGGTGTGCTGGCTCTGGCCATCTACGTTGCCTCCTCGGTCCCAGTCGAGTCCATCATTCTGGCCGCCACGACCGGCAGTCATGTTACAGCCACACAGACGTGGTATGAGTCCACACCCGGGAGGGAAATCGCGCTGGGTGTGCGTGCAATTCTGCCACTCGTTGTGTTCCTCTATCTGGTCATGAAACTGATGCTGGCTGAAAAAATCAGGCACGCCGGCATTATCACTTACGGTATTGTGCTGACAATCGCAGGCATGTGCATCTTCAACCTGGGTCTGACCTATGGACTCTCCAGGCTGGGCGGCGAGTCCGGCAGCCTGTTACCTGCCGCGTTCACGCATATTGCTGCAGTCGAAACCTCACCACTCTACATTTTTGTCATTGGCCTCATCCTTGCGCTGACATTCGCCTGGTTTCTCGGTTTCGGTGCCACCATGGCTGAGCCGGCACTGAATGCACTCGGGCTGACTGTGCAGAATCTGACGCAAGGTTTGTTCAAGAAATCGACGCTGATGGTTGCAGTCTCCTGCGGGGTCGCCTTCGGCATTGCCCTGGGCCTCGCCAAGATCATCTTTGACCTGCCGCTTGCCTGGCTGTTAGTGCCAACCTACCTGCTGGCTATCGTGCTCACCCTGGTGTCCAGCGAAGAATTCGTCAACATTGCCTGGGACAGCGCCGGGGTGACCACCGGCCCGATTACCGTACCCCTGGTACTGGCCATGGGACTGGGCGTCGGCGATGCGGTACAGGTGACAGATGGCTTCGGCATGCTGTCCATGGCCTCCATCGGTCCTATCCTTGCAGTGCTGGCGACCGGCTTGTGGGTTCGGATGAAGTTACACATGGAGACAGAATGCGCTGCTACAGCAGTAGACACCTGATCCGGATTCGAGAAAATATTTATGACAACCAGAGCAAGACACAACATCATCCTGTTGACCGATGTGCGTTTGATAACCTGTATCGTGCAACGCGGTCTGGGCGACATTATCGCCCATGCGGCCCAGGAAGCAGGTGCCCAGGGCGCCACGATCGCCTATGCCAAGGGCAGCGGCGTCAGGGAGCGGCTCGGCATACTCGGCGTCGCAATAGAAGTGGAAAAGGAAGTGGTCAATATCGTGGTCTCCAGTGAACAGCTGGATACGGTATTCAACAACATCTACCTGGCCGGCAAACTGGACACCCCGGGCATGGGATTCATGTACGTCACCCCGCTGGAAAAAGCGGCCACCTATATCCCTGAAGAACTGCTCGAGCGACTGGAAAAGAAAAATTGCGAGGGCGACACATGACCCGTTCGCAGGATTTTCCGCAGGCAAAAATCATCACCTGTATTCTGCCCGATGAAGGTCAGGACATGACACTGTTGAAGGCACTGCGCTCGGAGAAGGGCATTATTACCGCAAACACCTTTCAGTGCCGGGGTTTCGGCCCGCAGATGCGCAGAAAATACAAGGGGAGACACCAGGTCGCTGCCTATTCTGTACGAGTAGTCACGGTCGTGGTACGCGAAGACCAGGCAGATGATTTATTCGAATATATTTACTACAAGGTTAATTTTGATCATCCCTGTCCCGGCCTCATTTACCAGGGGAACCTGCTGGCGGCCACACCCTACACCCTGCCTTCAGGCGTGCTTGAAGAAAAGGGCGAATAAATTTTGCATTAGCATAACAATGAAAATCCTGATCTTTCACTTGATTGTAATAGCGTTGATACTACCCGGCTGCGGATCAGCCCCTGACAGCAAACAGAACCCGTATGCGCAGCAACAACGGCAATCCCTGTCCGTTGTTTTCTACCGTGGTAACCCATTGCCAAAGCGACCGACTGCTGATGAGCTGGACGATACCCGTGAAAGAATCCGGACAGCAAAACCCTGGGAACAGTCGCTACTCGAGGAACTCTATCCCGATGACCCTGAACTGTGGGTCTACGCGACACGGGACAGTGACGGGGATGGGCTGCTGGATTTCCGGGTCAGTGACTACTATGGCCGGTTCCTCGAAGGGGATACTGATCTGGATGGCGATGGTATCGACAATGTACTGGATGCCGAGCCCTTTATCATCGCTAACGGTGAACAGGGAAATGCGTTGATTCCGCCGCAGGCCGACTGGAGTCAGCAGGGAATGCCAGCGGAGATGGCGCGTATCCAGCGTGAACTTTTCGACAATCACCGCATTCTCCTGGTGGAACGTTCCGCAGAATTCACCCCCACGCTGGCGCGCTCGGTTTATGACGTTGTCACCCGTGTCTACCGTGACCTGTTTGCCGACAATGGCACTCTGTCCACGCTGCGTATTATTTCCAGCGAAGAATTCTCGCTGCTCAATCCCGGAGACGAGGCGGGCGCCAGTGACTACGCACAGGTTCTGCCGGCATCACAAACACTGGAAATCTATCGTCGCGGCATCGATGCGCCGGCAGTCATTCAGCTCGGCTACCTGGCACATGAAATCGCACATAACATCCAGTTTGCCTACGACTACAATGCACAGCGGCAGGATGAGATCATGCGCCGTAACTATTTTGCAGCGACTCACTTTCTGGAGCTGGTCGCGCAGTATGGCTGGACACCTGTTCCTGTCGAACTTGGGCCCGAGACAGAATTCACGCTGTTTCGACCACACTACATCGTGCTGGAACCCTACGAATATCTCTATCTCGAGGAACCAGTCGAGGACTGGGAGGCATGGCTGACGGCAATTCATGATGAAGTGGGGGTGGAAAATTACCTGGGCGATGAGCGCATCACCGAACTCAACATCCTCGGTGACTATTCCCTGAGTGGGCCGTGGGAATGGTACAGCGACTATGTTATCGCCTATCTTTACATTGAAATGCTCGACTCACTGACCGCTCAATGTACCCCAGCAGAGCGCAAGGCATTGGCCGATGCCTTTCAAAGCGAAACCATATCCAGCGAGTGGCCCTATTTCCGTTTTGAAAACGCCCGCGGCGCGGAGATCCTGTCACACATGCGGGATGAATATCCACTTGATCCTGCGGACCTCGACTACCTGGCTGAGCACTACCTGCTGGGCCAGCATCCCGGATTCTGCAAGACCGTATCCTGAGTCACCCGCCCCGGGAATAGCAGTGTACTTCCCGCTACTCGTCCTTTATTCGTACCGCGAGCACGTCACAGGGTGCGCCATGCAGTACCGCATTAGCCGTTGAGCCAAGCAGCCTCTGGATACCCTCCCTTCCGTGGCTGCCGATCACGATCAGATCGACGTGCTGCCCTTCGGCCAGGTCAAGAATCTCGCGTCGGGTGCTGCCCAGTCTGACAAAACATTCCGACTTGTCGATGCCCAGTTTTTCTGCCAGCTCCTGCAGGCGCTGCGTGGCGCGCTGCATTATTTCCTGATCGATCTCGAATTCCTGTGGCATCACCATGTCGCTGTAAGTATCTATCTGCATAAACTCCACCACATGAACCAGGCTGAGTCGTGCATTGAAGACCTGGCGCAGCTCCAGTGCCTGCCTCACGACAGCGTCCGTCGCGGCTGTGAAATCGAGGGCAAGCAGGATATGGGAATAGACCGCCATGGATAGTCTCCTCTGAAATGTTTTGCCTGAACCTGTAGCAGAGCGTAGCACGAACAACCATTCTGGCTCAGACAAACCGGTTCATCCCTCTTCACTCCAGGCGGCCGAATCGGCTACACTGTGGTCTGGGGGCATTACAATAACCAATTACTATGCTGGGATTTGGACATCAAACCGTATTTGGCCTGTGTCTGGCGCTGATTGTGCTGGCGAGCGTATCGGTAGTCTGTGTTGCCCTGCTGTTCATCGAACGCCAGGACATCGACCTGATGCAACAGCACGTGAGCAGTCTCCGGGAGGAGAACGCCACGCTCAGGTCACAGCTCGACAGCTACCACGGCGGCCTCGTGACGCAACAGAAAGCAGCGGCCCGATCCTCTGACTGAATCGGGTATCGCCTTCATGCTGCCGGTAACCGGCCGGTCAAGTTTGCGCGCAGAGTTTTCACAACGGGGATCGTCAAGCGTGTCGGTTCACACCAGCAAGCTGGCGGGCTATATATTCACTGCGCCGATCGCATGCGTGCCCCGTATTCGACGAATGTCTTATGAGTAAATCACAAGTAAGTATTTCTACTTACTTGGCTGCAGCCCATAATTACATGGCGAGACACGCGATGATAAAGGTTCTTATTTAATATTGATCTTAAAGTAAATGATGAATTTACAAAAGTCATGGCGGTTTCACTGGCCAAACCGAATAACCTTATTTAATATACTGCTAATCACATAATGACCACGGAATTTTGACGATTCATAAAATTGCGACCTGTGGCAATCGTCGCCGAAGGAGATATCATGTCTAATCATACATCCGCTCGAAGTATTATCTACTTATTCATTCTTGGCTTGTCATTCCTCGTGGCGGGTTGTGGGGGTGACGGTGATGGCGACGTAAAGACCGCCGACGGCGAAGGAAAAACCATCGATAGTACGGTAACAATAGATGCCAGCGTGACTGAAGGAGATGTACCACTAGAAGTAAAGTTCAGTGCGAAATCTGATGATCTTGTTCTTAGCCAATCATGGAATTTTGGCGATGGTGCAACGGCGGAAACAATAAACCCCAATAGCTCTGTGAAACACACCTATAAAGAGGAAGGTACTTACACGGTATCTCTGGCAGCTAATACCAATTTAGGTGGACAACAAGGTGACACAATCGAAATTACCGTCGGATCAGGAAATACGTTCCCTGTAACAAAGATATTCCTGAATAATTTTTCACCCGACCTAACCCTGTACTCTGTTGTTGGTAACAGCAGTGTGGGTGACATTGATTTCAATTTCGCTTTGTACGACACAGTGACTGGTGACCCTACACAGGGCATTGGGCCGGACGAACGGGGGTACATTGAAGTGAAATGCGATGTCGAGTGGGAACTGGAGGCATCCTTTACGGATGGTACAGATCTGGATGCAGAGAGCGAACAAAGAGGAATGCAGTTTTATTCATGTGGACGGCCTTACGAATGGTTATTCTTTGTGCTTCCAAATCCATGATGACATTAAGACAGAGCTGTGATGCGTTATAGATATTTGTAATCTAATAACCTGCCAAAGGCCATTAACGACCGCCTTCGGGAAGCAGCGTAAAAAGTTAATTTTTAACGGCGAGGCCCTGCGAAAGCGGGGCTTTTCTTTTTTTGAGAGCTG
>Ga0316194_10000774_pt1 | contig 21524 bp, 19 predicted proteins | sample CroRivsedime1_MG_FD_204936 | JGI IMG/M metagenome (GOLD analysis project Ga0316194, IMG submission 204936) | Coastal sediment microbial communities from Maine, United States - Cross River sediment 1 | ecosystem: Environmental > Aquatic > Marine > Coastal > Sediment | place: USA: Maine...
CCCTGTCGCAATTATTTGGCTACGGTCTGATCTTCGGGCTTATATCGGGCGCGCTGGCGATGGCGGGCGATCTGCTGTCCAGTTTTGTCAAGCGAAGGCGAGGACTCGCCCCCAGTGATCGCAGCACGGGGTGGGATCAAATACCGGAGTCATTGCTACCCTCTATTTACGCAGTGGCGTTTCTGGGGGTTGCATGGTGGTGGGCGGTAATCTGGTCACTGAGTTTTACGCTGACGCAAATGCTACTTTCCCGGTTTATGTACTGGCTGCACTTACGCAAACGCCCTTACTAGTTTTTATCCGCCAGACAGGCGCGATTGTGTTTAGTGTTTAGCCAGTTTATGCAGTGTCACCTCCGGCGGGCAGTTGAATCTTGCCGGCACCACCGAACTGCCGGTGCCAGCCGAGGTGTAGCCTTGCATCAACTCATAAGACCAGCCTCCCGCGCAGGTGAACCGCGGAGACGACGAGTTATAGGTGAGTGCCAGAGAGCCTGGCAGGCAGATCTGCCCCGCATGGGTGTGACCACACATCATAAAATCAAAGCCGACATAGGCCGCGTGGCGATAGATTTCGGGAGAATGCGCAAGCAGTAGGGATGTCGACTCGTCGGGGATGCCATCGTAGGCTTTCTCCAGATTGTCGGCAGAAAAATAATGCGGATCGTCGATACCGGCCAGGTAGAGGGAGGCGCCTCCCCGGTCTATGCAGACATGTTCGTTCAACAGCAGGCGAATACCCATGGATTCAATGGGCTTCGCCATAAAAATACTGTCGTGGTTACCCAGCACCGCATAGATATCCCTGTCTATAGCGCGGCATACGCGCTGCAATCCGTCCAGCGCTTTCTGGTGGGGTCCGTGGGTATCAAAAAGATAGTCGCCTGTGAGCACACAGAGGTCGTATTCGAGATCTTCGATGGCTGCGGCCAGATGATCCGGAAATCTATCCAGTGAATCCAGATGCAGATCACTAAGATGCAGCACGGTGAAGCCATCAAACGCATCCGGAAGCAAAGGCAGTACGATTTCGTTAGTCCGTACCTGGAAGTCCAGCACATTGGCCTCGCCGCGCTCCGTTAACCCGGTGAGCTTAAGAATCCAGGTAATAACAGATGCCGCGGTACGCCAATTCTCGATATGGAAAAAATGACGCCCCTGGCCGAATTTATCCGCCACATGCTCGGTTTCGATCCCTATGCGTTGCCGCAGATGCGTCTTACCGACGCGTTGCACCAAATACTTATGAAGCTCGGGGTCTTCTTTTAATTTTGTAAGGGCCGACATTGGGTTAGTTATAGCGCTTACCTCGCATTTCCGGCTGAAGCTTGATCATCACTGCACAAGAAATCTCTCACATTAGAAAAACTCTGAGTGAGCTCACTTATCTTTGGTCACCATTGCTTCACCCATCTTGTCGATAACCCGCGCCATTTCACGCGCCAGGTTCAGCGTCAGAAGACCGAAATCGACCGAGTATTTCTGCTGCAGCTCGGCATAGAGCGCTGAACTTATTTCCAGCACGATGCTGTCCTCGCGGGCGACCGCGGTGCCGCTTTGCTCGTGCAATGCAATCATGGGCACAAAGCCCGTTTCCTCTCCAAAATTAACCACCCGGATATGACGCCGGTCGCCCTGGTGCTGCTTAAAAAAGTCCAGCGAACCCTTACACACAACGAAAAAGCGTCCACCGGCGTCGCCATACTCAAAAACTTTATCGCCCTGGGCTAGCCTGTAAAGACTGCCCTTTTCAAGCAGGAAATGTGTCGCCTCAATGGTGAGCGCCCCAAACACCGAGCCAAGCGCCATGTCTTCGGGCGCCATCACCTGGCTGAATTCTGCGAGGCTAATTTGCTGCATCACAATCTCTCTGCACCTGGCTTCTACAACTGCGCAATAGATACTGTCTTAGTATAGACCCCATGGAGAAACACTACACTGGCCTGGTTGAAAAAAATAGGGGGCGCTGTTGATTGCGATAAAGATGTGCATGTGACATTTGATACAGCCGGGAAGCTTGCCCATTACGTTGCTGAACTTGATCGGCCTTATGCGAGATGACCCAGAGAAACTGAACTTTTCTGGCTTACCAATCGGTAGACGCAACATGCTGCTATGATTATGCAAAGATCTTGTCGACCAGGTTTTACAACTGTGTGAGTGGATTTATGAGCGCCCTGTCCAATCGGTTAGTTGCAACCAATAGCATCAAGCTCAATGTCACGATGGCGGGCGCAGGCCCTCTGGTAATCTTTTGTCATGGTTTTCCCGGGCATTGGTCGAACTGGCGACATCAACTGCAGGCCATCTCGGCAGCAGGTTTCCAAGCCTTGGCCCCCGATATGAGAGGTTACGGGAAAAGCTCTCGCCCGAATCGCGTTGCGGACTACAACATGGATGAGCAAGTTGCTGATATGTGCGGGTTGTTGGACTTTCTGGACGTAGAAAAAGCTATTTTTGTGGGACAGGATTTCGGAGCTGCCCTGGTTTGGAATATGGCTTTACGAGAGCCCTCCCGTGTCGCCGCTGTCGTTGGCATTAGCGTGCCATTTGATCACGATTATTATGGCCGCAGTTGCATGGGGCACTTGTCAAAGGAAAACCTGACCAGTGAGCTTACGGATAATCTACTGGTTGCCTCCCCGGTCAATCCGCCTAGCCATGGATTCAACGCTATTGCAGAACATCAATTTTTACATGCGCATTATTTCCAGCAAGAGGGATTGCCCGATAAAGAACTGGGGAACAACGCCAGGGAGTTTCTTTGTCGCATTTACTGGGGCTTGAGCGCACAGGGCAGCCTGGGGGAGTGGGCCAACTACCCTTCCGCGGGGACCCGCTACCTCGATGTACTACCCAAGGCCCCGCCACTGCCCTGGCCCTGGATGACTGAAGAAGACATGGATGCAATTGAGGCTGCCTTCCTGGAGGCGGGCAAGGACAAAGCCTTTACCGGCGGCCTGGCCAGTTATCGCGTTGCAGACATTAATTGGCATATCGGTGAACAATACGCCGCGCAAAATATTGAGGTGCCCGCATTGTTTATTGCCGGTGAGGCAGACCCGGTGATGGCGTCGGTTAACAATGCGACGCTGCAGAGAATGCGTCAGCGTATTCCCGACTTGCGCGGCATCAGCATACTACCCGGTGCCGGGCATTTTGTGCAGCTTGAAAAATCCGATCAAACAAGCGCTGAAATTATTGGGTTTATTAAAGGGCTGGTGCCAGGGTAAGCTCGCTATCGCCAGCAATCCAAGTGAGCCTGGGCAAAACTTCGAAAATCTTGTGCTCGCCTGCCCAGGACGTGTTCAACTGCATCAGTCGTTTGGGCTGCATGTCCCGCGCGGATATAGCGACTCAGGCTCATCAGCACCTCAATGCGCCAGGGCGACAGGCCGAGCTTGCGGTAAGCGCGCTCGGTATCTTCATCGGTGGCCGGGCGGTAGGTAACCAACGTTCCGGTAAGCTCCGATAAAATGTGGGCTACTTCGGCGTTATCCAGTGATTCCGGGCCACTCAGGTCGTAGTCCCTGCCCGCATGCTGCCGCGGGTCGCTGAACACCCGGGCAGCCACAGCGGCGATGTCGGCCGTGTCTATAAAACAGGAGCGCGCGTCGCCCTCAGGCAATGCGAGCAGCCGATGACGCCGGATCATGCCCCGGTACATTCCGCTGAAATTTTGCATAAAGCTGTTGCAACGCAAGATGCAGTAGTCAATACCACTGGCCTTTACTACTGCGTCAATTTGCCCGTGTAGCGCCCCCATCGCCGAAGCGCAGTCCGGCGACGCGTCAAGGCCGGACAGTCGCACAATGAACCCGACGCCCTGCCGTTTTGCTTCTGCCACCACCTGCACTGCCCAGGCCACCATGTCCTCGTGAAAGGGAACCATCAGAAACAGGCTGTCCACCCCCTCCAGGGCCGATGTCACCTGTCCGGGCTGGCCATAATTGAACAGGCGATACTCACCAGCAGTCGGCAGTTGCCCGGTTACGGGCTCTGCCCGCAATCCGGCGACCGGAATCAGTCCGCTTCTGGACAGCTCCCCGAGTAGCGGCCTGCCGGTGTTACCGGAAGCCCCTGTAACCAATATCCGCTGCATTTGATTGCTCTATCGACACTTGAACTCTGTCCCGATTATAGCTTTGTCCAGGGGTAAGTAACTAACGCGAAAATTCATGCCGGCTCACGCAGAGCTTGCCAGGCACCAGAACCACCTTGTCCAGATTTAATCCAGATTTAATAAACACAAATATATATAGTATCTATTAAGAAGTTCTTAGATATTTTATACTCGCTCCGTATATACACCGGACATCCGCCAGGATCACGCCTGGCTAAACTGACGAATGAGTACTTGATCAATGGCTGCACAAAAAGAGTGGCACTTCGACCGGGATGAACAGCGCCGACTGAAAATCGATCTGCTGCTCAAGGTTGCGGCAGAGTGCTTCAACAGCAAGGGTTTTAGCGGGACTTCTCTGAAGGATGTCGCCCGCAAACTGAATATTACCGACGCAGCCCTGTACTATTACGTCAAGAACAAGGAAGAACTGGTCAATCTATGCTACATGCGAGCCGTAAATCTGGGGGAGGCCGCGCTGGATCGGGCCATTGCCGAAGGTAAAGACCCCCTGGAGAAAATTCAGCTGTATATCCGTTATCAGATTGAAGAAATCTGTGGCAAGGACGGTCCCGTCGCTATCCTCAGCGAGATTCCCGCCCTTAAACCAAAGCACCGCGACCAGATCCTGGGAAGAGCCAGGGACTTCAACAAACGATTTACCGCGCTAATCGAAGACGGTGTCCGCGATGGCAGCATTATCGCCACCAACCCGATAGCAACCAGCGATGCAATCCTGGGCGCGGTGAACTGGATACCCAAGTGGTATAAGCCAAATTCCGGTTTGAACCAGGAAGCTATTACCTCGTCTTTTATTGAGCTGTTTACACAGGGTCTCAGCCGACGCTAGCACCTCCGGCACCAATTCCCGTCACACCACCTGGTGCAGCAGCCCAGTACCATTGTTGATAGCCAGGCTGTTCTGTACCGCCACTTCGATACTGCGTGAAAATGTTTCATTGGTCAGCCATGCAACATGCGGGGCCACGGCCACATTATCCAGTGACAACAAGGGGTTCTCAGCCGGCACCGGCTCCTGGCAAAACACATCCAGCCCCGCACCACTCAGATTACCCTCGGTGAGAGCCCGGTAGAGCGCCAACTCATCTACCAAGGGTCCTCTGGCGGTGTTGATCAGCACGGCCCCGGGTTTCATCAACGCCAGCCTGGAGCCGTCAATCAAGCCATGGGTTTGATCCGTTAGCGGCAGGTGCAGGCTGACGATATCCGCCGTTTGCAGCAGAGGGTCAAGCGCCAGGAAGTCATACTTTACTGCCCTGGGGCTGTTAGCGGTATAGACCACCCTGGCACCCATGGCCTCTACAATCGGCGCCAGAATCTGCGGCACAGCGCCAAAGCCGACAAAACCGATGGTGCGCCCGCCTATTTCGCCGAAGGCCTCCCGGGTTGCGTCGTCTACAACCCACTGGCCAGAGCGACAGGTCCGGTCGATGGCGACCTGTTTGCGCAATACCGATAGCATCAGCAGCAGGGTCATTTCTGCCACCGCACGGCTATTGGTGCCCGGCATATTACACACCGCTATCCCCGCAGCCGCAGCAGCTTCCAGGTCAATGGTGTTAACACCCACGCCAATCTTCTGGATTAACCTCAACCTGGGCGCGCGCGCGATGGTTGCGGCCGTAATGGGCTGCAGGACATGCCAGATAACCTCGGCATCGGTGACTTCGGAATCAAAAGGCTCGGCTGGCCCTTCCGGGCAACACACTACCTGCAAGCCACGCGCCTGCAGCCCCGCCACTTCGCCGCGCAGCCTCTCGCCAGCCTTGTAATGGAACAGTACTTTCACCAGACTCCCCCCACCGTATCGACGGCTCCGTCACTTGCCAAAGGGCAGGCCACCGGCGTAGCTTGCACTGGCACCCAGGTAATCTTCCAGGCGCAGCGCCTCGTTCCACTTGGCCATGCGTTCCGACCTGGCGAAGGAACCCACTTTCAGCTGTTTGATACCCCAGCCCAGGGCGAGGTGTACGATAGTGATATCTTCCGTCTCGCCCGAGCGGGCCGATACAATCGTATTCCAGCCAGCGGCTGTCGCCGCCTCAAACGCCTGTTTTGCCTCCGTCAACGTGCCCGCCTGGTTGGGTTTGCACAACAGGGTGTTACAGGCTTTTTGCTGCTTCGCCAGCGCGATATTGTGCAGGTTGGTAACCAGCAAATCATCGCCCACCACCTGTAATCTATGTCCCATCTCGGCGGTGAAACGCGCATGGCTTTCCAGGTCATCTTCAACAAAGGGGTCTTCAATCATGATCACCGGGTACCGGTTGACCCATTCACACATCAGGTCATACCACTGATCTGTCGATAAGCTGCGCCCTTCCTTCTTCAGGAAATAACCGCCGTCCCGGTATAACTGGGTGGCAGCGATATCCAGGGAAATCGCCACCTGGGAATCGGTGTCAAACCCGGCGCTCTCAATCACCTGCGCCAGGGTTTCTATGGCTTCCTCGTTGCTGGCAAATGCCGGCCAGTACCCGCCCTCGTCAGCCACTCCACAGCGTTTGCCCAGGGAGTCCATGGTCTTGCCGGCCACCCTGTAAATTTCTGCCATCCATTCCATCGCCTCGCTGAAACTTGTGGCGCCGAAGGGTACGACCATAAAATCCTGGAGGTCCATGTGTCCCTCAGCGTGAGCGCCTCCACCGAAAATCTGCACTTCGGGAACGGGCAGCGGATTGTCAGCACTTCCCCCGAGATATTGCCAAAGGGGCTGACCCAGCCCGTCTGCCGCAGCGTGGGCGACCGCCATAGAGGTCGCGATCATGGCATTCCCGCCCAGCTTCTTTCGGCTGGGAGTACCATCAGTTGCAATTAACGCCTGATCGATTTGTGCCTGCTCGTTCGCCGGCATTCCCAGGATGGCCGGACTGATCAGGCTGTTGACATTATTGACCGCACCCTCAACCCCATAGCCACCGAAGCGGCTACCACCATCGCGCAGGTCCAATGCTTCCCCGGAGCCGGTCGAGGCCCCTGCCGGTGCAATCGCGCGCCCAAATCCCCCGTTCCGGAGGGTGATCTCTACCTCAACGGTGGGCCTGCCGCGACTGTCCCATACACGGCGTCCGTGTACTTTTCTGATTGTCGAGTCACTCAAAATAAAATGTCCTTCTCATTCAAAATTGAAAATCTTTGACCGGCAATATAGCGGCGCCTCAACGCCAGTCATCCAGTATAAAAACATCTTCGGTATCATAACCAACAGCATCCGGATTATGCATGGAAACACCGACTTGATCAGCACGAAAACCCAGCGCGAGCATTTCACGATAAGCCCGTGAGCGCCCGGCGCTTACCCCCGCGACCAGCCTCGAGGCCCGGTTGTCAGCGGCAAAATCATCACAGGCCCGCAGCAACATCCCAAGCCGCGCTTCAGCCTGCACGCCACTGCGCACCGCGGCGAATTTGATGTAACACCGGCCACTGCCCGCTTCCGAACCCGGGCCACAGTGACAGACCGCGAAACCGGCAACCCCCTCCACATCAGAAATAATCAGGGTGTCACCTAACCGTTGTTTCTGAACAGCGCGAATTTCCTGCCCCACATCGAGTCCTTCATAGATCATGCCCGTCAATTCAGCACAGGCTTGCAGTGCAGCACCCCGGGGCGACACATCGAGTGTCGAGAACGCCTGCACATCGTCCACAGCCTGTGGTTGTACTTTGCGTGACATCACCGGCCGCAGGGAGCGGGGCCAGAACCCGAACTTCTGGTACAGGCTGTGGTGCTTGCTACTGCTGGCAAAGGTATACAGGCCGGCGTGCCGGGTGCCCCAGTCAGCAAAGCGTTGCATGACCGGTTCGAGCAGGAGTTGGGCCACGCCGCGGTCCCACCATTGCGGGGTGATGGTGAGTGGACCCAGGAAACCCACCGACCCCCAATTTGCAACGAAGACCGTACCTATGAGCTGCCCGTCCGCCTCCGCTGCAAAAGCAGCATCGGGATTGGCCCGAAACCTCGACCGCACAAAATCTGCATCGCCCAGGAAATCCAACGGCTCGAGGAGATCCAGATGGGTCCCAAAAGCCAGGCGCATGACGCGGTCGGCATCTTCGAGGTCCTCTGCCACCACCGGGCGTATGACGATATCCGCCCCACCAGTACCCGAGTCTAGCGTGCCAGCGGCAATGAGAAACCTCCAATCATCTTTATGTAGCCGAGGGACAAGTCCGGCGGATCCTGTCTAGCCGTGCATATTCCGTAAGCGTCGTGCTGCCTCACACATGTTGTGCAACTTCTGGAAAGCATTTTCACGGGGAATATATTTCAAGCCGCAATCGGGCGCCAGGATTACCCGCTCCTTATCAATATAGGGCAAGGCCCGATCGACCCGTGCAATGATCTCATCCACGGTGTCGACCTCCGGGGTCCCCAGATTGACAACGCCCAGCATGATGTTGTGGTCAGGTAATTCCCGCAGCACCGAACAATCCAGCCCGGGCTGGGCCGTTTCGATTGAGATGCGATCACAAGGGACGTCTTTCATTTCCGCCAGGAAGTGGTAGTGATTGGGTTTATCTTTCATCTTCTGCCCGTAGCCAAAGCAGATATGTACGGCGGTTTTACCGGTGACCCCCACCAACGCCTTTTGCAGGGCGGCCACGCCGTATTCGCGCGCCTCCTCGGAACGGGCCTCCATGTAGGGCTCATCGATGATAACAATGTCCACACCCGCGGCGTGCAGGTCGAGAATTTCGGCGTTTACCGCCTCGGCGTAGGCCAGCGCCATCTCCGCGTCGCTGGGGTAGAAATCGTTCTGCGCCTGGCGGGACATGGTGAACGGCCCGGGTACCGAAATCATCGTAGTGCGCCTGGTATTGGCCAGCAGGAATTTTGCGTCCTCTACCTCCACCGCGTGCCTGCGAACAATCGGTCCGATCACCCGCGGCACGTCATGCATTTTACCGGTGCGATCCATGGCTTTGCCGGCATTGTCTATATCCACGCCATTGAGGGCGGTGGCAAAGCGATTGGAATAACTCTCCCGGCGAATCTCCCCATCGGTAATGATATCCAGCCCGGCCTCCTCCATATCCTTGATCGCCAGGCGGGTGGCATCATTCTGGGCTGACTCCAGTAACTCCAGCGATATACGCCAGATATCCTCCGCCCTTACCCTGGGCGGCAGGCTTTTAGCCAGGCGGTCCTTGTAGACCAACCAGTCCGGCTGGGAGTAACTACCGACGATTGAGCAGGGAAATAATTTATCGGACATTGGATATACTCCTTATGATCTGTAACGCAAAAAAGCTGGCGCAATAACGGGCGCGCCCGCACTTCCCGCCACCCAAAATTACCAGCCAGACACTTCCCGCAATCGGCTCTGCGCGGCGTTGCGCAACAAACCCGTGTCGAGCTCTGTCAGGAAAAAGCGGAATCCCTGCTCGTAGCAAAAATCATACAATGCCCTGCTGCCGGGAAAACCACCCACCGCGACACCATTTGCACCGGCCGCTGCGCCAATACGCTTGAAGGCCGCTTGCATGTTGGCGTGCAGAGGATCGTCGAGACATCCCAAACTCAGGGCCAGGTCACCCGTGCCGACAAAAATACCATCCAGTCCCTCTACGGCGGCAATGTCCTCAACGTTAGAGAGCCCCTGGGTTTCCTCCACCATCACTATGACTGCGGTTTCTATATTAGCCCGCTCGACAGCTTGCTTCGCACTGGTACCGTAACCCTGGGCCCTGCCCTTGGCCAGCCCCCGTTCACCCAGCGGCGGGTACTTGGCAGCGGCGACAATCCTGCGCGTTTGCTCGGCAGTTTTTACCAGGGGAATAATGACCCCGGCGGCGCCCATATCCAGCACCTGGCGTATGTGCGCGTCGTGGTCATTGTTAAGGCGAACTACAGCAGCGGTACCGGTACCGTCGGCGGCACGTATCATGTTCTGGATTTCAGGAAGAGTGAGCGGTAGTGTTTCCGCATCAATGAACAACCAGTCGAAACCGCACTGCCCCAGTACTTCTGCCGCAACCGGGGATACGGCGACCGACGCCGACAGCAGGCGTTCGCCGGCTCGTAAACGCTCTGCAAATGATTTTGACATGGCCATCGCTTGACTCTCTCTACTTGAGCGCCTCTCTATTTCCTGGTGACAGGCTCGGGCAGCTTAACCATCCGGCCTTCCAGGCTCCAGCCCTTTCCTGAACCAAACTGTGCATCCAATCGCATGATCCAGCGAAATGCTATCCTGGCGAAAATGGCGGTAAACAGGCTGGCCACCAGAATGGGCTTCCATCCCAACATCCATGTCTGGTCGTGGCCGTAGTATAGAATTCCGGTCAAGCCCAGGTAGAGGTAAAGGTTCAAGGCAATCGAGCCGCCCACGGCTATACGCAAATATTTTTTCGGGGTGCCACTGAATTCCACGTTTAGATCTCCACATTCTCTTCGCTAAATCTGCCTGTTAACACTGTGAATATACCGACGGCTAAAAGGGCTTGGTGATCGCCAGGTACATTAACAACACGCCATAAACCATCACCGCCGGCGTGGTTACCAGGAAGAACCACCAGTGCCGCTGCATATAACGCTCATACTTTTCCATGTCACCCGAGTCCCGGATTTTTCGCTTGTTGCCACCAAAGTGGGACATATAAAAATCTATGATTTCTACCGGAATAAACAGGCCGATCACTATAAGCAACTTCAAATCGAGCCACGCCATACTGGTGTTCCAGCCGCCGAGAATATACAGCAGCGGACCCGTAATAAGCACCATCGGGAACGCGATATGCTCGTAAGAAACACCATCGTCAAAGCGCTCCATCACCCAGTTGCGGGCCACCAGAATCTCCGGATCATTGGGATTTCTGCGCCAGGCCTTGAACACCGGCAGGATGTAAAAAGCATACGCAACCGAAGTACTGAATACCCACATGGCCACAAACACCACATGAACAAATTTTATCTGCAGGTAATATGGGCCGAGCACTTCCCTGATGAATTCAATCATATTCTTGTATTTTTCCCTTGGATTACCGACCTGTGCAATCCTTGACGATGCGGCAAGTCATCACCGTATGCGCCCACTAGCCAAACTGCGCCACGCTGGTTTATTTCCAGGTATACACCTGCGTTTTTTGTCAATTATATTGACTTTATATCCATTGTAAAGGCGCCCCGCTCTATTTTTTACCCAGTGGTGCCCCAAGCTCGTTTTAGTCAAGTTAATTTACAGTTATACTTACTCAAAGTACACAACCACTGCGGCCTTGTTGAACGCAGGCGCTGCACTGGGCGTGGACTATAATTAACAACAATCGTCTGCCTGGAGATTAATATGCTTTCGTTGTCACAATTTCCCCGCAGGGCCGCGGCGATCAATAGCCAGGGCATTGCGACCATTTGTGGCGAACGCCAGCAAACCTGGTCACATTTCCTGGAGCGCGTAAAAAAAGCCGCGGGGATGCTACAGAACCTGGAGCTGGCAGCCAATGACCGGGTTGCCATTCTCTCGCCCAACAGCGACACCTACATGGAATACCTGTTCTCGGTAAACTGGGCCGGCGGCGTGCTGGTGCCGTTGAACACCCGCCTGGCAGCCCCCGAGATCAGCGACTGGATCAATGACTCCGGCGCGAAAATACTGGTGGTCAGTGAGGACTTTGTCGATACGATAGCGACCATCCGCGACGATATCTGCACGGTAGAAAAGCTGATCTTGCTCGGGGAAACCGAGCCTCCTGCCGGCCTGCTGTCACATGAAAAGTTACTGCTGGAAGCCGCCGCCATAGAGGATGCGGGCAGAAAGGACGACGATCTGGCATTCCTTTTTTACACCGGCGGCACCACCGGCAAATCCAAGGGTGTGATGATTACCCACGCGGGGCTCTACATCAATATTCTGCAATGGATCAATGCCGTGGGTGTCACCGAGGACGACCGATTCCTGATCATTCCGCCCATGTTCCACGCGGCTGGAGGGGAAAACAGCATGGCGGTGGCGGCTCTGGCTGCTACGGCCTGCATCATGCCCCGATTCGACCCGCTGGCAGTCCTGCAGGATATTGAAAGCAGGCGCCTGACCAAGATTCCCCTCGTTGCCACCATGCTCGATATGGTGGTCAATCACCCGCAAATCGCCGAATTTGACCTGTCCAGCGTACGCAAGATTACCTATGGCGCCTCGCCCATCCATGAACGGGTTCTGACACGCTCCCTGGAGGTGTTTCCACAGGCGGAGTTTTGCCAGGTATTCGGCCAGACCGAGGGGGGGCCTACCGTGACGGTGCTGCCACCAAAATACCATGTCACAACCGGCCCCAACGCGGGCAAGTTGAAGTCCGCCGGTGTTCCCATTATCGGGGTGGAATTGAAAATCGTTGACGAGCAGGACGGGGAACTGCCCAGTGGCCAGACCGGCGAAATCTGTGTGCGCGGCGCTGGGGTTTCTCCAGGCTACTGGCACCTGCCGGAGGTCACCGCCGAGGCACTGCGCGGCGGCTGGATGCACACCGGTGATGCCGGTTACCTGGACGAGGACGGCTTCTTGTATATCGCCGATCGCATCAAGGATATGATTATATCGGGGGCGGAGAATGTCTATCCCGCAGAGGTGGAAGCAGTATTACTGAAGCACAAGGCGATAATCGAGTGCGCCGTTATCGGTATCCCCAGCGAGAAATGGGGAGAGCAGGTACACGCCATTGTGCGCCTGGCCGCGGGGCAATCGCAAGACGAGGCGGCGTTGATCGCCTACTGCAAAGAGCACCTGGCCGGCTACAAATGTATTCGCAGCGTGGAATTCAGGCAACAACCATTTCCGCTCAGCGCTGCCAATAAAGTGCTCAAACGGGAGCTGCGCAGGCCCTACTGGGAAGATCAAGGCAGGACTATCTAGTGTTCAAGCTGCGCAATAAAATCAGCCGGCTGCCACAAATTTCGTGGTTTCTAGGCAGGCAGACGCTGACCAGTACTATCGAACGGCTGTCAGCAAAACCCCGACGGGAACAGGCCGTGCTGGACTACGTCAAAAAGACCGCACCACCAGGCCAGCCCGATGCGGTACTCCAGGCAATGGACGAATTTGCGCGGCAGCAAAGCTGGCTGATGAATATTGGACCCAAAAAAGGAAAAATACTGCAGGAGGCTCTTGTTTCGGCGGGCGCCCGCCATGTACTGGAAATCGGCGCCTACTGCGGATATTCCGCGACATTGATCGGGCAACATCTCAAGCCTGTCGGTGGCAGCCTGATTTCAGTGGAAAAGAGCAGGCGCTGTGCCGATATAGCAAAGCAGATGGTGGAACACGCTGGTTTGAGTCAATGTGTCGAGTTTCGCGCCGGCACTCTGGCTGACCATATCAGCCACTTTGATAAGCCCTTCGATGCGGTACTGCTGGACCACTGGAAGGATGAATACCTGCCCGATTTACAGCGGATTGAAGCGGCCGGGCTGTTACGACGCGGCAGTGTGGTGGTCGCCGACAATATCGAATTTTTCGACGTGCCGGACTACCTGGACTATGTTCGTCACAGCGGCGGGTATACGTCCACTTTCCATAAATCCAGCGTAGAGTACAACGATACAATTCCCGACGGCGTCGAAGTCTCGATCGCCCTTTAAAGCGTCATCATCACGTCTCGTATTGAGAGTAGAGCGCTATGGAAAACACTAAAAAAAGCGGTCCACTGGCCGGAATAAAAGTCATCGAAATGGCCGCCCTGGGTCCGGTGCCTTTCAGCGGCATGCTACTGGCCGATCTGGGAGCCCAGGTCATTCGCATAGAGCGGGCGGGAAGCCCGGCGCCGGGAGTGCCGATGGAGCCGCGCTTCGACATTATGAGCCGCGGCCGACGCTCCATTTCCCTCGACCTGAAAAATCCCGAGGGCATAGAGCTTGCGCTAAAACTGATTGCCACCGCGGATATGCTGATGGAGGGCATGCGCCCCGGGGCGATGGAGCGACTGGGGCTTGGGCCGGATGCCTGCCTGCCGCGCAACCGCACGCTTATCTATGGCCGGATGACTGGCTGGGGACAGAGCGGCCCCCTTGCCCAACACGCCGGTCACGATATCAATTACCTGTCCATGAACGGCGTGTTGCATGCCATTGGCCTGGAGGACGGTCCGCCGGTACCACCCATAAACCTGGTCGCAGACTATGGCGGAGGTTCCATGTTCCTGGTTACCGGGCTGCTGGCGGCACTACTGGAAGCCAGGACATCCGGCCAGGGCCAGGTGATTGACGCCGCCATGCTGGAGGGCTCGTCCTATTTGCTGAGCACCATCCACATGTTTACCGCTGCCGGCATGTGGCAGGCTGAGCGCGGCACCAACCTGCTCGATTCAGGCGCGCCGTTCTATTGTGTTTATGCCACTGCAGACGACAAATACATGGCGGTGGGTGCTATCGAACCCAAGTTCTACCGTGAGTTTGTTGCCGGACTGGAGTTGGACATCAGCAACCTGCCGCCGCCAATGGATCGCACTAAATGGCACGCCCTGAAGCGGGTATTTACCGACACTTTCCGCACCAGGACACGGCAGGAGTGGACCGAGATATTCTCGGTTCGGGATGCCTGCGTTACACCGGTGCTCTCTCTGGAGGAATCGGTGGCGCATGAACACAATCGGCTGCGGCAGAACTTCGTCAACTTGAACGGCATTACCCAGCCGAACCTGGCCCCCCGCTTCAGCAGGACCGACACAGCGGTGACGGCCACCGCGACCACCCCCGGCGCCCAGGGCCGTGAAATACTTGAGGAAATGGGACTGAGCGGACAACAGATCGCCGATTTCGCTCATCATGGCGTCGTGCATTTACCTGAGAACAGTCAGACATGAGTACGGCTGATAACAACAACACGGTTAAATACGCTATCAACCTGCTGTGCAAATGGAACAGCGACCGGGAGCTTGTCATTGATGATGTCGACAGATACACCGGGGAGCAACTGAATCGGGAAGCACGATGCCTGGCCCAGGGACTGATCGATCTGGGTGCCAATAAAGGTGACACCGTGGCACTGATGGGTACTGCCTCCTGCCGATTTTATGCCGCCTATTTTGCGGTCCATAAACTGGGAGCGTTGAGCTGTAATATCCATGTGCGTGAATCCGCGGAATTTATAGCCCGCACCCTGCGACAGATAGAGGCCAAAGCACTGATCTGCAGTGGCCACTTACTGGTGACCGCCACCGCCGCACTGGAATCGCTTGGCTGGAACATTCCGCTGATCTGTCTGGACGATGATCGGGGCGTGAACAACAGCTACAGCGACCTGGTGAGCCGCTTTCCACCTAAGGAGCCGTCGCTAGAGGTGTCACCGGCGGATCCCGCAATTATAATTCTCTCGTCCGGCTCTACCGGTACACCCAAGGGTATTATCCACAGCAACCAGAACTTTGTACGCTGGCTGCAGGCGGCTCCTGCCCTGTTTGGCGCGGTGTCACGTACTACCCGTTTCCTGGTCAATGTGGGCACCTCCTTTGCAGCCTGGCCGTTTTCTTCCATTCCCATTCTGTACGCCGGGGGTACCATTGTTTTACTGGATGGTTTCACCCCGGAAAAATTCTGCCAGGCAGTGGAAAAAGAAAAGATCACCATGGCAGGGCCGGTACCCACCATGATTCGCATGCTCGAGCCGGAAATTACCCAACGCTATGACCTGAGCAGCTTTGAAATGGTGTTATGCGCCGGCGAACCTCCCACCGAAAGCGATATCCAGCGCGTACTAAGCTGGGCGGACACCGACATTCGCTGCCTGTACCTGGCCTCGGAATCCGCGCCAGGCGCTGCGACTTTCTGGGAACTGCAAGACTCCCTGCTAAACAGCAAACCGGTTTGCGCCGGCAAACCCCTGCCCGGCGCCGATCTGCGGATTGTCGATCCCGAAGGCAGTATTGATGATGAACTTTGCACCGGCGCAGCTGGCGAGATCGTACTGCGCGGGCCGACCATCGCCCAGGGCTATCTGAAAAATCCCGCATTGACCGCGCAACGTTTCGTACGGGGCTGGTGGCGCTCCGGCGATATGGGGCATCTGGACGAGGAAGGCTACCTCTATGTGGAAGGGCGTACCGACAACATGATCAACACCGGCGGCATCAAGGTGCACGGTGAGGAGGTAGAAACCTTTCTGTTACAGCATGCTGCCATTTCCCAGGTCGCGGTCATCGGCGTACCCGATCCAAAATGGGGGCAGCGCATCGAAGCGCATGTGTCGTGCTCAGCGCAGGTCTCCGCCCAGGAGTTAGGCCAGTTTTGCAACGATCGCGGGCTCGCCCCATTCAAACAGCCCAAACGCTATATTTTTCACGATGCACTGCCGGTGGGGGTAACGGGCAAACTCGATCGCGTCAGCCTGCGTGAGCGCAACCCGGCCTAGACCGCCTGCCAGCTCATGGGCAGCGACAGGTTACCCTTGAACATCAGGCCGTTGCGCGGCACCGGGTCACCGGCCAGTTGGAAATGGCCCACTTTTCTGAAAATTCTGCTGAAGGCTATTTCGCCTTCCAGGCGGGCCAGCCAGTGGCCCAGGCACAGGTTGCGCCCCGCCGCAAAAGTGAGGTGCATGTTGGCATTTGGGCGTTGAATATCGAAGGTATCGGGGTTGTCAAACACATCGGGGTCCCGGTTCGCCGCGTATAACGAGGTCAACAGGAAGCTCCCCGCCGGAATGTGGTGGCCGCCCATCTCCACATCCGCAATGCTTTCCCGAAACAGCACATAGATGGTCGGGTCAAAGCGCAGTACCTCTTCGGTCGTGTTGGCCGCTAACGCCGGATTATCAACCAGCAACTGGTACTGATCGGGATGTCGAACCAAGGCCAGCATGCCGTTACCGAGCATATGGGTGGTGGTTTCATGGCCGGCTATCAGCATGCTAACAGCAAGCCAGATCACCTCATCCCGGCTCATCTTATCCTCGCGCTCCGAGTGGATGAGCATACTGATAAAATCGTCCTTGGGATGTTGCTCTCGCTCTACCGCAACCAGCTTGCAATAATCAAATAAAATTTGCGCCGCAGCGCTGCCCTGGTCAAATACTTCCGGAGTCGAAGACAGCTCCAGGCTGGCCAGCATGTCGGCGGTACACTGGCCAAACATGTCATGATCTTCGTGGGAAATGCCCAGCAGTTCACAGACGACGTAAACTGGCAAAGGAAAGGCAAAGTCGGCAATAAAATCACCGCCATCCCTGGTTGCCATATCCTCCAGTAGCTTATCCACCAGTAGTTCAATTTTCGGTGCCATGGTCTCGGCCAACTTGCGGGAGAGCCCCCGCGCCGCTGACTGACGAAAACGGGTGTGTCGCGGCGGGTTCATGCCGATCATATTATTCCTGGCAAACTCCTTGAGTGGACCCTCCGGCTTGCGCTCGATAGACCAGTCCGAGGGGCGCTGGAAATAATCGTAGTCCGTCAGGATGCGGCGCACATCGGCATGCTTGCAAAACAGCCACTGATCCAGTTCCGTGCGGGCTACCGGGCGCTCCCGCAGCAAGCGGGAATAGAACTGCGCGCTGTTGGTGCGAAACTCTTCTGTCCCGGGATCGATAGCAAAGTCGATAGCCATGTTTCGCCCTCCTGTCCTTGAGTTAACGCACCTCTGGGTTATTCAGGTGCTCGCTGATAAATTCACCCAGGCGCTCCACTGCAGCGACCGCCTCCGGCAGAAAGGAAAAGAGCGGCCATGCATGGGGGAGACTCTCCCAGACTTCGACCTCGAAATCCACTCCTTCGGCCCTCGCTTTTCGTGCAACCACCAGCGTGTCATCCAACAGCGTCTCGCTACTGGAGACAAAGGCGAACATCGGCGGAAACCCCGCAAAACTGCCAAATATCGGCGAGACCAGCGGATGATCCAGTGGAAAATCTCCAGCATATCTGTCGTGTGCGCCCGTTTTATTTCTGCTTGGCAGAAAGGGATCTTTCCAGCGGTTGGTATCTCGCGAGGCTATGGAAAAAGTCATGTCGGTACATGGGCTTATCAATGCGCAAGCGGCAGGTAGCGGCAAACCTTCGTCGCGCGCTGCCAGCAGCAATGCCAGGGCGAGGTTGCCTCCCGCCGAGTCACCCGAGATAACAATCTCCTCCGGCCGGACACCGTCGTTGAGAAGAAAGCGATACGCCGCCAGCGCGTCCTCGAGGCCTGCCGGAAACGGATGTTCCGGTAACAGGCGGTAACTGACCAGCATAGCGCGAGACTGGGTCCGGTATGCCAGTTTGCCAAGCATTGTACGATGCATATCGGTAGCCGGCGCGAAAAAACCACCCCCGGGAAGGTGCAGGATGGTGCGCCGGGTGACAGGCTGCTCATCGGGCACTATCCAGACCGCGTGAAAACTCGCCTCATCAACGGGCTCGACGTGCGTCCCCGGTGGTACGACCTTGGCCATCCGTTTCAACCGCTTGCCATTGTTGATGCTGTCTAAATCTATCCGACTCATCATCGGCTTGATGGTTATTCGCCCCAATAAATTGACCAGCGCTGCCTGCCAGCTGGTTCGTGGGCTCTTGCTCGGCCTGTAAGGCCTTTCCTGGTAAGAAAGTATTTCTTTTTCGGTACGCAGCGTAATGGTGGAAAGGCCGTCGTGCATCTCTTCTACGCCAACAGGTTGACTGACGGAGTCCAGCAACTCCTTTACCTGGTCAACCGCCTGGTTCCAATCATTCCTGCTAGCCTCTCTGCCGTTGCGATACCAGTCCCCCAGAGAGTCCCAGTCTCTCACTTTCGACAGGTTCCCAAGGCGTCTGGCTCTTGCTTTGCTTATTTCACTGCTGTTCTTCACCAGCAGCTTCGGCAGGTGCCTCATTTCCGCGACGGTATAAATCCCCTGTTCGATCTTGCTGAGTGTCGATTCGACCAGTCGTATCGGGAATGATCCGCTGGAAGATACCGAGATGAACTCGTTGATATAGCGTTGCATCAGGGTAAGATAGCGCTCCGAAATCTCCTCACCGAAGATCGGGTCGTTGATTGCTTTGATAGCAGTATCTATTCGCTGCCAGTCGGCTTTTTTTAGTGTATTACATGCTGGTTGCAAAACCGCTGTTTCTTCGAGCTTCATGTGAGCTCGCATATTACTGGCGTAAAAGCCAATTTCGTCAGCGAGTTCCCGTGCCTTGGCTGCGCTACGGGATTTTTTCTGTGCAACGATCCTGGCGTGAAGTGCCGGCCCCTGCTCGGCCATTTTTTCGTGATCTCTACGCAACCTGGCCACCGTTTTCGCCGTACTTGGCGCGAGCCCGGACATGCGGTCGAAGATCAGGTTTTCCTTGGGGTGATGATACCGGTCAGGAAAGTGGACCATGTAATGCATGATATCGTCGAGGCAATCGAAATCCGCTCGTCTATTTTGTTTGAGCTTGGCTGCTTCAGCCTCCAGCAGCGGGAGTAATCTGGACACATACTTGTGCTCGTCGACTATAGCCAGGAGTGGTTTAGGCATGTCCCAGCGGTTAACGCTATGCAAATTGGCAGCCCCTGGCTTGGGTGACCGGGATTTTTTCCGGGGCGATTTCCTGACGTTTTTTCCTGATTCCATACCGCCTCCGGATTTAAAGACACCACCAACACGAAAACCTCACTACCAGTATAACAAGTAATAATAAGATTTTATTTGATATAAATTATCTAAATATATATTAAAATCCTTAAAATGTCGGTAATCGATCGCGGCTTGTCGACACTCACCTTCCGCTTTTGATCCTATTAGGCCAAGGCATGAATTTTATGTAAACTACATTTACAATTATTTGGAGCTCACCCAATGTCCCGCCTACTGTACATCGAGGCCAGCCCTCGTGAAGAAAAGTCATATTCATCCAGGGCTGCGGAGGCTTTCCTGGCCGGTTACAGGCAGCACTACCCGCAGGATGAAATTGATCATCTGCACCTGTTCAGGGATGAACTGCCTGATTTTGGCCAGGAAGGCGCCAATCAGAAAATGGTGCATATCGCCATGCTGATTGCCGATGGTTCCAGCCTGGAAGCCACCGGGCAGTGGTCAGGGGTTGTGCGGGAGATCGAGCGGCTGAAGTCTGCCGACAAGGTGCTGCTTTCCGCACCCATGTGGAATTACTCGATCCCCTATCGGCTGAAACATTACATAGACCTGATCTGCCAACCTGGCCTGACTTTCTATGTTAACCGCAAGGGGGAATATGTAGGCATGGTAACGGGTAAGCCGCTACAGCTAATCCTCTCCAGTGGCAGCGAATATGCACTGCGCTTTCCCCAGGAGGGTGACGGCACGAAAACCGACTTTCAGCGGTCCTATCTCGAACACATCGCACGCTTCATCGGTTTCGAAGACATACGCTGCCTGAAGTTACAACCAACAGAAGCGGCAGGAGAGGATCTGGCTAGAGTAATGCTCGAGGAAAAGTTGGCTGAAGCGAAGCAAGCTGGTGGGGTTTTCTAGTATTTTTCTGTCGTGCCTACAGCTATTGACTGAGTCGGCGTTCTGCGAAGGTGTGATACAGGTCCCGGCAAACACACGGGAAGAGGAGCAACTATGAAATTCGATATAAAGGCGCCACTCTTACCGGATTTTGTCCGCCTGCACGGCAAGTGGTATCCGCACAAGGCAGCCATCATCGACGAAGAAAAAATCCTCACCTGGAGTGAGATTGATCAAGGCTCGAACCAGGTGGCCCATGGACTCAAGGCCCTCGGCATCGGCAAGGGTGACAGCGTCGCCATTCTTATGAGCAACTGCGTCGAGTACGCGGAGATCTTGTTCGGGGTTTTCAAATCTGGCGCTGTGGTGGTGCCACTCAATGTTGCGGTGAATGAAGACGGCCTGGAGACCATGCTCAGGGACGCCGAAGTGCGCGTGATGTTTTTTACCCCGGACCAGTATCCGCGCATGGCCAGTCGACTGGACGGCATCGAATCAATGGTGCCCGCAGGCAGGTTTGTGGTTGGCGGTGACGATAGTGGCGCGGCCCCAGCCTATGAAACCTGGCGGTCGGGGCAGGACGACACTGATCCGGACATTGCGATAGATGACGACGATCCCTGTAATATTATTTACAGCTCCGGCACTACCGGCATGCCCAAGGGCATAAAGCACGTCCACCGCAGGCGCACCCAGTCCATGTACGAGCTGGCACTGGCGCACCGCTACCACTTTGGCACCATCTCGATTTGCCCTATCGGCCTGTATTCCAACATTGCCTGGGCGTCGCTGTTTTGCTCACTGATTGTAGGAGCAACCTGCGTTATCCAGAGGCAGTTCGACGCCTCCAGCTGGATCGACACAGTAGAAAAATACGGCGTCACCCATACCATGATGGTGCCACTGCAATTCCAGCGAGTGCTGGAGGCCCCCAATTTCAGTTCCGCGGCCGTCGCCTCTCTCGAGGCAGTGATATCCGGAGGCTCGCCCCTGTTTGAAGGCCTCAAAAAACAGGTTATAGAA
>Ga0316194_10000777_pt1 | contig 21498 bp, 18 predicted proteins | sample CroRivsedime1_MG_FD_204936 | JGI IMG/M metagenome (GOLD analysis project Ga0316194, IMG submission 204936) | Coastal sediment microbial communities from Maine, United States - Cross River sediment 1 | ecosystem: Environmental > Aquatic > Marine > Coastal > Sediment | place: USA: Maine...
GATCCCAAAAATGCGATGACGTCGATTGATTCCGCCCGCAACCGCGTGACCGGTATCATCCAGTTGGGTAACAAGGGCGTCAATATGGTTCAACTGAAAAGCTTCGGATATCCCGTACCGCACGGGTTTATCATTACCACCGAAGTCTTTCGCTGTCGGGAGGTTATCGACAGCTATCCCCCGGCCACGAAAAATTTCCGGGACCAGGTCGTGCAGAACATGTCTGCATTGGAAAAAGTAACCGGAAAAAAATTCGGCGACCCTCGAAATCCTCTGCTTTTATCGGTACGCAGCGGCTCAGCGATTTCCCAGCCCGGCATGATGGATACGCTGCTGGACGTCGGAAACAACGAAGAAATCGCTGAGGGTATTGCTTTAAAAACCGGTAACGCCTGGTTTGCCTGGGACAATTATCGCAGGTATTTACAATGCTATGGAATGGCTTTCGGATTACAGCGCGATGATTTTGATGCAATTATCAGTGACTGGAAAAATAAACTGGAAATTTCCTATAAAAGAGGGTTTAGCGGCAAACAGATGAAAAATGTGGCTCTGACATACCGGGAACTGATCAGAGACGCGGGGATTGAAATTCTGGAGAGACCTTATGAGCAGCTGTACCTGGCAATAAAGACGGTCCTTGATTCCTGGGAATCGCCTAAAGCCAAAACCTATCGCAAAATAATGGGGATTTCAGACGACTGGGGAACGGCCGTGACCGTTCAGGCAATGGTCTACGGCAATATGTCCCGCAACTCCGGTTCCGGAGTGATTTTTACCCACAACCCCAGATGGTCGGGGGATACCTTAAAACTGTGGGGAGACTTTACCATTGGCAATCAGGGCGAGGATGTCGTTGCCGGATTGGTCAATACAAATCCCATTTCGATTTTTCAGCAGGAAATTGAAATGCGGGAGACCGATATTACCCTGGAAACCCATTTTCCGGTAATCTATAAAGCGTTGAAGGGTTGGGCCCATGATTTGATCGACAATAGAAACTGGAGCCCCCAGGAAATGGAATTTACCTTCGAAGGCGACGGTGTTGAAGATTTATACCTGCTGCAGACCCGTGACATGGCCATCCGGGAAAGCAAAACAGTGTTGACTTTTGATTTAGAAGAACAGAGCAAAGCCGTTTATCTGGGCCATGGAATCGGTGTGAGTGGCGGTGCCATGAGCGGACGGCTGGTTTTCAGCCTCAAAGAGATTGAAGAATGGCGACTTCTGGAACCTGGCACCCATTTGATTCTTGCCCGGGCGGATACCGTACCGGATGACATTCGGGAAATTCATGCTGCCGACGGTTTGCTGACAGCCCGCGGTGGGCTGACATCCCATGCCGCCGTGGTGGCACACCGGCTCGGCAAAACCTGTGTGGTGGGATGCGGAGACCTGGCATGCGATGAATTGGTAAAAGAATGTGTTTTTAACCAGGCACTCTTAAAATCCGGTGATCATATCAGCATCGACGGCCAGGAGGGTTCTGTTTTTAAAGGGTTGATTAAGGTTAATGAAACCTAGGGGGAATTGAAGAATGAAGATTGAATATTTATGGACCGAACGGTTTGATTTTGCTGGCTATAATTTATTTCTTCTTTAGATGTGAAATTACTCTTAAATTTCCTCGACAAGGCGGGAAAAAATAAACAAAAGACAAAAAAAGGAAGCCTCATTAAAATGGTTACTCAAAATAATGAAGTAAAAAAACTAGGAATCAATGGATTCGGCCGAATCGGAAAATTGACTGTCTGGCACCATGTGGCGCGAAAACACTTCAATGAAATCGTGGTCAACATCGGTCGGCAGGCCGGGGCATCTCTGGCGGACATCGCGCACTATGTCGAAAGAGATTCAACCTACGGGTGGCTCCATGGGTATCTTTACGGTCATAAAGGGCAGCCGGTTGTCAAGGATTTGGACGAAGATAATGGTTCGATGATGATAGACGGTGTCAAAGTCAGCTTCTTAAGGAGTTACCGGGATCCGGCCGAAATTGGCTGGGGAGAAAATGATATCAGGCTGGTGGTCGATACCACCGGTCAATTTCTGGACCCCATTTCAGGGTTGAATCATCCCCAGGGAACCGTGAGGGGCCATCTGGCATCCGGAGCGGATAAAGTAATCCTTTCCGCACCTTTTAAAATTAAGGTCGAAAATACCCCCATGCCGGAGGATACCGTAACCACGGTAATGGGAATTAATGACAACGATTATGATCCCCAACGTCATAAAATCATCTCCAATGCATCCTGCACCACCACGTGTCTTGCCCACATGGTCAAACCGCTGATTAATGCTTTCGGCTCCAAAAAAATCATGTCTGCCTCGATGGCAACGGTTCATGCCGCAACAGGGTCACAGGAGGTTCTGGATCGGCTGCCCAAAGCCGGCAAGGCCGATTTGCGAAAAAATAGAAGCATTATGAACAACATCATCCTGACCACAACCGGGGCTGCCAAGGCGCTCAGACTGGTCATACCTGAAATGGAGGAAATCGCATTTATTGCCGAATCGGTGAGGATTCCCACCAGCAGCGGGTCATTGATCATACTTGTGATTAACCTTCAGGAAGAACCGGCAGGGCCTTACGTCAGCAGAGAAATGATTAATGATATTTACCGGCAGGCTGCTGCCGATAACATCCAGGGCTACCTGTATTACACGGAAAATCAGAATGTATCCGGTGATATAATTGGATTGCCCAAGGTGGCCGCTACCATTGAAGGTCACGAAACGCACACCCGAACTGCGGAAGCAGCCATTGATCTTGCCAAGGTACCGGGGCTGAACATTGATTTATTATCAAATCCCGGCGAGACCGTCATCAGAATACCGGTCACCCAGTCGGTCATATACGGCTGGTACGATAACGAAATGGGAAGTTATGTCAATATGCTGGGTGATCGAACCGTATCAATCGCCGAGTTAATGTGAAAATTCACCGCAGAGTTTGCAGCCTCCGGTCTCTCCAAACCGGGAGCCATAGGCCCTATCCTACGCCCCGGTGGGAGAACGCTGAAGAAGTCAAAATATAAACATCAAGAAAGTCTTTGGGATACACTGCAAAATATGCAATATTTAATTGATAAGCTCTCCGCGGTCTCAGCGCCCTCTGCGGTTGATCCACTTTTATGAATAACTAACCGAGATTACTCTGAAAATCCGTAGTGATAAATATCGTATTCGGTTTCACCGCCCAGCAAATCATCAATTTTGCCTTGGATTTCATTTCTTTCTTTGCTTTGCAGCCATTTTTTCCAGTCTTCGGATGACTGCCAAGTGCTGATGACCATAAATTCTTCCGGTTTATCCAGGCTCCTCAATGTTTCGCCGGTAATATAGCCGGGTTGTGTCGCAGCAGATGCTCTCATTTGCCTGAAAAGCGGAATCATCGCTCTTGCTTTATCCTGCGGAACCGAACGCTTAATAAAAACCTTAACGGCCATTTTAGCCTCCTTCTTAGATGAACTCTATCAATTTTGAGATAGTTTCATACTAATACCACTGCGTTTCAGGGTCAAGTTAAAATGAATAAGATTAAACAATTGGCGCTTGATTTTATTTGAGATTTGGGGCTTGCAATTTGTCATTGGTCATCTGTCATTTTACATTCGTCATTCCATAGCCTCTCTCAGACTGATTTCAAGAGACACAAATTCGGCCGGCTTGAGTGTTTCCGCCCGGCGGGATGGATCAATCCCTGCTGACTGCAATGCTTCCAGGGCGCTATGCGCATCAATGCCGAGTCCACTGGCGGCCAGGGCATTTTTCAACGTTTTTCGCCTGTTGCCAAAGGCTGCTTTAATCACAGCAAACAACCGAGCTTCATCGTGGGGACCATACATTGCCGTGGATTTAAACCGAGTCTCGATAACGGTGGAATCCACTTTGGGCGGCGGATAAAAGACCGAAGCCTTGATGTTTGCAAGTATTCGAATGTCGGCGCAGTATCTGAGCATGGCAGTTATTCTACCGTAATCTCTGCCGCCGGGCTGCGCGGTAATGCGTTGTGCCAGTTCTTTCTGGAACATGAGAACCGTGCGTTCAATAGCGTTTCTTGATTGAATGAGTTTGATGAGAATTTGGGATGAGATACCGTAAGGCAGATTTCCGATGACCGTAATTTTTTTCCCGATCGTATCGGTGATGGCATGCAAATCCATCTGCAGAATGTTCTTTACAATAATTTCACAGTTGGAAATCCGATTTGCAAGCAATTCTGTTTTAAGCAGTTCGATGAGCTGTCGATCTTTTTCCACGGCATATACTTTCCTAACGACCCGTGCCAGAACAGTGGTTAACGCGCCCAGGCCGGCGCCGATTTCCAGAACCACATCCTCTGCCGACAGATGTGCCCGGGAAACAATGGTTTCGGCCGTTGAGGGATCGGAAAGAAAATTCTGGCCCATGTATTTCTTTGGCCTTAAATTCCAGGCTGCAAGGAGTGTTCTAGGGGATGTCATGATTTAATTTTTCGCGGGAGCGAATTTTTGTATATATTTTACGGGTGATAAAATAAGTCGTGACGGCCAGACAAAGGCCAATGATGATGCCTCCGGTGACGGCGGCAATGGTTACGTCGGCTCCCAGCTTCAGAATATCGCCCGGTTTGCCGCCGGAGTTGTAGTTAGCAGAGATACCGAAAAAAAGCGCACCTACCTTGTAACTCGCCAGGTAGAAAACAGGGAAAGTAATCGGATTGCTGATCCAAACACTGATGGCGGCAGCAGCTTTACTGGATCGCAGGATAAACGCCAGGGCTACGGCAATAACTGTCTGAAAAGGCATGGACGGCGTGGCGGCCACAAAAACACCGGTAGCCATGCCCATCGCCACAAAATGAGGATCACCGCGAAAATTTTTTAAACGGTTTCTCCATTGCTGAATCCTTCGCCGGAATTGGCCCGGAATCGAACTTTTGATACTATCCGTTTCTTCTTTCATTTCCATCAAGCTAAAAGAGATCTAAGTCCCCTTAATAGCGATATTACCTTCAGTCTCAACTATCAGAAAATCACCTTCATTTCAATTCGAAATCTTGACTTTTCTACAAATATCAATTAGTTTTATCATAATTTCTTGGGGTTAGCTTAAAGCGCGGGGAATTAAACCCTAAAAGGGATTAAAGCTATTTAAATCCATTTTCGTTCTGCTACAAATTAGGTGCGCTAATGGATTTCAGATTTTGGATTTCAGATTTTGGATTTAAGGAATTCTGTCTATTATAAATTGGTAGAGCGCAGCGATTCCGCAAATCCAAAATCCGCAATCTAAAATCCCAAATTATGAACAATGACTCCATAAGAATAATAACGGATCATTAGCTATTCTTTGCCATGTTGTTTATACAACATGGTGGTTTATGCTACCTGTCACCAGGGAGGATCCCATGCCGAAAAGGAAAGGGAAAACACCAAGTTTCGATTGGATGGTCAAGTTTTTTATGCGGCAGTATAATATTCCAACTAAAAAAGATGTAGACCGGCTAATGGCCAAACTGGACCGTCTGGAAGATCTGATAAAGCAGTCAGCGATGAGTCCTGAAAATGCCGGCGGCCGGATTGGCCGCCGTAAAACAGCACTGACGGCTATTGACGTCGTATTGGATGCTATCAAACGCTCCAAACAGGGCATCGGTTTTGCTGCCATCCAGGCTAAAACCGGCTTTGACGAAAAAAAAATTCGCAACATAATTTTTCGTCTAAATAAAATCGGTAAGATAAAGCGTAAAAGCCGGGGGATTTATATTGCAGCCTAGCATCTTAGCTGATTCCGCCTTAAAGGGGAAAAAAACCGGTTATTTCGGTTTTTATTATCTAAGGGAATTTATAAACTCGAAATCCGAAGCTCGAAATCCGAAACAAATCCGAATATTAAATTTTTTAATGCTCCAAACCTTATTCGGGTCGTTTTGATTTTATGAATTTCGGTCATTTGACATTGTTTCGCATTTCGAATTTCGATATTAGAATTTTAACCCATATGGGATAAGCATTTCAGTAATATCAATCAAATTTTGTTAATGAGGCTATCTTAATCGCCAGAAACATGCGGGGTAAATATGAACACTATCGTGGATGCCAACAATTCCGGATTGAAGGTAGGTGATCGTATCGATGATTACCGCATTGAGCGAATCGAATCGCTAAAGGAGATCTCTTCGATTTTTTATGCTTTGAAGCATCGCTCTACCGGCGTCAGGCATATTCACATCAGCAACGACGATGCCGAAAATACCTTCAGTGTCGCCTTAAAAACCGTTCCCCGGGACTCCACCGGTGTCGCTCACATACTTGAGCATACCGTTTTGTGCGGATCAAAAAAATATGCCGTGCGGGATCCGTTTTTTTCAATGCTCAAAAGAAGCTTAAACACCTTTATGAACGCTTTTACCTCCTCGGATTGGACCATGTATCCATTTTCAACCCAGAACCGCAAAGACTTTTACAATCTGCTGGGCGTTTATCTGGATGCTGTGTTTTTCCCCCGTTTGGAAGAACTCAGTTTTAAACAGGAAGGGCACCGCCTTGAGATTGAAAAAAATCCGGCGGTTGATGATCCTGCTGCTGATCGGTTGATTTATAAAGGCGTGGTCTACAATGAAATGAAAGGGGCCATGTCATCACCGGATCAGGTGATGGTTCGATCTATCCTGAAGGCCCTGTTCCCGTCATCCACCTACCGCTACAATTCCGGCGGGGAGCCGGCTGAAATTCCATCGTTGTCCCATGAGCAGCTAAAGGAGTTCCATCGCAGGCATTATCATCCCAGTAACGCCTTTTTCTACACCTATGGCAACCTACCACTCGAAGATCACCTGGCTTTTATCGAGGAACAGGTATTAAATCGATTCAAACGGATTGATCCTGGAACAGATGTCGCTTCCCAGTCGCGCTGGAAGCAGCCGCGCTCGGCATCCTATCCCTACCCTTTCAACGCAAATGAAGATGCGGCCAAAAAGTGCCAGGTATGCCTGGCATGGCTGACCGCGGACATTCAGGACACATTTGAAGTCCTGACACTGACATTGCTGGAACAGATCCTGCTTGGCAATGCCGCTTCCCCTCTGCGCAAAGCACTGATCGATTCCGCCCTTGGCAGTGCTCTGTGTGATGGGACCGGTTTTGACGCCGATAATCGGGATACCCTGTTTGTCGCCGGACTAAAAGATGTCGAACAGGCAGCCGTCGAACAAATCGAGGAAATCATTGTCGGCGTATTTCGTGATCTCGTTGAAAATGGTATTGACAAACATCTGATTGACTCCGCCATCCATCAGATTGAGTTTCATCGCAAGGAGATTACCAATTCGCCTTATCCATACGGGATAAAACTTCTGCTGAGCTTCAGCGGCAGCTGGTTCCACGGTGGTGATCCGGTGAAAGTTTTGAATTTTGATGCTGACCTGGCAAAACTGCGAAGTGAGCTGACGAAGGGTTCTTTTTTTGAAAATTGCATCCAGAAATATTTTCTGGACAATCCCCACCGGGTCTTGTTGACCCTGACCCCGGACTCGGCAATGGAGGAAAATGAGACCCGCCGTGTGCGCACCGAGCTTGACGGCATCAAAAAAGAATTGTCCCAATCCGATATTGACCGGATAAAACAAGATGCCGAAGCTCTGGAGCGCCTGCAGGAAACCGAAGAGGATATCTCCTGCCTGCCCACCCTGCAGCGCGAAGACATTCCACCGTCTGTTCCCATCATCAAGGAAAACGCTTCCGAGGATGCTTTGCGGGCCACCCTTTACAAAACGGCAACATCCGGCATTGTTTATTTCGCGGCGGCAGCCGGCACCGGTTTGCTACCCGCTGCGCTTTTACCCCTGGCCCCGTTATTTTGTTCCGCGCTTTCACGGATGGGCACCACCAAGCGGGATTATGCCGAGATGGCGCAGCGCATCGATGCATATACGGGCGGTGTCAGATTTTCAACCCACGCCCGCACCCGATTTGACGACATTGGGGACTGTGTGCCCTTTATCTCATTTAATGGAAAATGCCTTCTGAGAAACCAGGAGCCGATGTTTGATATTATCCAAGAATTGCTTCATCATTCGGATTTTTCCAACCTTACCCGCTTGAAGAGTATTCTCCTCGAGTATCGAGCCGGCCTGGAAGCAATGGTAATCCACAGCGGCCATCGCCTGGCCATTTCTCTGGCTGCCAGAAATTTATCAGCCACCCGCATGTTAAGTGAAACCTGGAGTGGCGTGCATCAGTTGCAGACCATCAAACGGCTGACGGATGATATTACCGAGCAGGATCTCCTCGCCCTTTCCGGTGACCTGACCGCCATTGGAAAAGCACTGATTACGCAAAAGAATTTTCAGATGGCCCTGATCGGGGAAGCGTCGGCCCTGACCGGTGCCCGCAGTTGCGCACAATCACTTTTTGACGGTTTTAAGCCGGGAAAGGATGATGGCTTCAAAGCACCGGATATCAACCTGGACGATGGGGCTGTCAGAGAAGGGTGGAGCACATCGTCGGCCGTATCTTTTGTGGCCCTTGCATTTGAAACGGTTCGCATGGCCCATGCAGATGCCCCGGCCCTGTCCGTTATCAGCAAGATTTTGCGGTCCATGTACCTGCATCGTGAAATTCGTGAAAAGGGCGGTGCCTATGGCGGTTTTGCTTTATACAGCCCCGAAGACGGTCTGTTTAGTTTCGCTTCCTACCGGGATCCCCACATCGTATCCACATTAGAGGCTTTTGATAATGCCGCCGCCTTTATTCGTTCGGGAAGTTTCAGCGATGAGGATGTCAAGGAAGCCATTTTGCAGGTGTGTTCTGAAATTGACAAACCCGACCCCCCGGGGCCGGCTGCCAGAAAAGCATATTACCGTAAAATTATCTCTCTTGAGGATGAAATGCGAACCCGTTTTAAAAGCCGGCTGTTGTCGCTGACCCGCAGCCAGGTGGTCCAGGCCGCCGGGAAGTATTTCGATGAGAATGAGACCCGCAAAGCGGTGGCGGTGATTTCGGGGGAAGATAAATTAAAAGCCGCCAATGAGAAACTCGCCGGGAAAGCGCTTGATCTAAAACGGATTTAGATAGTTAGAAAGGGAGTAGTGAAAATTGATGTTTTTAATTAAACCTTTTTAAGCCGATACTTGTTCCGTTACGAGTTCGATACAATTTTAGATTTTAGAGTTTGGATTTTAGATTTAAGGAATTCTGTCTATTCTAAATTGATAGAGCGTAGCGATTCCACAAATCCAAAATCCCTCCGGGGCGTAGGCCCCTGCTGGCCGGAGGCCGCAATCTAAAATCCCAAATTATGTCCAATAATTCAATAGGAATAAAAGCGGGATGACGTTGTAAAAGCGGATTTAGCATATTTTCACCATCCCACGCTTGGACCCGGCCATACCCGAACATCATTTTGCAGGCGCTTGTTTTATAACTCCTTTCTTGGGTGCCTGACCGGTGTCCTGCGTCTTCTTTCCAAGTCCGCTCAGTCGCTGCATCACAACATAAAAAACCGGCGTGAACAGCAGTGACATGACTGTCGCCGCAACCATGCCACCCACCACGGCCGTGCCGATGGCCTGCCGGCTGGCCGCTCCCGCACCGGCAGCCACCACCAGGGGCATAAACCCGGCGATGGAGGAAATTGCCGTCATCAGGATGGGACGAAACCGCAGTTTGGCGGCATCCATGGCCGCCTCCCGGATGCCTTTTCCCTTTTCCCGCTCAGCCATGGCAAACTCCACAATGAGAATCGCGTTTTTGCTGGCCAAGCCAATGAGCAGCACGATGCCGATCTGGGTATAAACGTTGTTATCAAAACCGCGCATCACCAGCGCCAGGACGGTACCCAGCACCGCCAGGGGCACCACCAGAATTACCGCCACGGGGTTGGACCAGCTTTCGTACTGGGCGGCCAGCACCAGGAATACCAGCACGATCGCCAGGACAAAAACCATGATGGCTTCCGACCCTACCTTTTTTTCCTGAAAGGACATACCGGTCCATTCATAGCCCATGGAAGCGGGCAGTGCGCGATCGGCCATCTGTTCCATCAGGTTCAAGGCTTGGCCTGAGCTGAAGCCGGGTGAGGCCTCACCGGTGATGGAGGCGGACGGGTAAAGGTTGTAACGCAGGATGGTCTGGGGCCCAAGGATTTGATTGACGCTTACCAGGGTGCCGATGGGAACCATCTTGCCCCCGGCATCCCGCATATCTAACCGGCGAATGTCGTCGGGTTCCATGCGGAATTGGTGATCGGCCTGGACCTTGACCTGCCAGGTACGGCCGAACTTGTTGAAGTCGTTGACGTAATAAGACCCGAGGTAGGTCTGCAGGGTGTTGAAGACGCTGCTGAGCGGAACCTGCATGGTCTTGGCCTTGGTGCGGTCAACCTCGGCGAAGAGCTGGGGTACATCGGCTCGGAAGGTGCTGTTTAAATTGGTCAGGCCTGACTGGGCATTGCCGGCCTGGATGATCTCCTGCACCATTTGTTGCAGTTCTCCCAGCCCGACAGCGCCGCGGTCTTCGAGCTGCATCTGGAAGCCGCCGGCGACACCGAGGCCGGGGATGGCCGGGGGAGGAAAGACAAACGCGATGGCTTCTTGGATCTGGTAAAACTGACGCTGCAGGTTGGCTAAAATCGCCGCCATGCTGAGATCCGGGGCGGTGCGTTCCTCCCACGGCGTCATGATGATAAAAACCGTTGCCATGTTGGAGGCGTTGGTGCCGTCGATCAGCGAATAGCCGCCCAGGGAAACCCACTCCTGAATACCGGGTGTTTTTTTGAGAATACCATCGATCCGTTCAAGAACGGCCTGGGAGCGTTCCAGCGAGGCGGCATCAGGCAGCTGGATGCTGGCCATTACGTAACCCTGATCCTCGATGGGCAAAAAGCCCGTGGGCAGGCGTGTAAACTGCCAACCGGTCAGGCTTAAGAGCCCTAAAAACAGCAGCAGCATGATCGCCGTCCGGCGCACGAATGTCTTGACCATGCCCGCGTAGACGTTTTCGGTTTTGCGAAAAACGGCGTCAAAACCACGGAAAAATATGTTCTTGCGTTTTCTCGGTGGCCGCAGCAAAAGGGCCGCCAGGGCCGGGCTGAGCGTCAGGGCGTTGATGGAACTGAAGATGGTGGAGATGGCGATGGTCAAGGCAAACTGGCGGTACATCTGGCCGGTGATGCCCGGCAAGAATGCCGATGGGACAAAGACGGCCAGCAGGACCAGGGTGGTGGCCACCACGGGGCCGGAAACCTCGTTCATGGCTTTAATGGCAGCCTCCTTGGCCTTTAAGCCCTGTTCAATGTAAGTCGCGGTGGCTTCCACCACCACGATAGCGTCATCCACCACAATGCCAATGGCCAGCACGAGGCCAAAGAGAGTCAGCATGTTCAGTGAAAAACCCATCGCCAGCATGACGGCCAGGGTGCCGATCAGGGAAACTGGGATGGTCACCGCCGGCACCACGGTTGCCCGCCAGTCCTGCAAAAAGATGAACAGCACCAGGAACACCAGGCCCGCCGCCTGGAACAGGGTTACAAATACCTCCTGGATCGATTGTTCGACGAAGATGGTCGTGTCATAGGGAATCTTGTACTGCAGGCCTTCGGGAAAATAGGTCTGCAGATCTTCCATGGTGGTGTATATCTGCCGGGCTACATTCAACGCGTTGGCTCCCGGCAGCTGGTAGATGAGGACACTGGCCGACGGCCGGCCGGTCAGGCCCGAGGTGAGGTCGTAGTTCTTGCCCCCTAGATCGATGCGGGCGATATCTTTCAGACGCGTGATGCGCCCGCCTTCGGCGGTCTTGATGATGATGTTCTCGAACTGTTCAATTTCCGTGAGACGGCCAAGCACGTTAACCGTGTACTGGAAGCTCTGGCCGGGCGGGGCTGGGGGCTGGCCGATTTGCCCGGCGGCCACCTGGACATTTTGCTCTCGGATAGCGGCCAGCACGTCTTCGGTGGTCAGATCGCGGGACTTGAGTTTGGGGGGATCGAGCCAAATGCGCATGCTGTAATCGCTCTGGGGAAATACCGTCACGTCACCGACGCCGTCAATCCGGCTAAGCACATCGCGCAGGCGCAAGGTGGCGTAATTGCTCAGGTAAAGCTCATCAAAACGGCCATCGGACGAAAACAGGGAGATGATCATCACAATGTTGGTGGACTTTTTCTTGGTATTGATGCCCTGGCGCTTGACTTCCTCCGGCAGTTTGGCCTCCGCCAGTTTGACGCGGTTTTGCACCAGCACTTGGGCCATGTCCAAATCCGTGCCGACATCGAAACTGACCGTCAGCTTGTAAGAACCGTCGCTGGCACTGGTGGAAGACATGTAAATCATGTTTTCAACACCATTGACCTCCTGCTCGATGGGGGCGGCGACCGTTTCGGCCACCACCCGCGCGTTGGCGCCGGGGTAGGTGGTCGATACCTCCACCGTGGGCGGCGTAATCTCGGGGTATTGGGCAATGGGCAACACACCCACCGAAACCGCGCCGGCAATCACGATCACAATTGAGATGACACTGGCAAAGATGGGGTGTTCGATGAAAAATTTTGAAATCATGATTTTATTCCTTTTTCTCCGCTTCCTTGTCAGGTTGAGCGCCATCGCCTTCAGGCGGCCCCGCCGCAGGTTGTGATTTGTCCTGCCCGGCTTCTGCAGCGGTTTTGAGGGCTGAAGCCGTGAGCGATTTCATGTCGGTTTGCTCCGGATCGACCTTCGCTCCCGGCCGGGCACGCTGTAGACCGTTGACCACCACCCGGTCATCGGGCTGCAGGCCATCTTCGATCACACGCAGGCCATCGACCAGCTGGCCCATGCGAATCGGCTTTTTCTCCACCATGTTTTCGCTGTTGACCGTCAGCAGGTAACGTCCGCTCTGGTCGGAACCAATAGCGCGCTCGGTCACCAGCAGAGCATTCTCGCGCTTTTCGACGGGCATGCGCAGCCGCGTAAACAAGCCCGGTAATAGCACGGGGGACGAACCTGGATTGGAAAAGACGCCGCGTAGCTGAAGGGTACCGGTGCCGGCATCCACCGACGATTCCGCAAAGTCTAGTTTGCCCTCGTGGGGATAGCCTTCCTCGTTGGCAAGCCCCAGAAATAGCGAAATCTCAGCCTTTACCTCGGTATCTTTAGCGGGATCCAGGCCTTTTTTTTCTATTTCATTGCGATTCATCGTCATCACCTTGAGCAGATCCCGTTCGTTGAGATTGAAGTATACGTACATCGGGTCATAGCGGGTAACCGTTGTCAATAATGTGGGCTCACTCTCACCGACCAGGTTACCCAAGTCCACGAAATTGCGGCTGACACGGCCGGATAGCGGGGCCGTCACTTTGGTGTAGCTCAGATCCAGGCCGGCCTTCTCGACTTTGGCCTTGGCCCGCAGTACTGCCGCTCTGGCAACGTCGCGCTCCCCGCGCCATTTTACCACATCCGTCTCAGCACCCGCCTTTTGCTTAAACAGTTTTTGCGCACGGTCAAACTCAGTCTGCGCTCGCTTCAGCGTGGCCTCGGCGCTTCCCAGCTCTGCCTCAGCCGCATTTAGCTCGGATTCATATTCTCTGGGATCGATAACAAACAACAGGTCACCTTTTCCAACCAGGTTACCGGGAGTAAACTCCATGCTTTGCAAAAAACCCGCGACCCGGGCGCGCAATTCGACCTCTTCAAACGCATGGGTGGTGCCGGTAAATTCCAGATAGTCAATGATCGCCTTCTGCAGGGGTTTCGCCACGGTTACCTTGGGCGGCGGCGGCTCCACGTATTCATTGCGCTGGTCACAGGCGGCAAACATCCAGACGATCAATAATATGGCTGCGGCCTGGACGAAATTTTTCAGGTAGCTGACTCCGGCGGGACTTTTCATACATGTTCTCCTTTTTTTGGTTCAGAATCAAAATACAGCATACTTAGGATACAGTCAACCCTTTGTTATTATTTGTTTTCTCTTGTTTGTTTTTCACACTTTGGGTGTTATGCATCATTTCATTGATACTTTATTGGCCTAATTTTTGCATTGTTATAATAAAGCATCAGATGAAATATTATCACCCGATTAGACTTAAAGCAAAGTGACAGCGCCGACAATTTGATGATCACTGGCTGAAGCCGGAAATTCCTTTTGTGCTTTGTAATTCAAGATTCTTGGGGTGAGGTCATTATTTAATCACTCTTAAAGCTTAAAAATATGATATGATTAGTTTAATTCATTCCCCATGTTAGAAAATTGACATCAATGTTAAAAACATGGATTATAATAACGAAACTCGATAATTTGATTTAAAATTCTTGACTTTTTAGCATGAATTTGTTCATTTCTTAATTTTATAACCTGAATGGAAAGGAAAATTATGGCCCGGGCTGTCACAAAGGATAGTTCTAAGGATAAGAGATCAGAATCCAGAGGTGCTCCCAAGGGATTTCATGGTGCATCCATAAAATTGGTTGGCGTACCGCTATATCAATTCAAGTTGAAAGATTCCTCAGAAAACGGTGCCAGCATCCTGGTAAAAGAAGACTCCTTCATGCTCAATTACCTGGAAGTTGGACAAACTTTAAAAATTAACTTTTCTTCTGAGCGTGAATCCGATCACAATGGTGACTTCAAGACAGAAATTGTCCATATTACCAAAATGGATAAAGGTCGTTACAAAGGACACTATTTGGTGGGTGTGCGAATTCTTGATAAGAAAGATACGTCGTAAAATAGAGAATTCTCAAGCCTGGCTTGTAAAGGAACAATTCTCTGGAGCTTGAACAATGCAAACCATAGGTAATTATCTTAAGAGCGGAAGGGAAGCCAGAAACATCAGATTGAGTGAAGTTGCGCGATCTACGAAAATATCAAAATGGTATCTCGATTGCCTCGAAAAAGATGAATTTGATAAAATCCCCGGGGGTCCTTACATTAAAGGATACATCGCTTCTTATGCGTCATACATAGGGATAGAAGAAGACGAGATCCTCAAACGGTATGACTCATTGCAAATCAACAGCGATGATGAAAACGAAGTCCGGGATCATCTTCCGGAAGATATAAAAAGACACAAATTGCCAGGCTTTTCTTTTAGCAAGAAAAAACTGCTCATCCTGAGCATGGTTCTTTTCATTCTCCTGGCTTTCGGAATTACTTATTTCTTTTTTCAGAATAAAACTCATTTTGTTGCGCAATTAGTGGACACGCAGAACTCGAAAATACAGTCGACGCCCTCTTCGCGAATAAATCAGGGTGAAACCCGGCTGGAGTCCAATGATAACTCAATTCAATCCCCTGAATTAAAAGATTCCACCAAAAATAGTGAAAATAAAATCCATAAGAAACAGGAAGCTGCAAGTGCTTCGGTGGCGACGGATTTGCCGAAAAACAATCACCCGAAGCCGATAAAAACAGAGGATGGATCCCGCCCGGCACATCAAGATGCGGCAGCAACAGAAAGCCTGGCGCTTTTACCCCCAGAACAAAATCTTGAGGGGAAACTACAGCCCGGTTTATCGGAAAAAAATGAAAATCACTTCCAAAAAACAACCGGCAAAGCGCCCGCCATCAATGACGCGCCTTCTTCATCGGGAAAAAATAAAATTGAGCGCCCTGCTCTGACGGACCCAAAAAACACATTGCATCAGGACACACCGGGGTCCGCAGACTTGGATAACGAGTCTTCTCCGAGGTACCGGACACAAGTTGCCAATAACATGCGAGTTATAAAAGCGGTCGCCTCCAGTGATGTGATAAACAAAAACCCTGCGAGTCTTAGTGATTCCTTTCAATGGTCAACGGAGAAAGTCTACATCTGGACGATGATAGAATGCGATCGGCCGCCTTCTTCGATTCGCCACATATACTACTTTAAGGGGCAAAAAGTTAACGATATCGTATTGAAGATCAAATCACCTCAATGGAGAACCTGGAGTTATAAAACCCTTTCAGACAAGCGTTATATCGGCCAATGGAGAGTGGATATAACTTCGGATGAGGGGAATGTGCTTCAAAGTGTTTTTTTTGAAGTCAATTGACGTTGCAAAAACCGAAGGGCTTCAGAGCAAAGACGCACACCGAAGCTTATATAATTAGACGTATGATCCCGCCAGGCGAGGGCGTCAAAAGCAACGTCCGCCTTGCGGAACAACACAGGATCTGAAGTCCTCCGGCTTTCCGTGTTGTTTCCAGGCAAGCAACATTTGGGGTTAGGTTTAAGCCAACTGCTCAGCAACATACTCAAGACCCAGTTCACTTAACTTCTCCCGGGTGGGCGCACCGGTCTTTACATCCCAACCTCTGGCCGCGTAGTACTCATCCAGCATCTGGGTCAGTTCCTCTTTACTGATGAAATGCCCTTTTGAAGTTCCTGCTTTCAGCGGTTCGGTCAAAAGCCTTTCAGGCAGGGTGTCATCAGCCCGGGTAAGCCCTTCCCGGGTGTTAAATGCTCTTGCCAGGTTATTGATCCGCTCCCCTACCTGCAAAATATCATCGGGGGTATAGGTTAAACCGGTAACAGCCTCCATCAACGAAGCCGTATTCTGGGCCGCGATGCCGACGACCGCCATATCCAGCAAAAAAGCGCACATGGTGGGCGCATCGGTGGTAGCCGTGCGAATGTCCTGGTTCCACTTAGTGAGCTCGCCTTTGCCATCGGCCGTAAAGCGGTCCACTTCGCGGGGTACCGGAATGCCGAAAATTTCCTGAAAAGCATAACCCCGGCAGTGGTCAGCACCGGTATAGGACGTTGCAAAACCAAGTCCGTGAGCCTTGGCCCCGCGTACATCATAGGCGGGGAGTTCCAACCCCTTGACGTGCATGGCGTATTTTTCCGAGCCTTTTCCGATTTTTTCGGCGGCAATCTTAGACCCGTCTGCCAACAGGCCGCCCAGCCCTTCACGGTAGACCATCTGTTTCAGGATGGCAATCATGGCCTCATCATTGCCGAAGTTCAGTTCGATTCCCCCGGTGTCCTCTTTGCTCAAAATACCCTTTTCATAGAGCTCCATGGCAAAGGCGATCGTCACACCGGAAGAAATCGTGTCCAACCCGAATTCGTCAGCCAGACGATCGGCCGCAATGACGGCGTCTATATTCTCAACTCCGGTGGCGCCGCCATAGGAAAACAGCGTTTCAAACTCGGGGCCTTCGCTAAGTATCCCGGCGTAGGGCCCCTTTTGGGCCAGTTTTATCTGACTGCACCCCACCGGACATCCGTAGCAGGCTTCGAACCCCACGTTGCGTGTCATCTGGACTTCCACCCCAAGTTTGTCCACCGGCTCATACTCACCCGTAGTCGAAAAGTTCTTGGTCGGAAAAATTCCGATGGCGCAGGTGTGGTCCACCACCATGGGGGTTCCAATTTTGGAAAAATTGGGATAGAGCACATGGCTTTCTTTCATTGCTTTGGTCATTTCGCCTTTGGCGGTCTTTAACTTATCCTTGTCGGCCACGGCGACCTCACGACTGCCCCGGATGGCAATGGCTTTGAGGTTTTTGGCTCCCATCACCGCCCCCAGTCCCTTGCGCCCCACGGCCCGCCATTCGTTAATAATAGAGGCTATTTTGAGCTGGTTCTCGCCGGCCGGGCCGATACAAGCGACCCTGATATTCTGGTCTTTCAAATCGTTTTTGATGATCTGCTGGGTGTCTGTGGTTTTCATTCCCCACAATTTCTTGGCACCCCTGAACTTGACCTCTCCATCCTTGATCCATACATAGGTGGGTTTTTCAGCTTTGCCTTCAACAATCAGGGCATCGTAGCCCGCAAATTTAAGCTCAACGGGGAAGTGGCCGCCCGTCAATGCCATCCCCACCGCACCGGTTAGCGGTGATTTACCCGTAACTGCCATCCGGCTGGCGCAGGGAATCGTGGTGCCGGAAAAGGGGCCTGAAGCAAAAATCAGTTTGTTGTCCGGGCCGAGCGCATCCGCTCCTGCCGGCACCTCATCGAATAAATACTTAATCCCGAACCCTGCCCCTCCGATAAAATCTTTTGCGACTTCCTGAGGTAAGTCTTCTTCCTTTGAGGTTTGATTCGTAAGATTGATCCGCAAAATCTTTCCGGTATATCCACCTTGATACATTTTAGACCTCCAATCTTTTAAAATTTCAATTATGTATGCCCGTGCATGTTGCAAAGTACATGTTGATACATGCCGCCGTCAACGGGAATATTCGCGCCCCTGATCCAGTCACTGCCCGCGCTGCACATAAAAACGATAACCGGTGCAATGTCTTCCGGTCGCCCCGGGCGATCCATGACCTTGGCATCTTCTGCGGCCCGCTCGCCAAGGGTTTCCAGAAAATCCGGCAGAATCGGTGTTTCGACCGGACCGGGGCTAACACAATTCATTCGGATGCCACGATCACGCCAGGTCCAGCGGTTCATCATGGTCCATACGATAAGGGCCTCTTTGCTGAAGAAATAGGAGCGCCCGCCCTCGTTCCCCACGCCGTTTTCGTCGCAGAAGGCCTCGACCGCATTAAAATCCCTGTGCACCAGGAAGGCCTTGATTTGCTCACCAGCCCGCGGCCAGCCAAGACCGGCAAGAGATGCCACGTTAACAATTGAGGCATTGTCATTCAGTTTCCCGATCATCAGTTCAGTAAGATGCCTGAGTCCAAGAAAATTGACCTTCAGTACAGCCACCCGATCTTTGGTCGGTGGCAGGCCGGCAATGTTGCACAGCGCATCGATTCCGCTCGGGGCCGCTTCAACTGCTGCCGCAATTGAGTCAGGATCGCCAAGATCGGCCCTAATGTATTGATCAACGTTCTCTTTTGGCTCGTTACGATCAACGCCGATAACTGAAGCCCCCTGTGCTTTGAGTGTTTTGGCGGTCTCGGCACCGATGCCTGAGGCCGCGCCCGTGACCACAATCTTTTTGTTTTCTAATGACATGGGTCTCTCCTTTTCTAATCAAAGTTATGGTTTCATTAGATTTACAAATAAGATCAAAAGCCAGTTGTTTGGAATTTTGAAGTTCGGTCATTGTGATTTGTTATTTTTAATTTCTGAAACCTGAACACTGACACCTGTCTACGATCCCGTCTGAAGCGAAGCGTTAGCGGGGACACCTTAGGTTCCTTACAACATGTTGTCAGAAAACCCCGCAAGGGGCTTAATGCACTTAATAATTATCATCCCCCTCCCACCGGCGGTAATATCAATACTTCGTCTTCGTCCTGAAGTACGGTCTCCATATTTTGCAACAGACTGATGCTGCGACCGTTTACCATCAACCCAATGTGGGCAAGCAGCTTAGAACCACCCGGTTCAAACAAGCGGCTTGCCAGTTCATCTCCCCAAGAATTTATTAATTCTTCAAGAAAATTGCCGACAGTACTACCGTCGGCCAAGGACACTTCAAAGTGTCCCTGGCCGAAAATCTTTGTAAATTCCAGTATGGTACGAACCTTTACCCGGATCAAAGCCAACCCTCACTATAAATTAATTGGTTTCATATTTGTAATAACCGCGAGCAACACGGTATCGTGCGATCTGCTGCCCACCCAGCCATAACTGAGGTATTTTAGCGTCTCTCAGGTATTTTTCCAGGTTATACTCCGGAGAAATACCATTTGAACCCATCAGTTCGGCTGCCTTGTTTGCCACATAAACTGCTGTATCTGCAGCAAATATTTTGGTGGCGGAAGCTTTAGAGACAATTTTGGGTGAAAACGGAGCACCATAAATTTCAGGGTTGTCCAGCATGATCGACAAATTATAGACAGCCCCGCGGGTCATTTCAATACGAATCGCCATATCCGCCAAAATTCCTGCGGCCATGCTCCACTCTCTCACAGGCTTGCCGCCGCTTTTGCGGTTACCGGTATATTCAAGGGCGAGATCAAAAGCTGCCTGGGCAGTCCCCAGGGACATGGTGGCGGAATGCCACTGAGTACCGGTCATGGCACCATGATAAACACTGGCATCCACACCCGGACCTGCCAGACGGTATTCCTTGGGAACCCTGACATTATCATAGTAGATACTGGCGTTTACGGATGTCCTGAAACCCATCTTCGGTTCAGGCTTCCCAGGGGAAAAATTCCTCCTTGAATGTTTTTGAATTCCGATCTTTGTTCCAGTCTTCCAGGCTGGTGCTATCCAGGATTCCAATGTACTTGAACGGGGGTTTGTTTTCTTCCGGGGGTATGCTTTCTTTGCCATTGCCTTTTATTCCGCCCAACATGCTCACGAGGGTAAAACTTTTAACCGAATCCAGTCCCAGCAATACCGGGCCTTTGTACTCCTCGCACCATTTTTTGTAATCCTCATCGGTCACATCGTCTCTTAAGTTGTAGAGAATAATTTCTTTAGCCATTTTTTCCTCCTTTTAGATTTGGGTTAATTAAGTGAAACGGACTTATAACCAGATGCAGACACAATCACTTTAATACAAGGTGTCTGGGTTTTTAACCCGGAACGTTGAACCCTGAACCACTCAACCTGTGAAAAACAAAAAGTCTCCCTTGCCCGGCTTCAGGCAAAGGAGGCGTCTTTACCTCAATACTGTTTTTTAAAACGGAGTATACTTAACTTTAATTCGAGAATTATGCCAAGCAAAGATTCGCTATCTCATTCTCTGCGGAAGAGCCTCCTGGATGACACGATCGGCAAGCACTTTTGTTTCCCCCCATGAAATACAGCGGGTTGGACAAACAGAATAACAAGCGGGAGCCTTGTCGTTTTTTATACGATCAATGCAAAGATCGCACTTGACGGCGGTTTCCTGATCATCATTGTACTGCATGGCCCCGAAGGGACAGGCTCCCAGACATTCCTTACAGCCGATGCACAGTTCTTCATCGATCAAAACCAGTCCCATCTCATTTCTTGAAATGGCATCCACCGGGCAAGCCTCTTCGCACGGTGCGTTGGCACATTGATGACAATAGACTGGAAAGAAATCAGATGATTTTTCGATCACACGCACCAGACGCGGGCCTACACCCAGTTCGTGCTCCTGCTTGCAAGCCACCTCACAGGCGTGGCAACCCATACAGTCTTTCCTGTAAAACATTAAAGAGACTTTTGACATTGCTGTTCCTCCTCGTATCGTTGAGATCGTTAGGATCGATTAGATCGTTATGAACGTTTTAATCACATTCATCTGCGGACGCAGCGGACATAATATTCGTTCGTTTTATAGTAGCTTAAGACGTAAGCTCCGTCGAACATTACGATCCAGGCGTTGTTTTTATTAGGTCCAAAAGTGGTAGACGACCAATAGCTTAAATTATCTCGAAACGGTATTTCGTGCCTCATTACTGGGCGATATGTAGTTCGGTCCAGTAAAATAGTTCGGTCCAGTAAAGTTTCCAACTCGCTTGCCGTTGGCAAGCGCCAGTCACCCTTCCCGTTTAGGGATAAGAATTGGGCGTAGGATTGCGCGTCGTGCCAGTTCATCCGGCCCGGAGATTCACACTGCCATTCCAGGCCGGTATCAGGATCGATCCAGGTGGCAGCATTTGCTAAGTCATTTTCAATCGCACCATCTGTCATATCGATTACTTTTGCATCCATCGCATA